>Ga0315277_10000962_pt1 | contig 43083 bp, 35 predicted proteins | sample YL17G05_15_MG_FD_203695 | JGI IMG/M metagenome (GOLD analysis project Ga0315277, IMG submission 203695) | Sediment microbial communities from Yellowstone Lake, YNP, Wyoming, USA - YL17G05_15 | ecosystem: Environmental > Aquatic > Freshwater > Lake > Sediment | place: USA: Wyoming | collected... | reverse complement strand
AACCGCAGCGATCGCCGCCTGGTGAGAGATGAAGGAATGGAGCAGAGAATCCTGGCTGCAGCAGGCATGTGAAATCAAGGTTGAATCATATTTCCTATGATTTCCAACCGACGTTTGACGCCGTAGGCCTGTAGCTTACCCGGTAATCGAAGATCGGATGGGTAATCAAGCTGTCCATCCGCAACTCATAGGCCTGCAACAAGCCCTTGCGGCCCGCGGGCGTGAGCGAAACCGCCGGTCCTGCCGCCACGAAATCCTTTGGCCGGACCATGTGGTTATTGATCGCGCTCAAAACCACCGAATCGCCGATCAAGGGGCGGAACGGCTCCATGAGATCGAGAGCCAACGCCGGTCGGCCGAAGCGAGGCTGGTGGTAGAAGCCCAGCATCGGATCGAAGCCCACGGCGTAGCATGCAATGGTGCAATCCTTGGCCAGCAGGGAATATGCGTAGGACAACAACGCATTTACGGCATCGCGTGGCGGCCGGCGGTTTCGCAACGAAAAATCGAACTTGAACTGTTTTGGCGCATCAGCGTCGTCTTCCGCCTTGATCATGCCCCCGAAATCTCCGAAATAGAGACGCGCGCCGTTGCCTTCGAGGCCAAGCAGTTCTTCGACATTCTGCGCTTCTTCCGCCCTTTCCGCCATCAATTTCATCTGCTGGAGCGTAACCGCCCGGGGCTCAATGTGATTCCTCTGCAGCATGGTTCTCTGATTGCGGATCTTGCCCGCCACCAGTTTTCGGGCGAGCGCCAGCACGAACCATTCCTCCTCCGCAAGGCGGAACTGGGTTTTCCTCAGAAAGACGTTTTTTGTGTTCAGGCCGACCGTGATCCCGTAAAACCAGCCGCCCTGGGAAAAATAGCAGACCGGCACCCCGGCATAGCACAGCGTCTGTATCGCCTGGGTGGAAAGCTGAATGTTGCCCATCAGATTGAGCTGGGAAATCTCGCCGATCCGGATCTCCTGTTTGATGGCATCCTTCTCACGAGCCTGAAGCACTTCCCCGGATTTGCCCACGCGCATCCCCTGCGTGTTCAGATACACCGGCCGGAGGTCGTCCCTGGGTGCGATCAGCCGGCGCACAACCGTGGGAGGATCGGAGGCGGGGGCCGCTGCCATCGCGTTGTCGCGGAAGAGCGAAAGTTGGGCTCCATTCCCGGCCAGCGTGGATGCGGACAATCCGATGGTTTCATCCGGCAGGCAGATTCCCGCCAGCGAACACCCCTGGCACTTGGGGGATTCCTCGAGCGGCGGCGGTACCCGCCCGGCAGCTGCCACCGCGCGCGCCTGCCCGATAAGCCGCATCGTCTCAGCCATCAATACTTCGTCGAAGGCGACACGCACCCTCTGTTTTGTCTTGAAGTAATAGACCAGGCCCTCCTCGCAGCGGTAGCCGTTTTCCCGCAGCACCAGTCCTTGCGCCGCGAGCTGGATTCTGTCGGCGGGCCACAATTCAATGCCTTGGGCGGTTTCACGCGGCATTCCGTGCTTGTAATCAACCGGCGTGACCATTCCGCCTGCCGTTTCGACCAGGTCCATACGCGCGATCACGCCGTGGCTCTCGCTCGACAGAGTGACTGACCGCGAGCGCATTTCGTCCTCACCCAGAGCTTCCGGCGTGGGAAGACCCGTGGCTTTCTCATCCACATGCTTATGCTGGCTTTTGCCCTCGATCGTGTCGACACTCTCCTCGAAAATGCCGTCAACCCATTCATAGAAGAAAAGCCGCGGGCAGTACACGAATTCGTTGAGCATGCGGGCCGGGAGGTAATCAGGCAGGGCGCTCTGGCCGTGCCGGCCGCACTTCTGTTGCTCCCCAAGGGATTCCATGGACTCAAACCACGATACAGGGGCTGTCGATCGCGGTGTACGGCTTGCCGAGAGCGGTGATCACACGCTCGCCGCGCCCTTCGACCGGCCCGAGGTTCACGAACAGCACCTGATCTTCATTATGGTCGATAATCGCTTTGAGGTCTGCCCGGCATTTCGCCAGATCGATCGGCGCCATATGGCATTCAAACACCGAATACTGGAGGTGATCCCCATAGGCGCGCATCTTCTTGAACACCATACGCAGCCGCTTTTCATCGCAGATGTCGTAGCAGACCAGATAGCTCATGCGCATGCATGACTTATCGGCACATCATGATTCGGGCATGCGTATTCCCGGCTCGAGGCTAAAACCGGGATAGCCGCTCCAGGATTGGCCGGGGCACGGCATCACCTTTCCTTCGCGGCGACCAGCGGATTCCGCGTGCGCATCCCCCCGAAGCGCGAATAGTCGCGGTCGGCGGTCCAGATCTCCCGGACGCCGTGATCCCGGTAGATGGCTATGACGCGGCCGTCGTGTACGATCGGGCCCATCGCCTTGCCTGCAACCAGGGCATCTTTGAGATGATCCCAGTAGCCGGGCCCCTCTCCAAGGAGCCGCAGCCCGGGGCTTTCCATCCAGTAGTCGACCTGAAGCAGGGCCTCGCGCAGGAGAGTCGGCGGTTTATAGATGCGCGGATGCGTGACCACCGCGATAAACTCATGAATGCACGGCCAGGCAATCGCCCAAGCGGCAGCGCCCTCGGCAAGGTCCCGCACGCAGGCAAGGGCAGCCCCGTGCCAGGGTGAATCTTCGCGCACCGAATAGACCAGTATGTTGGTATCAACCGCGATCATCCGCCGTGCCCATCGTAGATGAGTGATCTTATCGCGCCCCAGTCTCCGTCACAGATCAGGCCCTCCCCCTTGGTTGTAATCGTTTTGAGGCGGAACGGGCGGGGAGAGGGCTTCCTGGGCTGCAAGGCAAGCTGGAGCCCGAGTTCGATCACCTCGCGCATTGGAATCCCGTGACGGGCGGCATATTCCTTCGCCTGGCGCAGCAGTTCGTCCGGCAGATCGATCGTGGTTTTCATAGAAGCAAATATACCATAAATATGGCTAATTCCAGACATATTTATGGTCAACATCTTTCAATTCGTGGTCTTGAACAGCCGGTTCTTGATTTTGCCCTGGGTCAACGTCCAAGGAATCACAAGCAAAATCCTCCTGGTCAGCGGCATCAATTCGAGGCTAACTACGCGCCTCCCGAGGAGGTTTCCCCCGCCCCGCCGGAGCCTGAGCGCGCTGGAACCAGAGAGTATGAACGTGAGTGCGCTGTTGACGATCAGCCAGTGAACTTCGTCGAGGAGCTCCGGGAGCTTTTGGATTTCGTCGATAATGACAGATTCCTTCTGCGTCGCGCGGCTCAATCCGGCGGCCTCGCATTCCTGCCGCAGCCTCCACGGATCCTGCAGCAGCCGCCGGTATTCGGAAGACAGCAGGAGGTCATAACAGGGCGCGGTGGGGAACGAGGCTCTCAGCAGCGTGCTCTTCCCGGTCTGCCGCGGATCCCACAAAAAGCAGGTTTGGCTCCCGGCAGCCGATCAATCTATCTTTCTGTTAATCATGTATATAGAAACAACAACTTTCGATTATCATAGTACTGAGCGAGCAGATTCTATCCTCTTCCCCGTTCCCGATCTCGATCGTCTGCCAGCAATGATGCGAATCCCAAAATAATCAAGCAGCTCTATAGCCCACGATCAATTGCTTGCCCAAAGCTTCCAGAGCGGCTTCGATCCGATCGATCCGGGACTTGTGCCGAGGATCTAACATGCGCCGGACCTCCTTCTCGTCGCACTTCAACCGTTTCGCCAGCTGCACTCTTGTCAGACCGGTCTCCTTTAAGGCGAGGAACATCGCAGCCTTGGCGGCCATGAGGGCCGGGACCGGGATCGGATACTCTCCCTTGCGCGTCCTGGAAGGTTCGGGAATCGGCTCCTCCAGCCTGATTCTCCCGGCAATAGCTTCCTCGATACAATCACCGGCCTGTGCGACTGCATCACCAACATCTTCGCCCTGTGTGACCGCTTCGGGAAGATCGCGAAAAGTGATCGTGAAACCTCCCCCCGTCCGGTCCGGTTTCAGTGTTGCGGGGTAAGTGAAGTTTCTCATGACAAGTCTCCCTAAAACAGGTCGGATTCCTCAATGCCTAACTGCCTGAGCATTGCATGAAGTGTGCCGGCCTTGAGTTCGTCCTTGAGGTTCCGAATGACAGTTCTCCGGTTTCCAAGATAAATCGTGCCATGGCTTCCCTTGCCACGCTCCGCGAGTGCTGATAATCCTGCGGACACGGTCCTGTTTCCCCTCTATGAAGGATCCGGAGGAAAAACCTCGATCACCTGTCCCTCGCGATAATCGGGGTCATGGGACGCGATCACGACGGCACCGAGGCGTGGATCGTAAGCCGCGATCGCGGCAGCGGGCGACCCGTGCAGCCGGTGGAAAGCCATGCCATAGCGCCAGATCGGAGCGCTTCCCTCGATCACGACGACGGCCCCTCGCGGAATATCGGGCAGCGGCGGCAGCGGCTCATCCGGGCGAATCGGATGGTCGACACCGATCGAATAAAAGACAATCGCGGCCATGACACATTCCTCATTTTTCTTCCTGCGAATCGAAAAAAAACCTGCGCGTCAGCTCAGAGTCGGGATTCCCGGCCAGTTGCCGGATCTCGTCGGCTACAAGCACGCGACAGCCATAGAGATCGGCCCGGTTGCGGATCGCGGGTTTGAGCTTGCCTGCTTCCAATACGTTCCCTGACGTCGTTGCCAGGTAAGAGCGCACGCGAAGCGCCCTGAACTGGCGCACCGCCGCTTCGATCTTGTATAAGGCGCCCGCGTCGGGATCGTGTTCCTGCGCGCCGGACTTACATTCGATCATGGCGAGGCCGTATCCCCGCATAAAGGTGATATCGAATTCGTTGTCCGCCGATGCTCCAACCTTCCCCGGGCATATTCCCAGCCGGACATCCCAGCAATTCAACGCTGGAGCATGACGTTCGAGCAAACCAAAAAGGAACGCTTCGAGCCAGCCGCCGGTCAAAAAATCGACAGCATACTTGTCCAACCTGCCTTTGAGCGCATTGCCGGCGACTTGCAGATCGAAGCAGGCGCGGACTGCGTCGCACACCTCGGGAGCGGCGGGCCCGAATTGTTCGGGGAGCATATCCAGCCCCGTGTCACGCGCGCGATTCCACTGCTTCCTTTTTTCTTCGGGCGAGCCGCTGAAATGCAGCAGCCTCGGTGGCGGATCTGAAGCGGCGATCAGTTGGGCGCAATCCCACCACATGCGGGCGCGATTTTCTGCTTGCCTGATCGCTTCATCCGCCTTGCGGGATTCGAATCCGTATCCTGCCAGGAACTCCTTGATGGATGGACGGTAGCCGCAGGTTTCCGCGGCCTGTCCGTCGAGTCCCAGGAAGACGTTCGGCACTGGAATATTTACATAGATCAAGCGGGCGCCGACCGCGCTGAAAAACTCGTATGCGGCGATCGACATGGGCTTAGTGCCGCCCGTAAGATTGGCGATCCATTCCCCGCCGGGGCATCTTGCGTACGCCTGTTGCAGGGCATGGCGTATCGCAGCCAGGTCGTCCTCCCGATCAAGCTGCTGGACATGGCAATTATCGCCAAAATCATGACCGCCGAGCTTCAAAGCGGAAAGGAAGTTTTTCGATGCCTGCTTGCGCCTCATCTCAGTGGACTCCACCAGGACAAGCCTGTCGGGCCGGAAGTGGTGGACCGACAGCAGGTTCGGCACATGCTGATCCGACAGCAGGCAAAGAAGCACTTTCATCGTCGCTTCCCCTTTTCCCCATTAAACGAGCGCTCCTGTTTCAGCGCTGGCTTTCTCAAAGTCAGCATGTAGGTGTCAGCTCCGACATTCGCCACCCATACCTCGACGGATTCGCCGACTGCCGCATTCGGTGGAAATTCCGGCTTGCCGAAGTGGCCGATCGTACCATCTTCTGCTTGGAACCGGACCTTGCCACGACCGGCTATGTCTTCTATACGTTTGACCCGGATTCGATCGCCGCGCTTGTAGCGAACTGCCGCCGGTTTGCTGTTCGGCTTTTGCGGATTGCATCTCGCCGCTTCTCCTGAGAGCTGTGCCGTTGACGGGCGAAGTCGTCCATAACCACTCGACGTCTTCCCCCCTACGCCCCAGTCCGCAAGCGCCTCCTGCAAAAGATCGAGAGCGAGCTGTGCCCACCTCAGCCCATCATCGCTATCTACATCGGCAGCAACAGCAACATGGAATTTGCCGGATACGGACAGGAATTGGATTGGGTTCGGATCGTCGAAGTCGCTGGGAGGGTGATTCTTTCCTGAGTAGTATTCGCCATGATGTGGAGTCATTACATCGAGGACAAGCCCGAGATTGTCCCGGCCTGTTAACGAGGCAGGATCGATCCAGGCGTCATGAAAGACGATATGCCCCGAGTCAAGTTCCGCGCCAAAGAGGATTTTGTAGGATTCCCCCCGCTTGCTAAATTTCGATTCGGCCTCTCCCCACACCTGGTCGCAATAATGTGCGGCAAGACCTTTGAGCGCAGAGCCGGGGATGAGAGGCACACCATAGGTGTGGTGCAGCGTGATGCCGGTTTCCAGCACGTTGTTAGCGCCAAGCCCAATGATCAGTCGCCCCTGAACGGAGAGGACGGTCCGCCGCGCCGACGGCGGCAGGTTATCATGCCATTGCTGAAAGAATTGCTGATACAGCCGACCGGCTGGCGCGGCTGCCTGTCGAGCGTCTTCCAGAAGTTTGCGCTTGTCGTCTTGATGATCTTTTTTGCTCTGATCTGAGTTGGCGATCCGCAGATAACGACTCAGAAGAAGGCCTGGGTGAGATACTTTGGGATTCCGCCGGTTCAGATCGACGATGGCGTCACGACAGGCTTGCATCGGCGCCTCCATTCTCGCTGTCCAGCAACGCTTCGGCATATCGTTTCAGCCATCCTGCCGCCTGGAGGGCCTTGCGGCTGAGGCGCAGGTATTCCGGCACCGGCGCTTTCCGACTGCGCTCACCCAGGCCGCTCTCGCCCAGCACGATTTCGAGATCAGCCACAAATCCGGCGGGGGCATTGGCGCCTGCGAATGCAAGGGCCTGCGCCAGTCCGCAGGTATGGATCAGTGAGGGGAAACGCTTGGCAAACCCGCAGTATTTGCCGCGGCCGGATTCATCTGCAGCGCGATTGCTGACGCATTTGTAAGCTCGCTCAGCCCACCCCTGGCTGCATGTTTTTATATGCTTGTGTTCCATGGATTCAGCTCCTTCTGAATACGAGGTTCATGAACAAAACACGCAGCGCACCTGCCCGCGGCCGACGGTGGCCTTGCCTCCAATCTGGACCGGCGGCTTATCGACCGTGCGGCAGAACGTGTCCAGGAGGGTGCCGGAAGCTGGGACTTTGGCGCCGTTCAATCCGAACACGCGGTCGCACCAGACGAGCCCGCAGAGAATCGATTCGGCAGGCAGCGCTTCTTCATACCAGAGGGCGCCGCTCTTCACCGTCTTGGTTTCCTCGTTGATGCGCACCCGGGCCGCGACTTCGGTGCCGGTCTCACACAGGAAATTGAAAACGTCATCCGGAACGACGGCGAAACGAACCTCAAAGATCTTCTGCCAGTCGGGATCGGTGAAGAGCCATTGGGACAACTTGCTTGACCAGGCTTTCGTCACGGGACAGTCGCGCACCCGAAAGTCCAGATCTTCGAGGAATACGCGACCTTCCCCGCCCGTAAGTTCCGAACCTGCGATCTGAGGTAAATAGACTTCATCATCGGCCGGGTCGATGGATCCCCGCAACTCCTCGTCATGCTTTCCAGCTGCCTCGATGTCGCGATACAACCTCGCGAGCACCATGGGCGAGGTGCACCAGGCGAACGTCCCGTAAAGGCTCCGCACCGGAAGGCAAACCAGGCGGGCATCCGTGAACACGAGTGAACCGGAGTTCGCTCCGCCCTCGGGCTTTTCACCTGGATCGGCGATTCCGAAGGCCGCCCGGTAAAGGTTGTCTTTTTCCCTTTTCTCTTTGGTCGCGTTGTGATGATCGGCCAGCACGCCCTTTACCGTGGAACCCGGAACGAGCGGCCAGTTTGTGACCTTCTCGCGCATGATCGGAAGGTCGATGTAGCCGAGGCCGCGGCCGGCACCGACGTGCAACGGCGTCAGTGCGTGCAGCCAGTACAATCGAGTATTTTTTGCCATAATTGTTACGCTCCTGACTTCGGCGCCGGCGTTGGCTCCCAGACTCCCCAGAGAGTCAGCCCGAAGCCGTCGCGCCGGTCCTGTTCGTGGTCGCAGACAGATTGCAGCCATAGGCGGGCCAAATCCTTTGCCGTGCCTTCGACAATTTCAAAAAAGTAGACGCTGCCGGCTGGGGCTGCCCGGCGGACTGGCTTGGGGCCAACGCGGCCGGCCTCCAGCGACCAGCCGGAGATGGGCCTCCAGCGTTCGATAACCGCACTGACAAGACGAAGCCGCAGAGTCGAATTGGGAGGACTGCCCTCGAGACCGTCTGGGCCGTCGCTGAGCCATCCCGGCTTCCAACCCTGGGCAAAGATCGCCGGGGTCGCCAGAACCATGCGTACCCGATGACTCTCGGCCAGAGCCGTGCCGATCTCGCGAGGGCAGTCCCACAGGCCGGCTGCGTGCTTTTCATCGGAATGCAGCCAGCGAACGAGCCGGCGCTCGCCGCCGAGCGGATGGAGTGAGTCCAGACCATCCAGATGCTGGCGCCAACTCTGATCGGCGATCACGCGGACCGCCAGATGCCATGGTTCCGCGGAGGCGGGCCGGGTCAGGTCAAGACCCGCGGAAACAAAGATTCCATCCTCACATCCCACGCCTTTGCCGCAGTCCATTTGGACATGGATACGCTCGTCTCGTTCGGGGGCATTGAGAAATCCGTTGTCCCAATCCAAACACAGAGAATCAGGAGGGCGGTCGAAATCCCGGCCGCGAGGATCAAGCAACCATTGCTTTAAGCGGGTTGTCGACCAGAAGGCCGGTATGCCTCCCGGTTTAAAATCCTCACCTTCGTAATCAAGCATCGCGGGGCATAGCCCTTGGGGGAGGTTGCATCCTTCTCCCTCTGCCGGATCCGCCGGGCGGATGGCCATTGCTTTGCGTGGGCCTTCCTGCTCGCGTACGACACAATCCAAAGGGCGCGGCCAGTAGAGCTCGTTGTCTATCAAAGGCATCGGTCCCGCGATGCAGATCTGCTTTAAACCTTCGACCATAACAGGGTCGAAGGCGCCGCCCGCCTCTTTGCCCAGCAGGGTGCGCAGGGAACCAGCGAGAACCGAAGGATAGGGCCAACTCAGCGACCGCATGCGGTTCCCCTGGCCGATCCCGAAGGGACGGCCATCCCGGGCAACGACAGGATCGCGGGGAATCAATGTGAGGAAATTTGCCATGAATCACCTCGTCCCTTCTTCGTGCCAAGTGGATTCCAGGTTCGGCCCGGCAAACTTTTGTGCGACAAGCAACTCATCGGAAAAGCGCCTCAGGCCGTCCGTATCGATTACCGTTCGCAGTTGCGCTTCCAGTTGCTCTCCGTCCTCTCCCTCAAGCTTCACCTGCTTGTGGCGCATCAGCCGGAGGCAATCTGCCTGAAGCGCGCTTGCAAGGGTATCTGGTGACGACCAGGACTTGTAGGTGAAAGTCAGTTCTCTAAGATCGTAAGGCAGCTTTTGGGGTAGGCGGCGCGCCTGGAACAGCATTGCCCATCGATCCAACCGTTGTTCCAGCGACAAATCACCCTCCTGCCAGCGCTCCCTGATTCCGAAGAACGCACCACCGCGGGGATGCACGTGCACCGCAAGCCCGTTGCGTTCGACGAACTGCTCGTTGGCCGGAGCCCTCGGGGTAGCTTTCTTGGCCGCCACTTCCGCATCCCTGGCGTAGGCTCTCAAATCCTCGAGCGGCTCCATGAAGTGCCCGACCGCGATACCGACCGAGAGCGATAGCGCACCGCCGCGAGGGTCGCGGAGCGTCTCCTCGAACTGATCACGCAGCTTGCGGGCACATCCCAGGCAGGAATCCAGCGGGACAAATGCGAGGACATCGTCGCCGCCGGCATATACGCAGACGCCGCGTGCATCCCGAATTACGCGTCGAGCCACGTCTGCAAATGCAGACAGCCGGCGCGAAAAATCCCGATGCTCTTCGGGGCTGTTCAGCCTGGAAAGGGATGCGCCAATGCGGTCGCCATCGGCGGCTAGAATGGCCAGATAAGGATCCGGTTCACCTCCGCCACCCTTATTCGGCGGTTTGGTAAGCTCTTTGACAATCCGGGTGAGTTCCGATAGCCGGGCTCTCTGGAGACCGGCCTCATCCCCAACAGATGGATGGCGATTGATATAGAGAGCTGTGCCTTCATACGGGAATTTCAAAAAGTGATCCTCTTTGACCGGGCTGAGGATACCTGACCCGAGCCTCCGACACTCCGCCAGCAACTGCCGGAATGACTCTCCACAATTCGGCGAATCGTGCAGCCGGCGGATCCAGGGATCGGCGGCAATTCGAGCAACTGATGGGTAATGCTGGACCCCTCCGGCGAGGCGTTTCGTGAGTCCTATGCAGTCCAATTGTTCCCCATCCGCGAGTCGCAGGCGGTTTGAGGGTTTTGCGCCCTTCTCCAGTACTGTCTCCCGTTTACCGTCAAGCGAAGACTTGGGTAAACGACGTTTTTCGCCATCTAACCGCGGCTGTCCAAAATCCCGACAGGTTTTCCGTGCCGATATCAGGCGTATGACCCGCGTGCGTGATTTGGCATAGTCCCATCCTGCAAGCATTGGAACCCATGCCGCGTAAAATTCAATGACGTCGTCCACCTGGTCTTCCCAGATATAGTCTCTAATATACTTCTCGTCGACCTGGCGACGGGCATTTTCGGCGAAATTGCACCACCGTTTTTTGGCAGCGGTTTCGGCCTGGGTTGCCACTGCGCATGGATCCTCCCCCTCGGGAATCAGCGCGAGGATCACGTTAGCCACGGTGAGCTTGGGATTTTCTCCTTCGGGCGTTGGCTGCAGGTCAGTTTCGTTTTCCGGGGCAGGAAAGACGAGTGCCTCCAAGCCCGCCGCTATCTGAACGGCTCGGGCTGCTGCCTTGCTCACCTCAGAAAGCATGTGCGACCCAAACCACAGATCGCGGGTTCGCCTCGCCGCCGCGATAAAGTCCTGCACCGGTCCGATGTTGATTGCCAGGAGGTGTGTGGTCATAGTTCAACCTCCGTGTAGCCTTTCTCCGCCGCAAGGGCCAGAAATCCCTCGACTGCCGACCCGTTTATGGAACGAGCTGGCATGCCCTCGCCGGGCGCACCGAGCGGGGAATTGGGATATGCGGCAAATATTGGATTATGGATTGAGGTCTCCGGGAACGTGCGGATCGGCTCAGTACCACGAACCAATTCCACAACTGACAGACGTGGTACATTTAACAAAACGATAAGCGGGAAAGCCAAGTCTTGATTGACTGCCAGCGGTTTTAGAATGAGAGGGCTTGCCATGCGCGTCTTATGTTCCCCGTGCATAACGGGGTGAAGTTCTGTATGCCCAGGATCGGTAGCGCTCAGCTCGCGGTCTGCCCCCCGGAAGTGCTTTGGAGGGCCGTCCTTGAAGTGAAAGACAATGGGCATGCCAAACTCCGCCCGTGGAAATGCTTCGCTCGGGATTTGCCTGACGGGCGAGTGACGCCGACTGCGACAGCCAGTCGCGAGGCGGATGGACTCCGCTTCGGGCCAGCGCGACCTTCCTGGACGATCAGACTCCGTTCCACAATTCCTGCCGGTATCAACACCCTGCCTGAAGTTGTGCAGGAGTCCTATCACTTCACTCCAGGCTTCAAAAGGAGAAGCTGACTTCGGCCCGATCCAATACCGCCCCAGTTTTGGCCACGAAGCTTTGGTCGTTGGCACAATCGATTTCTGCTTCGCGCAGCTTTCTTTAAGCCAATTCTGCACCGCTCTCCTGCACGTATCCGGAAGGCCCAGTTTCGGGCACCAAAGCGCGCCGCATCCCCTCCGCGTGCGTGCGCCGATTCCCCCAAAATTTATCCAGGCCCAAATCGAAGCCTGGAGGTCAGCCTTGAGTCCTGACGGAAAACTGAATCTGAGGGTGAATCGGGCATCGCGGACGCCGTTGCCGACACCTCGCTCGCCATTCTGAAACGGGAATAGGGCATAAGCTGGATAGCCAGGCCGAGGCTGAGCGTAGGTCTTTCCCGGTGGTCTATCGGCCCACGGCTCAATCTTGCCCTTATCCCGAAGCTCGACTTCCACGGTAATGCGACTGGGACGCTCGGTATCTCCCCAGACATCGATCTCGCGCCGGCGGAGGTCGTCGAGTTCATTGAAACGGGAGCCGCAGGTAGCCCGCCACCAGAAGCGCAGCTGCCCACGGATTGCTGGTGGCCGAATCAAAGTCACAGGATCTGCTTCGCCGGGCGTCACACCTCCGCCGAACATCGATGTAACGAGTGTGATTTCGTACTCCAACCGTTCCAATCCACGCCACGGATCTCGGTTCTGTGGCAGTTTCGGACAATCAGAAATATGACGTGTCATTGTCGCTATCCCTCACAGCCTGGTTTAAAGGCACTCCGTTCGCTTTTCCTTGTCACTGTTATCCTTAGAACTATGGATCATCTGTTATTGCCCATCGGCCGCCGGCGCCGCCGGCACGAACAAGCCGAGGCCGAAGTGTGCGGAGTGGCCAAGAGCGATGGGGCCACTGACTTCACGGCCGAAATCAATCTGAAACGAGCCCGCAGCACGGTTTCCTCCGTCGTCGCATCGTTTTTGACGGAAGCGTTTGAATTGGATGGGACGAAGGTTGCGTTTTCCGATTCGGAATACACTATGTTCATCCACGAGCGCTTTCATATTAACGGCATCGAGCGGCAGGTCTTTCAGGTCCGGCCGCCGTTCTATTAGCCTGGTCAATTCTTCACGCAGAACGGCAGCAAGGAAGTCTTGCTGGCAATGCCACAGTTGCACGGGGTCGCGTTTGGTGCCGCGCTTCTTGAGATGGCGCTGGGCGATGAACGGCGTGGCTGAAACCCAAACTCTTGAGGGCCGCAACGGCCATGGTCGATAGTCATCGAGCCGGCCTAAGCCCAGCAGCAGCACCCGCAAGGGGTGGCCGGACTGTTCGCGTTCATGGCTTTTCAACTCGGGCAACCAATCGAGGCTCCTCAGTTCTCCGTCGCCGAAGCCGTCCATGGAAACGATGGTGAGGTGGTCAAGTCGGCCGTCGCCATCCTCATCCGTGGGAAGGTAATATGCATGTCCATGGCCCTGCAACGGATCGCCAATGGTGCTGTCCTTGCCTGAGAAAATCGCCGAGCGTCCACGGGAGCCGTCGGGAGCGGGGAATTTCCGTCCGTAAATCCCCATCAACATGCGCCGGGCCGATTCCGCGATGGGCAGCGTCTCGGTGATGAGCGGCAACACGGTAGAATCCAATGCAAATCGCGCCACCTGCATTTTGCATACTGAACCGGGCCGGGAAATCCGGCGCGCCGGCTCGACCTTGAAACAATCGTGTCGCCGCGCGTAGGAAATCCAGCTTGAGCCGGGCGGGTCAGACCATTTCTCCGCGTGCAATGCCAGCGTTTCCATGCACAAATGCCAATCGGGATCATATAGCGGTGTCGGAACCGTTGTTTTCGCCTTGCCTTTACCGGAAGGGGGCTTGTATCGGGGCGTGTGTTTGTTCTCGAGAGCAGTGACAGGATCGGCGCATAATACGCGCACGATCTCGGCGTCCGATGACATCGCCGCATGGTCGATCCGGTGACAGTTCACTTCTGCGAGCGCCCGGGCAGCCTCCCCTTCCCCGAGCAGATGTGCGCTGCACCATGACTCGGCACGGCCGAAGAAGTTGAGGTGCTCCAGGAGCACCTCAAGATGTTCGGGCTGCCCAGGTGAAAGTGTTGCGTCCGGCCAGAGCATCACGACATGCGCGTCGCGCGAGAGACTCACGAATGCGTCGAACACCAGCGTCTTGGCTTTCTCTGGGTCCTCAGGTTTCCACCCTTTGAACCACGGCATGTAATGGCGAGTATGCCCGGCGCTGACCGGTGGCAGAACAAATTCCGGCGGTGTGGTCAAAGCGCGCAACAGGACCTCGACCTCCGGCTGACCAAGCTGACTGTCCAGCTTACGCTTCCACGTCGCCACCAGCGCACGCAGAAATCGCCACGGCGACGGCGGCCATTCGACCGAGCCCTCATTGACATGCCGTCCCCATGGCGTGGCATGAAAACGGCCCGAGGGAAAAGAAAGACTGATCGCGATCATTCTTGACTCTCCTCGTCCTGATCTGATTTGTGTTTAACGCTCTCGGACGACTCCAGGACCTGTCTCAGAGCATCATCGATGGCTTTGCACACTTCCGGCGCGGCAGCAAACAGTGCCTTTGTCTTTTCGGCCAGGTCCGCTGCTAATCCTCTAGGGAAGGTCAACTGAGGAGCTTTCCTCGATGTCCCCCTCTTGAATTTTACTGACTTTTTGAGATCTTCTGGAATGCTTGGCTCCGGAGTACCTGCCGGAAGGTCAACTGTGGACTTTGCGGTCGCTACGGCTTCCCATTTAACGCCCAGAGCGTCCGCAAATAGTTTGGCTTCTGCACAGGCATCAATGAGCCTCTTGCACTCCGCTAACAACTCTTTTTCCGGCGGCACAGTGAACCCTATGGGTTGGGTGATGCTCATTTCTTCGCTTTCAGGCTTGAGGTCACAGGCGGTGCGCAGGCGCAGTCCGGTGGAGAGAAAACGACGTATTTTGAAGAGCGCGAGCGCAATGAGCAATCGCGTCGCATTTTCTCCTAGACCATAGCCGCGAAGCAATGCCAGATCGAGGTTGAAGTAGGCTTTGATCTTTCCTACAAACTCAGTGCGATGGAACGGGACATTGCCGTATCCCGTTTTCGCATCGAGACCGATGACCTTGGGACTGGGCAAGATGTGATCAAACTTTGTGCCCCCACTTTCAGCAGGACGCACTTCCGTTGCTTCGATAAATCCGGAAAGCGCTCTGGACATCCGCAACCGACCAGCAACCTTCTCAAGAAAAACGCCATGGATCACCGAATTGGGATCCCATCTGAAAACCGCCCTGTAAAACTTGCGAAAATCAAGCACGCCCGGCACATCAGCTTCGTCATCTTCTTCATCGTCTTTCTTTTTTCTCTTCTGCGTCGGCTTCAGTCCTAGATCGCTCATGAAGGCTTCACGGAATTTCTTGCTCTCTCCTGTTTCCCTACCTTCCCAGATGTAGGGAGAGTTTAGCCGGTGGAATTCCTTGAGCGTATTGGTCTTACCCAGTTCGCCACAGTCAATGCGAACAAAAGGCAATCCCTTTAATTCTGGAATTAGGTCATCGTTGGTGTCATCCCAACAAGCCAATTCCATGCGGTTGGCGACGGATTGGGCCGACTCGACCAGCAACATCTCGGTACCATCAGGTAAAGTGTATCGACCTGCGTCGAGGTCGGGGAAGCCGGTGGGTTGAAATCGGTCGCCTTGCAACGGACGAAGCGGAACCTCCATCAGCAGGCGCGAGCTTTTCTCCAATTTGTCAAAGTCAATAGGCATATGTATTCCTCCCTTTTCATCTGGTTTGTAGTTCAGTAGTGGCTTCGTGTAAGACCAGTTCGCGCAGCCGGACTATAGATGCGGGACTCATCGGCAGCAACAATGCTGCAGCCAGCCGCTGGCCATCAGTGGCCAAATACTGCAACTCCTGCCAATCGGCGTCGCGGACAACACCGCCGCTGCACCGGTAGGGTCGAGGCGACAATCCGGAGGCACGCAATCGGCGCATGGCGAGGCGACAGGCTTCGCCGACTTGGCCGGCGGTGAGTAGTCTTACAATGGAAGGCTCGGTTTTGATTGTCACCGATAGTCCATTCACTGTGACTAACTCCGGCAGGAACAACAGTTTCAACAGGGCATATGAGCGCGGCAACAACGGTCCGTCGGTGCCTTCGGCCGGGCGGTTGAGCATACGGGATTCCTGTGGGAATAGGATCAATCCCCACAGTAGCTCTTCAATGCGTCGTTCGTCGAGTTTGTGAGCCAGGAAGAGGCCGACGGCATTGAGCGGCGCGAAATTTACGGCAGTCAGCGGGGGATTGGTACAGCCATACCTCCCGCCATCCATCAGCCGGCGGTGTAACACAGCGGCGAGGTTGGATGAAAGGTTGGCTGAATTCCACACGACTGCACGGTCTTTTTCAGCCCACTTTGCGGCGAGTTCTCCATCTTTGCCGCGCCACACGACGACAGGTTCGAGGTTGGATCGGAAAGAGCTGATTTTCCCATCTCCGTCGTAGATACCGGCCAACGCCAGCGCGATTTCAAACTCCGGTGTGTTGTCGTTGGCTGCAGCAATCCAATCGGCGGATAAGCCGGCGATGGGCGAAGTCGTGCGCTTACCAATTCTGCCCGCGGACAAAGCGAGTTCGCGCTCGGCTCGGCCCAATGCCACGATGATAGCCTGAAAAAACGTCCGCCCGCCGTGCACACAGAATTCGAAGATAGCCTCCTCAATGTTCCGCAGCGCAGTCTTGAACCGTGGCGGCGCATTCTTTTGCTCGGACGCAAGGCGGTACGGGTCCATCCATGGATCAAGACGCTGTAGCAGGTCAACGGATTCCTGCTGGCGTACCTTTATCGAACCTGCGGATATAGCCAAAAAACTCTGGCCGTTCCGCATCAAGAACACCGTCCGCTTGAAGTTTGAGATGCCTCGGTCAACGCCCAACTCTGTAACAGCCCGCGCCATGTCTGTGCCCGACACCGCAAGACGTTGTCCAACACTAGCGCGTCCCTCGCCCAGAAGCGCTTTCAGCTCCCGCAGCGACGAAGGCCGCGACCAGATGGGAAGCCACATTTCCGCAATATCCCGTTTGGCCTTCTGGGGTTTTGTGCCGTCTGCATAGATCAACGATCCGCTGCCAAGACCTGAGACATTTACAGTGAACGGAAAAGAGGCCATACGGCGACCGGTTTGTCCGAAGCGCCGGACGATCCCTGATGCCCAGAGGCAAGTGCCTTCGAGAGCAAGAAGGTAATCCCATGGATTGGTGGCAACGCAGCCTTCAAATCCCTGAGTCGCGTTGACTCCCCCTGCGGCAGTTGGAGAGAAATGCCCCGGCGTTTGCTGGGCATAGACTCCCTTTGCTATTGTCCCAAACAGTGCGGTTTCCAATGCTTGATCGTGTTCCCTGTGCGCCAGGCAAGCCACCAGTTGTTGGGTGAAACCGGAGAAATAACTTCCACTGCCTTCATTTCCTCCAGTGCCAAGCAACGGAGGGAAGCGCCGGTCATTCCCGATAAGCGTGTAACAGGTGTCCAGCCAGGAAAGTATCTCGTCAGGCAGACTGGTCCTGCAGGCCAAGAGCAGCGCCAATTTCTCTTCATCCTTGGCCTTCTCGCTAATGTTCATTTGCTTTAGGAGAGTACGAACATTCGTCACTAAATCCTGAAAGCGTGAGAAGCGAGAGTTTCGAGAAGCCATCAGAATCTCAAGCGCCTGACGGGCCTTCTTCTCAGATGAGCCAGCATAAAACCCTGATCTTGCTCCCCAAGGTCCGATCAGGGGAGTTGGTTGGTAGTGGTTTAAGAAGAAATCAGTCACAACACAGTGATCGAGTTGGCTGTGAAGGACGAACAAGTCGTTCCGCCAGCAACCTCGCGCTTCCGGGTCGTGTTGTTCGGTGACAAGCCGGAGCACGCCCAGTGCCTTGAGATAGTTCATCAGAGGTTCGGGTGTGCATCCGTTCAGGATTATTTCAGGCATGGTTGACCTCCGCTGGAGTTTTCATCATGCTGGCGCGCATGTCGGCGGCGCGCAGAATCGCTTCCAAATACGCGAGGCGGCACGGGCCGAGCTTGTCGCGTAACCGCAACATCCGGTCAGCCCAGCTCGGCTGGCCTGCAAAGGGCGGCTGCTCACATAGGCCCAGTTCCATTGGTTCGAGCGACAGTTCGATCGCTTCAGCGATCACATTGCCGCCGAGATGTGTCACGGGCAGTTTATCCTCCTGCCAGACGCCGCGCGCAAAACGTCGGTTGCCGGGCGGAACAAGTTCTTCAGGCAGAGACCGGATAGAGAGCCGCACCTTGCCGTGGTGAGCGGCAACCAGATAGGCGACGATGTCGCGAACGTCCGCGGCGACTTGGTCATTTCTTGCCATTAATACGGCTATTCCGGATGCCAGTTCATGGCGGAAGTGCCGCCGGTAATGCGTATTCCGATTGCGTCCTTTCACCCAAGCGTCGTGAGGGGCTTTGGCGGGAGAACCGCCGTGCAGTAGATTTGCCGCCTGTGCCGTCGCCACGACTTCGGATTTGAGTTTGGCCTGAAAGGAAAAATGTGCTTTGCCACGATCATGCCAGCGGGCAGCCAGCTGTAAAGAAACCGCTTCGGTAATTTCCAGTTGCGAAAGGATCGCCTCCAATTTATGGCAGACCCATTCAGTGTGCTCGGCAACGGATTGCCAGGCGAATTGCGAGAGCAGATCAGCATCGTAAGGCTCAGGCGGCGCAGTGTCCTGGGGAGCAAGCACGACCACACTCTCCGAAGATCGCATATACCATCCGAACACTCGTGTGTATCCGCCTGCCTCGGCGTGAAGCATGTAGATCTGGCCGGGGAAGATGCGGTTGAGTTCAACTCGCACCCATGCTTCGTCGAGATCGTCCCAGCGAAAAGCGAGGCTGCGGTGTTGTTTATCTCTGGCGAATTCACGGAATTCGCCCACGGGCACGGCGCAGAGCTCTTCGCGGCGCGGCCCGCCCATGTCTTCCGGCGGCTGGTCGGCGGCCCATTTCCGCCAAAACACCTGCACGTTGCACTCTTCGATCTCGCGCACGTAGCGCTGGATATCAATGTCGTTTCCAGCAAGATCGGGCGTGGTGTCGAACAACTCGATGAAATCTTTGTGGCGGAGCACGTGCCCATGCCGATACGGCTGGATCACATTCACCTGGGCCAGTGATGCCGGACCGACATCCTGGCACTGCCTGAGAATCTCGCGGGATTTCACGACTCCATCGGTCTCGTAGGGAGCGCTGAATTTGGCGTACTGCTTGTCATCGGCCGGCAGATCAATCCAGAACACCTGCGCCTTATCGTTTTCCGTGCCGCGTCGGTTACAGCGGCCAAACCGCTGCACCAGTGATGCCCATGGCGCGAGTTCGGTGAACAAAGTTGTGGCACTGATATCTACGCCTGCTTCGACCACTTGCGTGCTGACGACGATGGTCCCCCCTTTGCCCGGTTCGGCTAGCAAGCGGTCCACTTGCCGGCGACGGTCGTCGGGACGAAAGCGCGAATGAATCAACACTAACTCAGGCTTCGATTCTGCGAATTTCGCAACACCCTGAAGCTGCTGAACCAAATCGCGCGCCCTCGCAACCGTATTCATGATAGCCAGGGTGCGTCCACCGGCGCGCTCATGTGCCTTGAAAATCTCGGTGGCCAATCCATTTGAGTTGTCCATGTGAGCCGTTGCAGGCTGAACGGGCTTGCGTGCTCCCCGCCGCTGACGAACCTCTTCCTTTCGGAGGTCATGGTCGTTGAGCTGCACCAGCGGCAACGCTTCCGGATCAGCGAAGTCCACCGTCTTCAGCCAATCCCTCTGAAGTGTTGCGGACATCCACAGGCTGGCGCAGCCGTTCTGGCCGAGTCTGGTCCGAAACGCTTCAAGTTGGGCGGTCGTAGCCAGCCCGCTACCCATCAATTGGACTTCATCAAACACCCATAGGCAATCGTTGTTCAGCAACCCGAAGTGCATCGGCCAGCGGTATCGGCTCATACCGTAGCCGCGGTTGAGCGCGCGGGAGAGGAGCATGTCTTGCGTGCCAATCAGGATCGCGGGACGCTCAGGATGGATGTCCCAGTTTTCCTTCTCGGCTGCGAGTTCTTCGCCGCCCATGAGGACAATGGGAGAATGATTCAAGAGCCATTCCAGTTTTTGTTTTGAATCCTGCCCAAGACCGAGCCAATCCGCCTTGTTCCACAGGTTCGTCAGCCATTTTGCAAGTTCGCGCTCCGTCTGTTCCACCAGCGTACGCATCGGCAGGCAATACACGAGACGGCGAGGCCAAGGCAATGGGTTGGTTGATGTGGGTTGACGCTTGACAGCGAATCCCAAACGGTTCCAGAGCCAAGCTAGAGTGACAGCGGCAGTTTTGCCCAAGCCGGTTGGGACGTTGACAAGCAACGAGCGACATTCGCAGCCAAGCAAGAGCGTTTCAGGATTGTCGGACCGCGCCACATCACCACACGCAATCCGGCATTGGTACTCGTACGGAGAATTACCGGTTGCGGCCTGGAAGAATTGGTCGAATTGAAGTCTGCTCACAAATCACCGCCTATTTTGAGTCCTTGCATCAAACGCCTTGCTATGACCGGGCGCCACACCGCCGAAACCTCGGTTCACTTGGAGGCGTCGAGATCACCCTCGTCTCGCCCGATGCTCACCGTGAATTCAAGTTGCTGGCTCTCGGGATTTCGCCCTTTCCTGAAAAAATCAACTCATCCAATTGGGAAAATAATTTGGCGATTTCCAACGTACTGTCGCATCGCACAGCCCCGTCAAGGGATCGACGTTTAGCCGCATCCTTAAATAAGCCGAGATCTCTCACAAAGAATTCCTCGAATCGTTGTAAAATCTTCATTGAGCACTTGTAATTGAGCAATAACGCCATGAATTTGCGTATCGTATTTGAGCCGTCTGAGGAAGGCGGATACACCGTTTTCGTTCCTGCACTTCTCGGGTGTATATCCGAAGGGGATACGCAGGAACAGGCGCGGGATAATATCCGGGAAGCCATCGCTCTCTACCTGGAGCCCCTCGAAGATTCTCGTATTTCCAAAGAAGGGCTCGTCGAAGAAATCTCCCTCCAGTCGAATTCAAACTCTGCCTTCCTCGCCGGCCCTGGAGAATCATCCAAGAGATCCAGAGCCCTTTGTTCCCACTCGACCATCGTCGTGCTTTTCCCCTCACCATCTTCGATCCTCGCGGGTGATCATAAATGCCAGGCGTGACATCCGAGGTCATTGCCTCTTGCCGTTTTTCAATGTCGACTGCCTGATGCGGATAGACCTGAACGATTCGGCTGACTGCCCGGCGGCCCTCCGCGCCGCTTGACCGACAAGGGCAAGTCCGACTACCATGGACGACTTCACCTGTGATTTCACTCCCGTGATCGCCTGCGATTTGATTCCTACCAGCTGCCTGCCCAGGTTCCAATTGCGCACTGAGTCTGACTATCGCACTCGCCGGCTCCGCTGAAATCGTGTGAGGCCGCGATACAAGTCTGCGGCAAAACGTGGCGGCCCGATCCGCGGCTCTTTGTACGCGCTCACTCAGGGACTCCCAACGGCCAGCATCATTGGCGCTATGCGCAAATCATGTAGCGGGATCAAAGGTCATTTGATCCCCTTCTCTTTCAATAATTCCATCCCCGCCGGCGCGGTGCGATATCGCTGGAGAGAACTGCGAGGCTTGTCCGGAATCGTCATCTCAAGAAGACCAGCATCCAGCAGCGGCCTTATGGCCCGATTCCGGAATTTCGTCCGATCCTTGCGGCCGCACAATCCCATCAGCTCAGTTATTGTCTGAGCTGCCGAACAGTACTGAAGAATCAGCAGCAGCTGCTGACTTAGTTCCGACTTGGTGCCTACTTGGTGCCTACTTGGTGCCGACTTGGCCCCAGGGGAGGGTGCTATGGGCGCCTTGAATGTGACGATCAGGCTCCCCGCTTCCTCGGAAAACGTGGGCGGTTCCACGCCGTAGCGGCGGCACTCGTCGATGACGCGGTTGGTGCCGCGGCCCCAGATTTCGACGGCGCCCATGCGGTGAAAGGCGTCGGCGATCAGGGGATTGCGCAGGCGGGACAGGTGCGGCCCCGAGAGCATTTCCACCGTCACTCCCTTCGGGAGCCGGCCTACGCTGCGAATTTCCACGCGATCGTCAAAGACGGCGACGGCGACGTAGCCTCCCGGATCGGAATAGTCACGGTGCATCACCGCATTGAGAATGATCTCGCGGAGCGCTTCCGGCGGAAGCAGCAGGCGGTCCTCGCGGAAAATTCGGCCCTCGGTGAAGTGGGCTCCAAGCGGCAGCTGGCGTTCGAGGAAGGACATCGCCTCCCGAACGGCGGCGAAGGCATGCATGTGCTCCTGGCGATTGTCGAGGATGTCTCCGGTCACACTGCTGCCGCGAAACCGGCCGAGCTTCAGCAGGCCCTGGGGGTAGTCAGGCAGGAACCGCATGCCGTAAAGCACCTGCGCGGCCTGCACGATCACGCCGCCGCGCCGGAGTCCGAGGCGATCGAGCACATCCCCCGCGTCCAGCGCCGTGGCCGCGCTGATGCGCCTGTTTTGCACCGCGGCTTCCCGCGTGCGCAATATCTCCTCCTGATCGAGAGCTTCGATGCCTGTGTCGACCGCAGGAAGGTTCTCCCAGCGGCGCCGCGCATGAGCCCTTTCCAACAGGAGTTCCCCATATCGTTCCTGGCTCATCCGGCGCGTCGTGTTTCCCAGCCGCAGGTAGGCTCTCCCCTCAAAGGTGAATGGAACTGCCTCATGGTTCGGTTCCACCGAAAGCGACAGCACCTCTTGTCCGCGGGCCAGAGGAATCCGCTCGATCACAGGCGAAGCCGGCGGCTCGAAACGCTCAAAGCCCTGAGTCACTTCGTGCAGGGTCTGATCCGATATCTGCTGGCCGCTGATCTCACCGCGCGGCCCGACGCCAATAAGGATGCGTCCACCCTTGGTATTCAAAAACGCGCAAAGGGTCTCCAGCGCCTGGCGCAGTTCCCCGGTCGAGCGCTTGAATTCCAGGCTGAGCCCTTCTCCCTGCCGCACTAGGCGGGTCAAGTCCTGTCGCTTCATGCTTACTCCATCTTTGAGGTGCATCCAGCCCAACGGGGACGGATCTCACTGACACGTGACATCCTGGGTCACAATCCTTTCCGCTTCCTCTTGTATTTTTTGACGCCGCCTCAGCTTCGAGCAAATCCTCTGCTGTTCCACCATGCCGGCACCCAGATCATCGGAGCCGCCGGGGCGCCACATATCAAAGAGGTTCAAGATCATCTGGTTTTGGATCGGCAACCACGGTGATTGCGAATGCCTCCTGAAATCGCCAACATCCAAAGGAGAACAGCTCAGCGAGAACCTCCGTCATCGTCGCTCCCACAGCCCGGCAGCCTTCGGCCCCGTGAGTCACAGAATGACAACCCGGCTCGCCAGGTCGCCGGCCTCCGTCTCTGCCGGTTCCGGCGTCGAGTCGGGGCGCCACGCCCGTGCGTTTCACCAGCTCGTTCACTCCAATCGTAAGTTCGCGCGGCGAACGCACGCCAGCAAATCAACGTTGAGGTTTCGGCTCCCAACGTTGAGAAACCGGATCAGGGCCGGCGGGATCCGCAGGCCGCGACGCTTCCCGTTCTCTGAGGCAAGCTCGCCGGCATCCGCAATCGACGCCAGTCCCGGGGCGACGCCCGCGTCCGATGCACGCAGATGCGATTTCAGCCGGCTGCGCGTTTCCCGCAGCCATTTGTCGAAATCCTCGGCGCTTTCGCCCTTCCCGGTTTCATCTTCGAGCATCTTCATCAGCCCCTCGCCTCCGGCAGGCCGCGCGCCGGAGTACATCGCCCGCAACAGCGGCCGGTACCGCGAGAAGATCTCGCGGTCCGAGGGATGGCATCGATCACAAGCCGGACGCCGGTTTCTTTCACACGAACTACACTGCCGGCGCAGCGCCGCATAAAGTGCATATAGCGCGATTTCCTGGGGAGAGAGCCGCACGGCGCCCGTTCCACATCGCAGCGCCCGCCGCTCCAAATCGATTTCTACCGGAAGCGGCCGGAAATTGCGGTTCGCGGCCTCCTCGATCTTCCTGGCGCGCAATGCAAGCTGCTCCGATCCAAGTCCCAGTGATTCCGCTACCGCTCCGAGGCGAATCATCGGGACCTCCGCCAGGTCGATCCGCGCCTTGCATGAATCCACCGTTCGGCCGTCCACGGTGTACAATCGCGGCGACCGGGGCGGATAGAAGAAGTCGGGAATCCGCTCGAACGGCTCGCTTACCAGGACATGATACAGGCGGTCGCCGGTACGCGCGCAGGTCTGCAGCGCAAGCGCGAGCAGCGCCGCCATCGTCTTCCTGCCTCCGGCAATCGAACAGCGGATCTCTACATTGGGATCGGAGTGGAGGTCCGCCAGAAGCCTGGCCATCACGTCTCCCGCATCGCGGCTGTCGGCGCTCGACCGGATGTCCGAAAGCGGCTTGCCGGCTCGGGACCTGATCACAAATACGTCGTCGAGAGTGCATTGAAGCGACCCGGGCGGCAGCCGGTACTCCGATGCCAGCCGCCGAATCGCTCCCCGGGTGCCGAGAAGCGAGGCGACAACCTTCCCGTAGGCGTCTTCGGTCGTCACGATGCAGACACGGCGCGGGACTACCCGAGGGCGGCCCTTGACGGCAAGGGCATACAGAGTCTCGGTAACGACGGCCGGTGACATCCCGGCCAGGCACACCAGCACCGAATAGTGCCCGTGACCCCTGGTAAGCGAAATCACTCGAGACCGGCCCGTTCCGCCTCCACCTTCCGCTTCTCCTAACATCGAGCCACTCCTGGATGACAACGTCGACATCCATGGTTAAATCGCATCCGTAGGCACAAGTGTTTTTGCATCCGCTGCCGCACGAAATGGCACGTGGCGCACATTTCCAGGTCCGGCCGACAAAAGAACTCACCGCAGAGACTATCTCGAACACAAAGCGTCCTTTGGGCCGGCAGGTTTCTTTGCCGGCATGCCTTCGGCCTCTCGCTTACAGGCCACTCCTGCGACCGCCTTTTCCCCTCACATCCCCTTGTACGCCACCCTAACCGCCCGTCGTGACATCGGAGGTCATTTTTCATGGCTCCTCGATAATTTTTTTCGCTTCGGCGCGCACCCTCTCGCGAAGTGCAGGCGGATTCACTACGCGGACGCCGGCGCCGAAGCTCAGGATCCAGCCGACCAGCTCCGGGGTGTCGGCGACGTGCAGGGTCATCTTCAAAGCGCCGCCCTTGATTCTCTCGAGGCGCTGGCTGGGGTGCCATTCGCGATCCTTGACCCAGGCGGCGGCCTTGCGATTGAAGACTAATTCCACGTCCGCCGGGCGGCCGCGCATCACCACCAGCGCGTCCTGCACATACGCTTCCAGGTCGAAGCCGAGGGGGAGCTGGCAGGGACGGTTCGTGATCGCCAGGGAGCGCACGCGATCCACCGCGAACATCCGAACCTCGCGGCGCGTGTGACAGTAGCCGATCAGATAGAGCGCGCCCGCGGCGTACCAGAGGCGGTATGGATCCACCTCGCGGCGGCCGGTCGCGTTCCGCGACGCCGAGAAGTAGCGCATGTGCACCGTGCGCTTCGACTCGATGGCGCGCGCGAGCTGCTCGATCGTCTGCCGGTGCGCCCTATAAGATTTGTGCGGACCCGTCCCCACCGACAGCCAGCCGCGCATCCGGCGGACATAGTCCAGCGCCTCGCGCGGCAGCGCCGCCGTTACCTTGTTCAACGCCGCGTCCAGCGATTCCTTCACGTGCGTCCCGGCCAGCGGCTTCATCAGGTCGCTGCTGAACACCAGCGACATCAACTCGGTCGGGGAAAATGCGAGCGCAGGCGCCTTAAAACCTTCCACGAATCGCCAGCGGACACGGCCCTCCACGCGCTCCGCATAGAGCGGGAAATAGACCTCCAGCGCCTCCAGGTCGCGGCGCACCGTGCGGGCATGGCACTTGTGATCCGGGGGCAGCGAAACAACGAGCTCTTCAATCGTCGCTCCGCGCGATCCCGTAAGCCTTCCAATCAAAAACCACTGGCGTTTCACCTGGTCGTTGCGCGACATGGCTCACAGCCTCTGGAGACAGAACACATCGTCGCTCTTCGGGGGATGGCGAGAAGAAAATTAAGCCGGCCCAGAATAGCGCCAAGCAAAAGAAATATCAATATGTTTCCGAGGCGGGGGGCGTGCATTGCCCGGGCTTGCCGGCCTGCATTCGGGGTACATGAATTCAGGCTATTTAAATCTCGAACTGCGGGCAGGACGATAGCATGCAGGTTCTGTGGACAGGCAACTCGACTCCCGAATCGCAGGCAGGCCGCCGGATTCGATTAGCCCGCATTTTTCACCGGATTTCGTGGCGAGGCGGCCTGGTAGCGCCGGCATCTTGCCTGCGACGGCCCGCAAATTCTGAGAGGCCGCAGGCTGGAAGCCTGCGCCACAGGCGTACTTGACAGTACCCCGAGGAGATCGACCGAGCGCAACGCAGCAGACATGCCCGGATCCGCTGCCGCAGTAGAAACCTGGTGAGAGGTGCGGGCTAGAAGGTGTATTTAATGGCGATTTCCATTTCGCGGGCGCGGTCGGCGCCGAAGATTTTCCCGAATTCAGAAGTGCCCAGTGTGGTCCTGGGAGTACTGAAGTTTGTGTGATTGAACGCATTGAACATCTGGATGCGCAGTTCGAGCATATTCCCATCCCGGCTCACCTGGGTCCGTTTGATAAAACTGATATCCCATTTATGCTTGCCTGGCCCGACCAGGATGTTCCTGCCGCTATTGCCGAAGGTATACGGCAGCGGCGCCCCAAAGGCTTCCGTGGCAAACCACCGGTTGATGGATCGTTCCCCGGCAGACAGCACTCCCGAGGCCAACCGGTTCGGCCGGTCGCCGCGCACGCCGTCGTTATTGGAATCTCCGGGCATCATGGGGGTGAAAAATCCGCCGGACTGAATGCTGGTAATTCCCGAAATGCGCCACCCTGTGAACAGGGAGCGCAGTTTGCCGGCCCATTCCGCGGAGATCGCCCGATCCGGTCCGACCGGCAGGTCCCAGATATAGATCAGGCCGACCTGGTGGATCGCCGAGCTGCTTGGCGCCCGCTCGGCGCGAAGATCGCGCGGATTCGACGGCGTGCCGGTGCCGTAGCTGAAGTCGCGGTGCCAGGTCCAGCTGGTTTCCAGCGAGAAGCCTCGCGAAAGGCGCTTCCGCGCACTCGACTTCAGGGAGTTCCCCGAGGATGCGCCTCCGGAAGTGAGAATGCTGAATCGGCCATAGTTCGGATTCGGCCGCCTGCTCCGCAGTGAGCCGGGGCCGGGCAGCGGGACATTCGCTTCGAGGAAGCGATCGCCGTGGGTGGTCTTGTAGCCGGAATATGCGAATTCCAGGTTCCATTTCGGGAAAATCTCGTTCTGCAGCAAAAGCTGCCACTCCTGCTCGAACGAATTCCGCATGCGCGGCTCGGCGCCATAAATTCTCGATTCCACCGGCACGGCCGTGGTGAATGGATTGGTGAGGCTGAGCCCCGGCTCGTCCTCGGACGATTCCGATTTTTCCGTGAAGTAGACCGGGTAGCTCCGGCCCAGCACATCGAACGACTCATCCATGTCGCGGGATCCGTGCGATATCGCATAGGAGGCGCGGATCACCAGCCGGTTGTTGCCGAAAGGACTGTACGCCAGTCCCAGCGAAGGTTCCCAGTCGTTCCGGTCCGGGAACACGGCATATCCGCCGCCCAGCCCGGCCAGGCCTGCCCGGTTGGCCTCTGCAGTTCCCATGCGCACGATCGCTCCGTTGACAGGCGGCTCGAACAAGAGCGGAGCGAATGTGTATACGTTGTCGCGCACAGAATGGGCGAATGGATCAAAATCGTAGGCGAGCGAAGCCGACAGGCTGAACCTGGGGCTGATCTTCCAGTCATCCGTTACAAAGGCGCGCCAGCTACGCCGGCGCACATCGGCCCGGTCGGAGCCCACGCCGCGTTCCGCCGTGGTCGGGATGCCCAGGAGGAAATCGGCAAATGCATCCCCGGTAAAATTCCCATCGAATTCGAAGCTGCCTCTGCGCACGCCGCCCGTGCGGTCGTTGTTGATTTGCCCCACCTGGATCTCCGCTCCGAACTCGAATTCGTGATTCTTCTTCACCCAGGTCAACCCGAACTCCAGGCCATATTCGTTAAGAAAAGTTGCGGTCGGAGAATCCCCGGATCCGAGCGAGGCATACCCCGCCAATCCGAAGTCCGGGTATCCCTCGTCGAGGGCATCGATCGGCTTGAGGCCGCCAATCCCCAAGGAGGCAAGCAGTCCCGTTTTCCCAGCTTGCGGCGCCAGTTCGGTCTGTGCCTCCCGGGTGAAGCCGGCTGTGATCGAAACCACCAGATTCGGGCCCAGATCGCGCACGAAATTAGTGGAAAAATCCTGTTCGCGGCTGCGGGTCGTCAAACCGAATTCCGGCAGGGGTGCGACCTGAAATCCGGTTCCATTGCGCAGGGTGTAATCCGCAAACAGCTTCGAATCCTCACCGAATTTGTAGTCCACCTGGGCCTTATAGGTGTTCGTGTCATCGATCCTGGGCCGGCTGTTTACATAATTGCGGACCGGATCACTCAGATTGGGATCCGGAATGGCGGCCAACATCTTGACTGCCGCCGGATGGAATAAAGAGGGGGATATCTGGTTATCGGTAAACGGTTTGCCCGTCCACGGATTCAGTAGCGGTTCCTCGAAACCGCTGAAATCTCCCTTCTTCATTGCCGGAGTCGGGACGTGGGACAAAATCGTGGAACCCTGATTGATCCTCGTACCATCGTAGGCGCCAAATAATGTCAGCTGTTTGGTGAGGAAGAAGCCGAAGGTGCCGCCAAACTGGTTCCTCTTGTACTCGGGGGGCTTTTTGCCGACCGGATCAAAATATTGCCGGGCATCGAAATTGTCGTTCCGGTGATATTCATATAGAGATCCATAAATGCGGGCTCGTTTCCTTGCCGCGAAGGGATTCAGCACCTCGTGGATCGGCTTCGAGCTTTTGTATTGCACTCCCTCGACCCGCTTGCTCAGATCGATCTGCAGCAGATCGATCTTTACGAGATTCGGATTTTCCGCTGAGGCAGCCTGGGCTTGCGCTTCCGCGGGCTTCTGACGATCTCCGGCCGTTCCAGTTTGAGTCTTTTCCTGTGCATGGCCAATGACAATGCCGCCGGGAATCCCAGCCGGCCCGAAGAGCAGGAAAGCGCATAAAGCAATCCAACCACGATGGGATGAAGCGATCATCGGTCTCGATCCTCCTCAGACGGTAATCGGGCTAAAACAGCAGCTGGCCGTTGACGATCATGTCCTTGACTGCAAATCTGACGCGCAGCCTGGGGCTTGCCGCGGGAACGTCGAGCAGCTCGAACGCAATGGATTTGCTCCGGGCCGTTAGAATGGGGCCGCCGTCCATTTGTCGGGGAAAGACGAACTTGGCGCCAATACCCTCGTCGCGCGGAGAGAAATACGCCTGGATCGGCACCTGGGAGAATTGCTCTGTCGAAAGGAACGCTTTGTTCTTGAGCGTTTCGGTAGTCCCTTTCTCGAAAAACCGCCGCACATTGCTTTCTTCCTTGGGAGCGTTCGACCGGAAACTGACGGAGACTACGATCCAATCACCGAAGCCCGACAACAGGTCGGCGGCCGCATAGTCGTCAAATCTGCCCTTGACTTCGCTCGGCAGCTGGTCGTAGCCGTATTGTATCTGCTGAAGACGAGCCAGGGCCTCCCTGATGGGCCTGGCCGAGATAATGCGCACGTAGAAGGTGTTGAAAATCTCCTTCTCCCCTGATTCGCCGCTGCCCTGGCCGCTCACCACGCGCGTGAATGTTTCCTGCTTGGCCCACGCGGAGGAATTCAGCACCGTGACCGCCTCTGCAAGCGACAGTTTCGGCAGCTTATCCTGATATGCGGCCGCGGCGGCCAGGGATGCCATCCAAATAAGGCCAATCGCAATCTTGATTCTCACTTGTTTCCCTCGCCGAAATGCATTAGATCCGCGCCCACCCGGACAGGGCGGGTATTCCAAAGCCATCGCCGTGCCGGCATCCGACGTGCGTCCACCGGCAGTACGAATCTACAGGATAACAGATGAGAAAACGATGAGAATCCGGGGGCCCGCCAGGTAGAAATGGTGACCGGCGCATTCGCCCGCCGGTAGGTGTAAAACATGGCCCAGTTCTTTTCGATGCGATTCCAGACCACAGCGGGATCGGCTGGGCCGTCGTACACGGGATCCCGGAAGAGCGGTTTGGCTGCGATTTTGCCGGCTTACCACGGCAAGAAGGTCTGCAATTGCGCGCTGACTTGTTGTTGGTCGGCCCCCCCTAAGCGTCCGATCTTCTTGACGATCAGGCGATTGTCGAGGGTGAAAAGTTTGACCCGTACCAGGCATGGCGCCTTCAATCCCGCTGCCGGCATGTCGGTTAGCCTCACGTCGCCCGGCCATGGATAATGTCCGGCAGTCGTGATCATCGCCAGGACCGTGGCGCCGTGTTGATTGAAAGCGCGCTTGCTTAAGACAAGCGCGGGGCGGCGCTTGTGGCCAGGCTGCGTGCTGAAAGGAAAAGGGACAATTACCACGTCCCACTGCCCTGATCCTTGCGGAGCGTGCGGCACAGAACGCGGGTTGACCACTTTTTTAGAGGGCATCGAAGGCCTCCTCATCTTCATCCGTAGTCCATTCGCTGAGTGTGCTCGAAAGCGCCTGGTGAAAAGCCGCATCGAATGGCTCCAGTCGTTTGAGGCGGACGAGATTACCTTCGACTTCATAGGCAATCGTATCCCCGGGGCGCGCGCCGAGTGCCGCGCGCACCTCTTTGGGTAGGGTAACCTGGCTCTTACTTGAAAGCTTGCTGGTTTGCATAACTTACCCCTTTACGCTTTACTGTAAAGCTAACAAGCGATCCAGGAGAGTGTCAATAGCATTTTGGGGCAAGAGCGTTTCAACCTGTACTGCGGCGGCGGCGTGCTCCCGCCCAAGTGGGGTTTCGGCTTCATTCACCGCACGCCGACTTTCTTCTCGGATCGGGATGTGACCGCCGAAGCCGCTGAGTTCGAAAAGCGCGATTTCCCGCTCGACGTCATCGGTCTCGAGCCGGGCTGGCAGAGCATGTCCTGTCCATGCACCTTCGAATGGGACAAGAAGCGCTTCCCCGATCCGGACGCCTTCCTGCTCACCATGAAGAGAATGGGGATTCGCGTCAACTTGTGGCTGAATCCCTACGTTTCGCCGGCAGCCTCGATCTACGCTGCGCTGCGGCCGCTCTCAGGATTGCACCTCGAAAAGCGCCGAAGAGTGGGTGCGTCGCATGCAAACGGCCTGCTTTTCGCCGCTGGCAATGCTCAACGCCTGGTCCGACGGCACCAAACCCTGGTCGTTTCCCGACGTCGAAGATGCAGTCCGCGACGCCGCCTACATGAGGATGCGCCTTCTGCCCTATCTCTACTCGGTTTCTGCCGACTATGCTTTCCGCGGCCTGCCGCCGTTTCGGGCCATGAACCTCGTCGAGGCAGCGGATTCCAATTCCGGGGTGCGGATTTCGAACGCCCGGATGAAGGACCAATATATGGTCGGAGACAATCTGCTGGCGGCGCCCGTCTTTGCGGGCGAGAAATCGCGGAGGGTGGAACTGCTGCCCGGCCGGTGGTTTGATTTCTACACCGGAATGTTGGCCGGAAATGGGGAGACGATTACCGTGGAGGCCGCCCTGGGGAAAATCCCGCTGTACGTGCGCGACGGCGGATTGATCCCTCTCATCGAAAAGCGCCGCCAGAGCCCGATGCCGGGCCAAACCCTGGCCCTGGAAGTGAGGGCTTATGGAAACGCTCCCGCCGAGTTCGTACTTTACGACGACGACGGCGAGACCTACGACTTCGAAAAAGGCGCTTACTCTCTGACCAGGCTGAAGACGGTTATCGATGCTCTGGGCAACCGCCGCGGCGAGGCCGAAACACTCAGGCGCGGCCCGATGTCCTACTCGCCCATTTCCTGGACCTTCATGACCGCATTGCGGTCTGAGTAATCCTGCAGGCATTCCCGGCGACGGCATGTCACCAGCCATCCCGACGGCTGCGTAACTTGCGAGCAGCCACTTCAACTCCCGCTGCCGCGCAGCAATCCACCCACTCCAGCCGGATGACGTGTGAGGGATTATTTCATCGAACGGCACTTCGGGACAGCGTTGGCAACCGAACTGCGCTTGCAGTGAGATGCCAAGTTTGCGGTTTGCGCGTAATATGTCCAAGTGCCTGGGACCGCGCGCGTCCCGCGCGCAAAGGCTTGGGATTGCTTAAGATGTTAAAACCACGATGCGGTCACGTGATCCAGCTATTTTTGCCTTGGTCTTATCTGGATTGTTGCGCGCGGGACGCGCGCGGTCCCAGGAGCCGTCTCAGGGGCCGTCCCAGGTCGGGGGCAGTTTCCCGCTCAATGATCACTTGGCCGTATTGTCGGTATCCCGGAGAAGTGACCTCGATTTAGACTCCCGGGAAACGTTCTATGAAGTTGGCAGCCGCGCGTTGGGGGCGGTCAGGAAACAGTGTGCCGCAGCTCTCTGACGCCAGCAGATGCAGATGGATGTGCGCGGAACCGGTTTATAGTCTATGATGAGGCATCGGGCTCCAATGCCGCGCCTTCCCGATCGCCAGGTGAGTCTGAGCCCGGAGTGAAGGCCTGACGCGGAATCCGTGCTTGGATTGCGATTGGCGAAGGATGGGAAATACGCCATTTCAGGCGAATCAGGAACGTGCTTCGTACACGATTCCATAAATACGATCACGTATTTTCCGGACGCAGAAAGACACCGCCTTCGGACGCCGCTGGGATTTCCTTGCAAGCGGCGTGCAAACGCGCCCGGGGGCGTTTGCCAGCGTTCTTCTGCGTCCGAAAATCGTTACCGTATTTGTGAATCCCAGTGCTTAGCTTACGTCCCATTTGCCGCGATGTGCGCGGATCTTCGGGCGACCGGCAGGTCGCCCCTACATTTCGCGCGTGGTTACCGGAACGGGAGTCTGGCGACAGATACTAATTGACGATCCTGGTCGGCATGTTCGTCGGTGTCATCAGCTTGAAGATCGGGATCACCGGATTGGCTCGCGGCTGCTGAGCCGCCGGCTGCCCCTGAACCTGGGCTCCTCTTCCTCTGCCTCCCTGCGCGGCCTGCTGTGCCGCGGCTCCGGCAGGTGGCTCACCGCCCGTACCTCTTCCGGCGCCCCGGCCTGCCTGTTGGGCCGCCGCCCCGGCAGGCGGTTCACCGCGTGCGCCTCTGCCTGCGCTCCGGCCGGCCTGTTGGGCTTCGGCTCCGGGAGGCATTTCGCCTTCCGCGCCTCTTCCCCCGCCGCGACCGCCAGGTATCAAAGCATCCATTTTATTCCAGGTAATTACGTTGTCCGGCGTTTCAGGCTCGAGCACATGAGTGATCACGCGCCCCATCGCCTGTCCGGCGCGAATGATGTAAGTGCCCTTGGGGAAGGTCCGTTTTTCCTTGACCGTCTCTTCCTCCACCTTGATGGCAGAGGCGGAAGCAGGGTGGTCATACTGGCTGGATCTGGTCAATTCCGCGAGCCGGTAGGATTCGACGGAAAGCTCCGTGTCCTCGGTCAGCACTTCCACGAGGACTTTTTGAGCCCTGAGAAGTTCCACGGCTTTGTACGCCCGGGCCTCGAGAATGTATGCATAGGGCCAGGGCCGGGTCTTGGTCGGCACGGGTTCCATCATCAGGTCCGCGTTGGTGATTTTCTTGATTTCCCGGGTTCCTCCCGTGATCCTGCCGGTTTGCGGATCCGTCGTCCCCCCCACGGTGGTCATGATCTCATAGGAAACCTTATAAGGTTTCGGGCCCTTGGTCATCTGGACGACGATATCGCCGCGGGCGTTTTGCCCCTTTTCCATCGTCTCCCGCCTTGCCTGGTTTACGATGGACATTACTTTTTGCGCATTGTCGGCGACGTACTGCACGAGCGCTCGGGTGGCCACCAGCCCGCTTTTGGCGCCGATATCCCGATCCTGGCTCGGGGATTCGAAGAGAACGGCGAAGGAGTTGATCATCCCTCCGTAATTGATGCTGATGCGGGCTTCCGTCGGAGCGGTGCGCCATTGTTTTTCGTCGCCGCCCGAGTAATACCAGGCCTTGTGTCCGTTTTTCTCCATCTCCCTGGTGATAAACGGAAAGATCTCCTGATCGCACAAATCGGTGATTCTCTGGTCGCTGGCGGCGTTGGCCGGCCCCTGATAGCAGATGTTGTAGGGTTGGGCGCAGCCGTTGTGTCCATCGAGGAACACGTGCGGATTCCAGGTCAGGAGAATGTTGCGCACGTAATTGTACAGCTCCGGCTGTTCCAGCTTGATCCAGTCCCGGTTGACGTCCACCCCCTGTGAATTGCCGCGTGTAGCCCGGACCAGGCCATCGGGATTGATCGTCGGCACCATTACGATGATAAGCTGATCCAGGAGTTTGTTCATCGGCGTGCCCCGGGTCGCAAACTCGCGGGCAATCAGCAGCAACGACTCTCTTACGGTCCTCTCGCCTCCGTGGATATTTGCGGCGAGCACCACGATCGGTTTGCCGCTGGTCATGGCCTCCCAGGGCTGAGTCACCAGCGGGCGGCTGAAGACCGCATAGGGCTGTTCGCGCCCTTCGATGGTCTGCCCGAAGCTCGACAGCAGCATTTCCGTGGTCGTAGCCTGAAGCTGCTTCAGATAAATCAACATGTCTTCGTAGCTGCTGTATTCCTTGAATCCGGTTTTTTCACTCGGGGTCTGGATTTCCTGGGCGAATGATGAGGGGACGAGGGAAAAAACCAGCACAACAATACAAGCGCTCCACAGGGTCATCTTCTTGCGCTGCAACATAGTGAATTCTCCTTGTTCAATTTTACATTTCCGGCTGCCCGCCGCCTCGGGGCGCCGTCGGATAAACTGAAAACCGCAGCCGGCGGGCTACTTGCCGCCGGGCCGCGGCTGCAGCCCGGCGCGCTTCATCACTTGCGCGATGTCAAAAGCCGCCGAGCGCGGCTTGCGCGCACACAGGGCATTGGCTTCGGCGTCACCGGTGAACCGTTCCTGCTTCGGATCCCACATCAGCTTGCGCTTCAGCTTCATTCCTATCCACGCCGCGGCGCAGGCCTCGAGGCTGCGCGCGGCCTGGTCTACCGGCGCGATCGGGTCCTGCCGGCGCGCCACGCCCTCGAGCCAGTTGAGATAATGATCGTCGCTCGCGGGCCAGCGCACGGCGCCCGGACCATACGGAGCGCGCAGGATGGCCTCGTCGCTCGCCTCGAGCGGCTTGCGCTGCTGGCTCTTCTGGGCGGCGGCGCCCGGGTCGCTGCTGGTAACCTGTGCGGAGCCGCGGGCGCAGAAGACCCAGCCGTCGGCCCCCTCGAAGCGGATGCCGTTCGGGTAGGTATTGTCCATCACGACCAGCACCCCGTTCGGATAGGTCATCTCGACGTGGTAGGTGTGGTGCACGGTCCACACGTCGCCGGTCATGAACTGGGCGCTGGCCTCAATGCTCGTCGGGCCGCTGAGTTCCATGCCGATTCCCCAGTGGGCGATGTCGATGTGGTGGGCCCCCCAGTTGGTGATCATGCCGAGGCCGAAGTCCTCGGTCGTGATCCAGCCGGGACGCCCCAGGCCGTCCTGGGGATGCACGCGGTCTTCCATGTAAGGCTGCTGGGGCGCGGGCCCCAGCCACGTCTCGTAGTCGAGATTCGGCGGCACCGGCTGGGACTGGGGCGCCTTGCCTTTCGGCTGGTCCTGGCCGATCCCGATGCGCACCACCTTGATCTTGCCGATCCGCCCGTTGCGCACGGCCTCGGTGGCGATGCGGAAGGTATTCCATGGTTTCGCCGACCGTTGCTGGCTGCCGGTCTGGAGAATGCGGCCCTTCGCGCGCACAGCCGTGCGCAGCGCGATGGCTTCCGCGATGTCGTAGGTCAGCGGCTTCTGGACGTGAAGGTCCTTGCCGGCCAATACCGCCTCCACGGCCACCAATGCGTGCCAGTGATCCGGCGGGGTCACAATCACCGCGTCGATGTCGGGCCGGGCCAGTATCTCGCGGTAGTCGCGGTAGGCTTTCACCTCGACCCGGCTCTCGCCTTTCCCTTTGTAGAATTTCTCGACCTTGCTTCGAGCGCTCTCGAGCCTCTTCGAGTCGAGGTCGCACACCGCCACCATGCGGCAGAGGTCGTGCTTCATGGTGCTCTGCATGTCCTCGGTTCCCATGCGGCCACACCCGATCTGGGCCACGGTGATGCGCCGGCTGGGCGGCGTCTGGCCGCCAAAAAGGTAGGTGCGCGGGACAAAGACCGGCAGCACAAGACCAGCCGAGCCGATCAACGACGACTTGATGAAGCGGCGGCGCGAGGATGCGTACTTCGAACACGTTGAATCACTCATAGGATCTCCTTACTTCAGTTCCCGGATTTTGATGGTACGGAACGACACGCGGTTTCCATGCAATCGTTTCATGACCCTGAGCTTACCAGGGAAGACTCTTGGCCTTGTACTCCGCGAGCGTTTTCTGCGGCTTCTCGACCCCTTTCGGCAGAGGCCGCTTGGAAAAAGTCTGAAAATAGAGCAGGCATGCATCCCGCCACCAGACCGCGTCGCGCTCCTGGATCGCGAGTTTTTTTGCGACGTCGGCATGGCGTGCCGGGTCAATCGCCCCGCCGGCGAGGGCATCCCACTCCTTGCGCGCGGCTCGCACCCAATCCACTCCGCGCTGATAATGCAAAGCCATTTCGTCCCACAGGGTTCTGCCGGAACGCATGCGGTGGTCCCACGGCACATGATGAAACCAGACCAGATACTTCTCCGGGCAGGTCGCGAGATTGGCGAACAGGTCGCGCACAGGCGGATGATACTGGCCGACCGAATTGCTGCCGGTCCCGGTGCGGTCGTATCCCAGCCCCTTGTCATCGGCTCGATGGTAATAGACCGGATTCCAGTCCGCCCGCGATTCCGTGTCCCACCACGGCGCGGGGCCGTAATGATGGCCGCCCCACATGATGTGGTGGAGCCCGAGCGGCGTCATATAATCCACCACCGCCTCGCGTGACTCGACCATGATTTGGGTCAGTGTGCGGACGACCCCGGCATCGCTCGTAAACGTCATCCTGATCCACTCCTCGGCGATCTGCCGCGCAGCGAGATCGGGGTCCCAGGCCAGGCGGCCAAACGCGTACCAGTTGGCTTGGGCGAAATGATGCCCGCTCCAGTTACGATCCGAACCGGTATTGGCCACTCCGGCCATGCCGGTCAGTTTCTGGCCGTATAGGCTGCCGTCCGCCACTTTGGTCACGGTCGAACCGCGGCCCCGGGCAAACGTGTCGGCATCCAGGCATTCGCGCCACATGGGCGCCAGGAACGCGAGGTGATTGGAAAAGCCCAGGTATTCCTGGGTAATCTGCAGCTCGGGCATGAGCTGGGTTCTGGGCATGCCGCCGAACAACGGGTGGAAGGGCTCGCGCGGCTGGAAGTCGATCGGCCCGTTCTTGACCTGCAGCAGCACGTTCGGCGCGAACTGCCCGTCGAAGGGTTGCAGGTTTTCATAGGCCGATCCGGCCCGGTCGTAGCCCGGCTGCAGGTCGTAGACGAAGGCGCGCCACATGACGATGCCGTGGTGCGGAGCGACGGCCGCGGCGAGCATGTTGGCGCCATCGACGTGATTGCGGCCGTACGTGCGCGGCCCCGGCTGTCCTTCGCTGTTGGCCTTGACCAGGAAGCCGCCGAAGTCAGGGATGATCTGATAGATTTCGTCCGCCTTTTTCCGCCACCACGCCGCCACTTCAGGGTCGAGCGGGTCGGCGGTTTTCAGGCCGCCCAGCTCGATGGGCGCGGAGAACCGGGCGGAAAGATAGACACGCACGCTAAAGGGCCGAAAGACATCGGCAACGGCGGCCGTTTTGCGCAGGTAGGCAGGGCTCAGACTCTGAGCGTCGGCATTGACGTTGTTGAGGACCGAGCCATTGATCCCCAGGGAAGCATTGGCGCGGGCGTAATCACGCAGGCGCGGGTCGACGGCTTGCGGCAGGGCCTGCCAATCCCACAGCGATCGCCCGGCGTAACCGCGCTCGATGCTGCCATTGAGGTTGTCCCAATGATCGAGGATGCGCAGCTGCAATCGGGGGTTCCGACTCAAGTTCAGACTGGCAATCGGCTGCTGCGTCTGCAGCATGCGCAGGAAGTGGAAGGCGCCGTAGAGCGCGCCGGCTTCGCGGTTTGCGGCGATCACGGTTGCGGCTCTGCCATCGATTCGCAGCGAACGGATGCAATAACCCTCGGCGGCCAAATCCGCCAGCGGCAGGCTGAGCCGGGCGATCAGGGGGGAACTCTGCGGTGTTCCCACAACGATCGCCCCGTCACGGTCGATGGTGTTGGATGACACGACGGCACTGCCGAGCAATCCCGAGCAACCGGCGAGCAGCTCGGTGCGAATGGCTTCGAGGGTGGTGGAACTGCCCTGGACCACGATGGCGGAGATGCGAGGCCGGTAAACCTCGATCATTTGCCTGGAAAGCGGCTCGTAGCGCAACCACAGGCGATACCCGTCCTCAGGGGCTACGGCAGGCCGCGGCACTAACATGCTGAGGAACAGACTCAACGAGAGCCACTTCATGGGTTCACTCCGGACTCCGGTCTTTCCCTGAGCGATCCGGCAAAACGGAGCCGCGCGCGCAAGCAAGCGGGCGGTGTGAATTCTGCTCCCGTCCGGTTTGATGAACCGTCAAATATCCGCTTGCTCACGCGCGCGGCTCCGTTTGCTTTTTGCGGCCGCCCGGATTCGGAATCCGAGCGGCTTATTTTCGCCCAGAAAGTAAACCGCAACTGGAACTGGATCCAGCGCGGGATGTTGTTCTGCGCGGTAATTCTCCCGAAACTCGCGCTGGTGATGTCGGTGTTCGGACCCTGATAATGCACGTTATTCAGGGCATTGATGAAATCGGCCCGGAACTGCATCCTCACTTAGTACTGGAGTTCATAAATACGGTAACGTATTTTCGCCCCTCGGGGATTCACGGGCTGGAAGCCCGTGCCACGTTAACAGGCAGTCGTGGCACGGGCTTCCAGCCCGTGAAACTGCGAAGCCTGCTCCATTCTGCCCCTGTGGCAGAATACGTGACCGTATTTATGAAACCTTGTACTTAGCTTTAATGACGGTAATTCGCCTTCACCAAGTAGGAGGAGGAGGATAGCAGCACTTGGGGCGGAAATCACCAGGATTTATTCCGCGGGCGCGGGTCGCAGGTAACGATGCCCTCGCCGCAGTAAAACCTGGCGAGAAATGCGGGCTAAAACAGCACTTCCTGCGCGCCCTTTTTGGCGATGAGATCGTCGAAGAGCGCCACGATTTTGTCGCGCCGCGCCATCAGGGCGCCGATCTCCCCGGGACTCAGGTAGCGTTTGGTTTTTTCCGCCACCTCCTTGCGATCCAGCTGGCGCAATTTTTCCAGGAGCTGCTTCGGGCACCTGGATTCAAGGATATTTTTGGGTTCCCTCAGTTCTTTGAACAGCCGGAAGCCGCGGGTGAAATCAATCATCCACAAATGCCAGTCTTCGGATATCAGGACATTGGAGAGGTTAGGATCGGTGTCGTAGACCAGTTCTGCAAAAATTCGCTTCTTGTACATCTGCCGGTTCCAAGCTTCCGTGTCCGGCGGGAATATTTTGCGTTCGGCGCGAGTGGCTTCGTCCATTTTCACCGGCAGCCACCAGCTCAGCGATCCGGTCTTGCCCTGCCATTTGCGCTCCACCGTAACCGGCATCATGTCCTCCAGACCCAGGAGCCTGGCCAGTTCATAAGCGGCGATATTGTATTTATAGGAATCACGGAAGTTCATTTCTCTGCCGCCGGTGGCAAATTTCTGGAAGGAGCTGTCTTCGTTGACCGATTGGAAAGAGGCATCGTGGGTGATCTTTCCGTCCGACAGGGTAAGCCTGGGAGGCCGGGTTACGCCTTTGGGCGGAATCTTGCTGGCGATAACCTTGGCGTTGAGCAGAAACGCCCGCATCTCTTCATCGCTGACCTTCGGTTCCTGTTGAGCCGGAAGGCAGACTGCCAGTGCCAGCCCGACAGCTGCCGTCAAGGCTACTATGGGCGGCCAAAATCGAGATCGCGACATGCTCCCTCCTTGCTGCAAAAGCACACAGGTTACGACGTAAAATATCGCCGTCATGTTCCATCCGACTTTAGTCGATATCTCGCTTGCCGCGGATCGGCGCGCCTCATTCTTGTACACGATGGGACTCAGTGCCGGGGAGATCAGGGCCCTTTTCAAATCAATGCTGCGGCAATTAGAATTGTCTGCTGCCGACAACTGAGGTAGCATGCGTTGGATGAAACTGTATCGGCTTACCGGGTACTTCGAGAAGGAGGTACTGCGGAAGCGGTCGTACTTGAAGAAGGAGTGGTGTATCCAAGTCGTGGAGAAGCCCCTCAAAATTGAGCGGCGGGGACACCATCGTTACCTGTTCTGATGTGGACATCATCGAGTTCCACTGGATTCCATGTGAGTAGTGAGCAAAACCAAGCGTCCCCCATCTCCCCGGCGTTTTCCCCAGTTTGTTTCGCAACCATAAAGTTGGCAACAGAATAGTTTCCTTCCTCTGCAAATTTACTGACAGTTTTATAATGCTTCGTTCTATTTCATCCAATGTTTGTGCCTTCATACAAACACTGCATTATCATACGTTTCCGAACATTCTGACAGGAGTTCGTCGATTTTAACATTGCCAACTGATTTGTTGCCAACTACCGTGTTGTTGTTGACATCCATATCTGCTTTTAGTATAAGTTTGCCACCAAAGGAGTTGTTATCTATGCGACCAGAATCTACACAAGGCATTAGAAGCAAGATCGGACCCTGGGTAGTCGGCTCTGATTTCTGGGATCGTTCGCAGGAACTTGACCGATTGATTGAACTCATTGATGAAGATGAGAACCTTCTTGTCGTTGCTCCACGCCGCATCGGGAAAACCAGTCTTCTACGAGAGTCGCTTCGAATCTTGAATTCTCGCGGCAGAGACTTTTGCGTGTTCGTGGATCCGCAACATTGTTCGGCACCTGAAGAGGTAATAGTATCTCTGGCCCTGGCCACCAAGCCGATAAGCGGCCTCTGGACGCGGGCCTTGGAAAGCTTCAAGATTGCGCTAGGGGAATTCTGGGATCGGGTGGAATCGGTCGGCATCGATGTGCTAGAACTGCGGCTGCGAGAGGGATCTGCCGAGGCCTGGCAGATCCGCGGGCGGCAAATGCTCGCCAATCTTGCCAAGGCTGAACGTCCGGTTGTTATTTACCTGGACGAGCTGCCCATTGTCATCAATCGGATGATGCGCGGCACCGACAGGCGCCTGAATCCTCATGGAATTGCCAACGCCGATCTATTTCTTTCCTGGCTCAGGCAATCCGCTGATGAGGCGTCAGCGCTTCGGGACCTCTTGGGAATCCTCCAGCACGACGGCTATCTGGAACAGGTTCCGGAGCAGAATGGCGCTTTTCGTTTCGTTTCAAAACTCCTTCGCGACTGGTGGCAGCGGCGGTTCGGCAACGGCTACATACCGGCCGGGAAACGCGGAGCATAGTAGCCATGCCGAAAAGACTGATAAAACACAATCCCGCTTTTCTTTCGCCGGAGGAATTGCGCCGGTCTTTTGTTGTTCGCGGCGCGGAGCTGCAACTTATTCTGCAGATCCTGCGCGAAAACACCGGCGAGGTCAACCAGCATGTGCTTCTGGTCGCTTCGCGCGGGATGGGCAAGACCATGCTGGCCCGGCGCGCAGCCATAGCCTTGGAGGATGACGCCGATTTACAAAAACGGTGGTTGCCCGTCGTTGTCGCCGAGGATAAGTACAACGTAGCGACGGCTGGAGAACTCTGGGTGGAGACGCTCGGACAAGTTGCCCGGTGTCGTGTGAAAACCCCCGAGCGGTGGGCCGCGGCCTATGAGCGATTGCGTCGCGAGTTGGACGAAACAAGACGCCGCGAGGGCGCTTTGGCACGCCTGCGCGAGCTGGCTGCTGATGAGCAGCGTCGTTTGCTCATAGTTTTCGAGAATCTCAATATGATCTTCAATGAACAGGCGAGCAACGATGCGGGGTGGGATCTGCGTGGAACCCTTTTGACCGAGCCGAACCTCATGCTGCTCGCGACGGCCACCTGCCGTTTCGATGAAATAGAGAACGCCGATAAATCGATGTATGACCTCTTTCGCGAACTGAAGCTGCAACCGCTTCAGATCGAGGAATGCCGGGCGCTCTGGTCCGAAGTGGCCGGAACAAGGTTGGATGACGACCAGCTCCGGCCGCTGCAGATCCTTACGGGAGGAAATCCCCGGCTGCTGGCGATTCTCGCTTCGTTTGCAGCCGGCCAATCTTTTCGCGATATTCTGGACGAACTGACCGGTCTCATCGATGATAACACCACTTACTTCAAGGCCAATGTGGAAGCCTTGCCGCCGCTCGAACGGCGAGTTTTCGCCACACTGGCCGAGATTTGGGAACCGGCCGGCGCCAGGGACGTCGCGCGTCTGGCGCGCCTGGCGGTAAATACCACAAGTTCTCTTCTCAAACGGCTCATGACACGAGGCGCTGTCGAGACGGTGAGTCGAAAAGGGCGCAAAAGCTACTACCAGGTTGCCGAACGCCTCTACAACATCTATCACCTCATGCGCCAGAGCCATACGGGAACAGAACGCGCGCGGGCTGTTGTCGAGTTCATGGTGCGCTTCTACGGGATTGAAGGGGTTGCCCGTGGGATTTCTGCCGACGCCCGTTCGCTCCTGCCGGAGGAGAGAACGGGGCATGTCGCGGCCTATGGCTACCTGCTTTCGCGTTACGCCTCCGACCGGACCGCACGTGAGAGGCTGCTGTCTGCCACGGCGGATCCTTTCCGAGCCCTGCCGGAAGTCGCCATAGTCCTTAGTCACATGGCATGCATGGCGGAAACGCGGGACGGTGCCGGTGTAAATGAAGCAGAAGATCTTGCCACACGGGCCCATTATCTCTTTGAGCGAAGAGACTATCCCGGCGCTCTCGCGCTTCTGGACGAGGTTGTTGCTCGATTCGGAGAACGGCCTGAGGTAGAGCTGGCTGAGCCGGTGGCAAGGGCGCTCGTCAACAAGGGAGTCACATTGGGGAGTCTGGGACGTTCCGAAGAGGAGATCGCGGTCTACGATGAGGTCATTGCTCGATTCGGCGAACGGCCGGAGGTAGAGCTGGCTGAGCAGGTGGCAAGTGCGCTCGTCAACAAGGGAGTCACATTAAGGAGTCTGGAACGTTCCGAAGAGGAGATGGCGGTCTACGATGAGGTTGCTGCTCGATTCGG
>Ga0315277_10000961_pt1 | contig 43089 bp, 49 predicted proteins | sample YL17G05_15_MG_FD_203695 | JGI IMG/M metagenome (GOLD analysis project Ga0315277, IMG submission 203695) | Sediment microbial communities from Yellowstone Lake, YNP, Wyoming, USA - YL17G05_15 | ecosystem: Environmental > Aquatic > Freshwater > Lake > Sediment | place: USA: Wyoming | collected... | reverse complement strand
GTTCCCAGAAGGTATGATATGCGTAATAGTGCTTTAATAATTTTCGAAGTCTAGAAGAGGCTCGGCTTACAGGTTTTGGATCTTGGGGCTTCAAAACTTCGGCGCGCGCGCAGATAACGATAATTTGCATGGTTAGTGTGGGTTTTACTCCTTTTTTGGGGTTTGTTCGAGAGGAAACAATGAAATCGGGGTTTTCGGGGTGGTTCTGCGTTCAGGGTGAAACCATGATAGCGCGCGCCTTACGGAACCGCGAGCGCGATGGGAAGCTGTGGTACAATAGGCATCATCTCTACTTCATTGCTTCTTTCTTGTTTTTTTCTTCTTTCATCCTTTCTTTCTTTCTTTTAGTTGTCATCGCATCACGTTCTATTTACCGTATATCTCTAACAATTTCGTAGACTTGTTGTAAAGAATATCTATTTCTATGTTTCCTTGCTAATTTTCCTATTTCACGCGCGCGCGAAAATAGCACATGCTTATGTCAAAGGAAATGGGTTCACACCTATTGAGAGAAAGAGAAAAATCATTGTTATGCAACAATCTAACTAGCAGTGTTAGATATGCCAATATTCGTTCAATGGAAATGGCAGAAAAAGTCGAAAACGTTCTTGGTGATATTTCACTTCTATGATGATTTTTCAAAAGCTAATCTCAGACTCGTGAAAAAGAAACTCACAGGATCACATTATTTCTATTATTTCCTTCCCATCGAAGTGACACTGTCCAAGGAGACACGTGAAAAAACATGGAAAGGAACTGGTGTTGAAATTGAGAAATCTATGATGACATGGGCACCTTCACATACAGAGCTTGGATTGTTGGGCGATATACTTCGTTATGCCAATATGATAGATGGCTTGAATGAAAGCACAAAAACGCAACTGAGGTATGGCTTGGAAGTAATGGTTAATGTAGGACTGAACATTGGAACAAGTAGTGTCATAAAAGTGGATGAAGACCGTTTAGATGATTTATTTGAACGTTTTCCAAACAAAGGTAAATGTATCTTTTTGTCCCATGAAAAGGACAAAGATGAAGATGGACGTTATGCCACTCACTGCTGCATTGAACTGTGTCCTGGATATATTGACTATCTCAAAGAAATATTGAAACCATATCTTTGAGATGAAATACAAAATCGAATGCGCGTACTGAAAGGATGCTGTGACCTTAGATGTGTGAGGATGACGTCAGATTTATTAACGATATATTCGAACGATGCACAAAAGAAAGCGCACGCGCTTCGGCGGTTGGTTGAGCTGTCTGGTTATGATAAGACGCGATGGTTTTTTGAGGATGGTTGGCTGATTCTTGAAGCGTTCTAATCAATTTTGTTGGTGTTGGTTTTCGTTCAGGTTTCGATTTTCTAATGGTGTTTTAACGTGGGGGTTCGATCTTGCGTTTCCATTGGTTTTGTGTTGGGTATGGAGTGGTTAGCGCGCGCTTATCTGTTCTCTGGTTTTGCTCGACGTATTTTGACGCATCTACGAGCTCAGCCAACAAGGTTGCCAAGGTTAGTAGTTTCAAGGCACGCATAGGGCTTATTTGAAATATCGCATGAGCTTTCGGGTCTCTTATTCCTTGCATTGCCCCTGCAAAAATATGTTTGTATCCTTCGAGTTCATCTCTATCGATTTGATGTTTATCTTCACACCAACTTAAAATCGGGTTGTCAGAGTCGAAAACCTTGTGCATCAAAGGCACACCTGATAATTCTTTGCCCTTGTTATCTGCTGGAAATTTCGCTTTTTCTTTTATCATTACCTCTAAGCTAATCATTGCATCCAAAACAGCAGGCCTATACTCTTCATTCTTGAAATGGTTTTGTGAAGCTTGTCTAATCTTTTGATGAGTAATAAGGTTGTCAAATAACCTCTCGGCTGTGTCTTTCTCATTCAAGTTTTCTATTTTAATTTTGTCGAGGTTATCTGGCTTTAGCACGCGCGCTACACCTTCTGGAAGTGAAGTGATGAAATCCTCTGTGATTATACTAACACCTCTAGTAGTATGTCTTCTGAAAGAAGCTAGGATGTAATTCAAATCATCCTCCTCATTGGGAGGTTTCCCGTTTGGAAGCTTCAACTGTTCAAAATTTACTTGTGAGACGAAAATCTCAATCTGAAGTATATCCGACGGGCGAACGATGCTTCCGAGGAATAGAAAGGGTCGGTTTTCCATGTAGGGAACAGAGATGCGCGATCTAGTCTGTTTCTCGTTCCTATTGAATTCGATGATTACTCTCTGAGTATTGTCTAGTTTTATTGTAATGAAAATATGATAGAAATCCATTTGCACCGAAAGTGAACTACGTACATTTGTTTATTAAACATTGCGCGCGCGTCGTTTGGTTTAGTGTGTTTGTTGATGATGTTTTGGTTTGTTCGGCTTTTTGGCGTATCGGTTTTCTGGAACGTGCGAGTGAGCCGAATGGCTCACGAGCTAGGATAGTTGGGTTTGGGTGTGTTTGTAATTTAAGAAGGGGGATTTGGCTATTTCCGTTTTCGGAATAGCTTGGTTCCGTCTATTTCTGTGATGTATTCGAAGCCATGTTCTATGAGGTCTTGTGCTTCTTTGGCGGTTTTGGCTGTTTTGCAGATGTATTCGTCTTCTTTTGTCATTTTTTTTCCTTCTTGGTTTGTTTAATTAAAAAAGGGGTTCTTGGGTATATTTTTATTTGCGTTTTCTGAATAGTTGTATTCCTTCGATTGTTGTGACGTATTGGAAGCCTGATTCTATGAGTTTGGTGGCTTCTTTGGCTGTTGTTGCTCCTGTGCAAGTCCATTCATCGTCGTTGAGGTTGAGCAGGTGCATATAGCGTTGGGTTGTTTCGAGTTTTGTATGCCCCATAAGAACCATTACGGTATAGGGATTTCCGATGTCGTTCAGTTTCTTCGTGCAGAAGTAGTGTCTTAGGTCATAGAGTCGTATGTTGCGTATGGTTGGGTCTTTGAGTTTATCCGATAGTCTGTTTCGCATTTGGCGGTATTTTTTGCCGTAGTCGTCTGCGTCTCCTTTGAACAGTATGTCGTTTGTTGCGAGTTTTTCGCGTACAATATGTTCTTCTAGTTTCTGTTTTAGATTTTCGGATATTGGTAGGGTTCTTGGGTTGCCGTTTTTGGCTGTGGTTGGGTTGATGGTTTTGTGTTCTAGGTCTAGGTCTTTGACTTTGAGTCTGCATAGTTCTACGGGTCTGAGTCCTGTTTCCATGCTCAATGTTAGCTTGGTTGATAGGACGTATCCAGCGTCGGCTATGAGCATATTGATCTTTTCTTTAGTTGGTAGCGCGATGTTCTTCGCTGGTTCTCTGTATTTTGGCATTGTCCAACCAGAGCTGTAGAATTTGCAGTATTTGTTATAGGCTATGCAAAGGTTTCTTTTGTATCCGTCTGAGGCTTTGAGTTCAGCAATGAGCAATTTCACGGCCTCAGGTTCTTCAAGACTTGTGTGTTTGCCTAGATACGATAGGGCTTTTCGAGTAAAGTTGATTGTGTAGTCGCTTTTGTTATTCTTCTTCATATCGACTAAGACGTTGAGTATCTTCGGTTGGAGTTTTGCGGAGTTAAGGGTGGTATTCGGGAAATTAGGGCTGGCGTGTTCGTCGTAACACTACTAGCAGTGAAGATGTCTCCCGCACAACCCCTATTTTTCTAGATCTTTCTATTCTTCATCGCAATTGGCACCAACAAAACGTACGAAAGCGTACTTTGTGAAAGCCTACTCCTCAATCTCCATATTCTTTGTTGGAACCCATCCTTTTGTCCCATTTGTTTTTTCTGACATTCCGAAACCATTGACGATCTCGTAAACAACTAGCTCTTCGCCAACCTGAACACTTAACTCCATGGCATTATAGTCTCTGTTGAATATTCCATTCACGCCATCAATATCGATATATTGTTTAGGAGCCCAAGCTTTTCTGTTGCTATTTCCTTCACACCAAACCCAATCTGTCCAATCAGGATCTTGCGTGAATTCTTGACCAACCTTGACTTTTTCTCCTTTCCGAAAAACTATCGGATTAAGATAAGGAGATTTGTAATCCTTGATTACCTTGTAACGCTTTGGTCTAATAATAATTGACCCCCATATTTTTCAATCGATTTTTACTAGCCAGTCTTTTATAACATTTCTTCTAGCGTGCGTCTAAGGTTCAACTGTCGCGAGCGGTGGGATTTGAACCACACACCACGAGGTGATATCTCCCGAAGAGACACTATGCTAAGGGTGACTTCCAAAATTAACATGAGCTAGGTGGCGCGCGCTTCTCATGGACCTGACTGCGACGTGTTTCTTTCTGTAGACTATGACGGTTGCCAGCAGGGTTGCCAGTGCAAACAGTGGCAAAAGCAATGTTGGAAACTCTGGGATGACTGACGTTGCCGTGAGCGTTGCGTCTTCAATGATCATCGTGTTGCTTGTAGTATCTATTACGACCGCGATGTGCAGTTCAGTCAGCATTCCCGTTGCCCTAACCCAAAAAAGGTCAATGCTTGGCGAGCCCATCAAATAGAACCAGTGGTTTACTTCAATAGTTTGGCCCATACATTCTCGGCTGCTTGTTGCGCTCAGCGGCCCGTTCATAGATGCATTTATTGATGTGTATAGTGTGTCGCCCGTGTTGAGGTTTGCTGCTATGAACAAGCCTGAACTGCCCTCGCCGGTAGCAGCATCACAAGTGTAGTCTTTTGGATCCAACCCCACTTCAAAAGCGCCTGGGGGAAGGCCGGGCGTGTATGACAGGTTATATGTAATGGTAGTTGATGCAACTTCTTTTACACAAAGTTTCATTGTTCCAGTGTATGCCACTGTAGCGTTCCCAGAAAGGGTAAATGCGTATTCTGCCCAGTCGCCCGCTTTGACTCCGACCGTTCGTTGCGCCGCGTTCACGCTTAGCACCCCAAAAAGAACGACTACAAAAGCTACTGTTAATCCAAGTGTCCTGCTCAAGTCTCTAATTCCTCTCAATTCTTCACCTCCTTGTCATCTTTCGCGCGCGCTCTTTACGTTTGTGAAGCCGCAATCCTTAGTGTGGATATACTCCCATCAATCGGGGTGTTGCTCCCGCAAATTCCATTTTTTTCTAAATGTGCAGCAGTTCTGTTTGTGCGCGATCACTATTTCTAGTCTACCGCGGCGACGACAGCAAAGAACAAGTCTTGGAACGCAGGTTTCGATTCCATCGCATAATATAGCATCTTGCTGTTAGAAGAACAAACTGGTTTAGGGTATGAACTGGAGACTTCGTATAAGTTTTTATATTGCATTTGATCTCTAGGGGGAAATTGTCGGTTGGAAAAGGAAGACTGCTAATGTCTGTGTCTCCAAGCGTCCGCGAAGTTCTTGGCAGAAGGATTGCTGGCGAGATAATACTCTCAAGCAAGCCAGGAGCTACGATGCGCAAGTGGCGAGAGCTCTTCGCAGTCTCACAGATGACCCTGTCTGAAAGGATGGTTGTTTCTCCATCAGTGATCAGCGATTACGAGAGTGAAAGGCGCAAGAGTCCTGGAACCAAGTTTGTGAGGCGTTTCGTGTGGGCTCTTCTGAAGATTGACGAAGAACGCGGCAGCCGATTCATCAAGGAGTTTGCCAAGCTGACAAGCTCGCCAAGTATGGCAATCATTGACCTGCGCGAGTTTCCAATCCCCGTGCGCGTTGAATACTTGTGCAAGGCTATCAAGGGCGAAGTAGTATCCACCTCAGGAAGCTTCGTCAAAGAAGTCTTAGGCTACACGGTAGTGGACAGCCGAAAGGCTGTTGAGACACTTTCTGGGCTAGAGTATTCTCAGCTCTTCGGCGCCACAACGGATCGAGCACTCATCTTCACAAACGTGGAGAACGGTAGCCTGCCCATGATGCTCGTGCGCGTGAGCAACCTGAAACCCCGCGTCGTGGTCTTCCACGGCTCAAGACCAGATGAACACTCGATAAAACTGGCAGAGTACGATCAGGTGCCGCTAATCTATTCTAGCCTGCCAAGCCTCGAACAGCTTGTCAAATCCCTGAGAAAGCTATATCGCATTGCGCTTCGCATAAAGCTTGGAAGACGCGTACGCCCTCCTCCCAAGATAAGCGCTTAAGGGCTGAAAAAGTGCCACGAAAAGGCTTTAATGACCACTTGAGAGTCAACAAGAGGCACTGGGATGCGATAGCAAAGCGCGACCGCACTAAGAAAGCCGACATGCTTAGGCAAATAAGGGATGATACTCCTTATCTCGAAAAGTGGGAACCGAAGCTAGGCCCATACTTGAAGCACATCAAGGGAAAAAAGATAATCGTGCCCCAGTTCGGCGACGGCTTAGTAATGCTGGCTTGTGCAAAGAAAGGAGCCATTGTGACTGGCGTTGACCTTTCAAGCGAGCAAGTTCGAAGTGCAAGAAAAGCGGCTGAATATTGCGGCGTTAACGTGGAACTGGTCGAGGCAGACTGGCAAAATCTCCCTGAAAGCATTCCAAATGACCGCTTTGACTTGGTCGTAACAGAATGCGGCATTTTCATCTGGATAAACGACCTTGATGCCTGGATGAAAAACGCTTACCGTGTGCTGAGGAATCGCGGCAAATTAATGGTCACTGATTTTCACCCGCTCAGCATCATCACAGAGCAGGTAAAAGGGGAGATAGTTGTCAAGAAGAGCTATTTCGACCAAGGTCACGGGATTGAGAACCTTCTGTCCGAAGAAAACGAGCCGCCCGCCATCGAGTTCCTATGGAAGCTCAGTGACATCATAAACGCTGCGATAAACGCAGGTTTCCGGATTGATCGAGTGGAAGAGTTCTACGTTCAGCCAAAAGTCAGATGGATTCGCCTAGTACCAACCGATTTTCTCATAGCCACAACAAAAGAATGAATCCGCACGATTAAGGTCTGACGTTGCGGTTCCCCAGTTGCCATGAAGCACGCAAGAGAGACCAACTAGATTATTCCCCTCTTCGCTAACTCCTTCTTCAAGAGCTCGAAGTCAGCGGCTATCTGATCCTTGTACCTTGCGCTGTAGAGAGCTGCAGCCGGATGAAATGTTGGAAAAACCGTCATACGCAGGCCATCCAAAGCTACTTCGTAGATTTTGCCATGAACCGCTGTGATGCCAGCGAAAGGCATATGGGCTTTTGAGAAAATATAGGCTGTGGAACAATTTCCGAGCGTAACGACAAATTCGGGCTTAATGATTTTCATCTGTCTGCCCAAATAAGGGGTGCAAGTTTGAACTTCCTCAGGCTTAGGAGGTCGGTTTCCAGGAGGCCTGCACTTTACGACGTTGCAGATGAAAACCTCTGCTCTTGAAAATCCGATTTCAGACAGCAGAGTCTCAAGAAACTTGCCAGCTACGCCGACGAAAGGCTTTCCCTGAAGATCCTCCGAAGAGCCAGGCGCTTCGCCGATGAACATTATTCTAGCTTTGGGACTGCCTTCGCCCGGGACAGCATTTTTGCGAGCCTTCCAAAGCGCGCACCGCGTGCAAACCACAACTTCGGCAGCAACATCATTAAGAAGCTTTTCTCTAGACAATCGCTATGCTCTCCAGGGCAATTTCCTTTTCGACTACTATCTCCCTTGTTCTTACGTTTAAAATCTAGCGTTGCCAGTTGTTGAGCTTAGACTCGTGGATGCGCAGATCAGCCTTTCTTGCTTTTGCCCTGGTAGAAAGCCAAACACGTTTTCAGAACATGTGCTTCAAAGCATCCGCGCCCTTCATTCCCTCTTGAACCCCAAGGCTTCTGGCTTTCGTCGTTACGCCCTTGACAGATGCGTTCATCACATCCTCGAATGCTCTGACTCCGCTGACCATAGCTGCAGAAGCGCCGGTTCTTTCTGCTGCCTCAATGTTCAGAAAACCGCACATGACAAAGCCTTTCTCAGCAGTTATCAAAAGCAGTGGTACTGGGCATTCGGGCAGGTCCACGCGTAATCCTAGGCAGTTTTTTCCATCAACTTTCAAACCTGTGATGGTGATCATTCTAAACACCTTTAAACTGTCAATAGTATCCTTAACATATTTCCTTAGCTTAAATAAGAATTGCTGGAGAATCTGCCCCTATGCTTACCAAGCTTAAGCAAAAGGTTCAGGGAATGCTTGCAATGGAAGCGAAGGCAGCGCACGGCATAGGTTTGACGCCGAATAGAATAAGCGGCTTGGGAATAGTTTTAGCTCTTTTCGCGGCTTTGTCCTATGCAAAATGGCAAGATCAGCCATTCTACCTTGCTCTGGCAATCGTCTTGCTATTGACATCTGGTTTTTGCGACGCTCTAGATGGAGTTGTAGCTCGGCTTTACCAGCAAACAACAGCATTCGGCGGTTTCTTAGACTCTCTGCTCGATCGATACGCGGATGCAGCAGTCTACGTCGCAATAATCATAAGCGGACTCTGTGACCCTCTTTGGGGAACGGTAGCCCTGACTGGCTCGTTGCTTGTGAGCTACAGCCGTGCAAGAGCTGAGGCGGCCAACGTAAGGATGGAATCAGTGGGCATAGCCGAGAGGGCGGAACGCATAATCATCCTAGCCGTGGCAACGGTGATGGCCATCTTTTGGCAGCCCGCGACAGTTATTAACGCGGCCATGATTTTGCTTGCTATCCTTACGAATCTAACCGTCGTGCAAAGAGGCATCTATGCCTATGGAAAATTAAGAAAAAGGAAATTGACTGAGAACTAGAACCTTCTCGCACGCATGTGACGTTCTTTCTCGGCTCTAACCTTCACGATTCCACGATGCACGGCACAGGAAACGCAGTAAAGTCTAGTGTCTGAAGACGAGGCTATATACGTGCCCTTCTGGCGAAGCTCCTTCGCCAAGGCATAGTCAACGAGAGAAATCCTGCGAGTAGACCGCTTAGCCTTGTCACGGGGAACAATCTGCCCACAACCAGCACATTGAACAACAGCGCCGCTGCCCTTGCCGCCTTTAGACCTTCCCCGACTCTTACGCTTAAATGGCAATTTCGTAATACCCCTTAGGTTTCAACCAACAAGTAATTGCGATGCCCTCTTTATATATATGTTCCCACGTGAAAATGAGCAGCATTTTCCTGCTAAATTCGCTCTTTATCATGCCCACTGACAAAAGGGTCAACATCGTCATAACATTGAATTTTATTCAATCTCCTTCTGATGCTTCAGTTCTATCATGATGCGTTATTGATTGACTCTGATCGGGAATTGCTCCAGAAACAATCTGTCTTTTCTGTTAGCAAGTTTTAAATTCGGGATGTCTATTTTGAGTTGATTGAAGTTTAGCATGGCGTGCACCGTTGACGTGGATGAGACAATGGCTGAAATCGGATTAAGATCTAAAATGTTGGTCAAAGATGTTATGAGCAGCCCAGTGATAACCATCAAAGAGGATGCACCGGCAAACCGCGCTGCAGAACTCATGGACAAGGAAGACTTGGGTTGCATAATAGTAACCAATGAAGAGGGCAAGCCCCTCGGAATAATAACGGAAAGAGACCTCGTTGTGAGAGTATTGGCCAAAAACGTCAAACCTGACTCTACAAAAGCCAGCGAGGTCATGACCTCGCCTCTAATCACGATAGAACCCGATGCCACAATAAGTGATGCAGCTAGGAGAATGAGCCGGCTTAACATCAGAAGGTTGGGAGTCTTGTATAAGGGACAGATCACCGGGTTGCTCTCAAGCAAGGACGTGTTAGCCGTCATGCCTGAACTCATTGAAATCATCCAAGAACGAGCACGAATAGAGAACGAAAACAGAACTCAGGAAGAAACAGAGGAAGAGTCTGCGCCGCTCGCCGGCCACTGCGATCGCTGTGGAGTCTGGTCCGACGGCTTGAAACAGCACAATGGCGAATTTCTCTGTGAAGATTGCAGGGATGAGCTGGAAGAAGAAGGCGAGGAGTAAAAACGGTTGCTCATCAAGGAGATCATGAATGAAAGGCACCCGTTTATCTATGAAGATGAACTCGCCACAAGAGCCCGGGCAATAATACGCGATTTCGCGTTGAGAATTCTCCCAGCAACAGATGATCACAAGAAGCTTTTGGGGAAAGTTTCCCGCCGAGACATCATGACCATTTCCTCTTCCGTTTCTCCGATAAGGGTCAAAGGGATAATGACCCCTGCAAAGCACGTAGCAGCCATGGACGATGATGTCGCAACAACCATAAAAACGATGCTCAAAGCAGACGTATGGTATGCACCAGTCGTAACGTCAGCCCAAGACAAGACGTATAGAGGAGTTGTAGGCTTGGAAAACTTCATCGAACCTCTAATCAGAACAAACCCGGAAAAACTTCTTAAAGATGTTTCAGAATTGATGACAAAGAACGTTGTGACTTGTTGTCCCGAAGATGAGGTTGGCAGTATTTGGCGTTTGATGCAGGAGAAACGCCTCGGTGGCTTGCCTGTGGTGAAGAATGGCAGACTTGTGGGGATGCTCACCCAAAAGGATCTTCTTGAAAGCGGCTCAGTCTTGCCCACTTTTGAAGCTCAAAAAGGGCGTTTTCAAGCCTCTTCCAAAATCTCTTCAATCATGAAGACAGGAGTAACAGCTGTGAAACCCTCGACAAAGATGATTCAAGTCGCCAAGGTCATGGTTTCAAAGGATGTTGGAAGAGTTCCAGTGGAAGATGAGAACGGCAAGCTCGTTGGCATAGTTGATCGAGAAGATGTTACTAGAATGCTTGTGAAGTGAGTGGAGGACAGTTGAGTAGAGAAAGCTTTAGAAGAACTTTGAGGGGAAAAGGTAACCTCTCTCTGAAGGTTCACCCTTCGAAAAAGCATGAAGGGGAAATACTGAGCATCGCAAAAACCGCTGTTGTGACTATGGCGCCGACAACGCCTGTTTATGACGCAATTCAAATGATGGCAAGGGAAGGATTCCGCCGAATACCGATAGCTAATCCTGGAACGAAGGCGCTAGAAGGAATTGTTACGGCCTCGGACATAATCGATTACTTGGGCGGCGGAAAAAAATTCGAAATAATCCATCGGAAATTCGGCGGAAACATCTTCAAAGCCATAAACGAGCCCATAAAGCTCATCATGACCCAAAAAGTCGTTTCGGTACGAAGTACGGCGAAGATAAGCGAAGCAATCGAGCTGATGACGACCAAGAACCTGGGCGGCTTGCCAGTGGTTGATGATGACAACCACGTGAGGGCAATAATCACGGAGCGAGATATCGCCATCCTGTTTGCGGACAGATTGAGCGGCGTATCCGTAGCCGAGCTAATGTCAGAAAAAGTTGTCACAGCCCTATCTAAAACCACGATCTTCGAGGCTGAGCGATCAATGGTAACGCGGGGATTCAGAAGACTGCCCATAATTTCTGACGGCAAAGTAGTAGGCATAATCACAAGCATGGACGTGATACGGTTCTTCGGTTCAGGAGAAGTCTTCAAACACCTGCGGTCAGGAACAATCATACAAGTCTTGAACACGCCAGCGCTAACCATAGCATCAAAAGAGGTTTCAACAATCGAGCCAAACGCGGACATAGGCCAAGCGGCAAAGATAATGCGAGACAAAGACCTAGGAGCAGTACCCGTTGTCAAAGACCAAAAACTCGTCGGAATCATAACCGAAAGAGACTTCTTCAAAATAATCCAGTAACACGCTGTCAAAACACATGCACTGCTCATCGGTGGAAGACAAAACATCATTCAGTCGAATTGACTTCCCCCCAGCGCGCGCTAGCTGTGGAACAGACAAATAAAGCAACTCCGTGGGGCAACAAGCTAACCCCTGTCACCTATGAACTTGAACTCACACCCAACTAGGAAACTCAAGTTTTTGAAACTGACTAGTTAGCGATGATGGCTCAATGGCAAACTTTTAACATTCTATCTCTGTTATTGAAATATCAAGAGAGCGAAGGATTTGACCGTTGACCTAGTTCTAACCCGCGCAAAGGCCTACCTAGAAAACGAGATTGTAGATTGCAGCCTTGCCATAGACGATGGCAGGATTCTCAAAATAGGCAAAGAGAGCATCATGCCAAAGGCCACGTCGAAAAAGGATTTGGGCAACCTTCTGGTTCTTCCTGGTTTGATAGATGCTCACGTGCATCTCAGAGATGAAGGGAAGGCATACAAAGAGGATTTCTGCAGTGGCACGGCTGCTGCTGCCGCCGGTGGATTTACGACAGTTCTTGACATGCCGAATAACGATCCTGTGACTATGAGTGCCGAGACCCTGAGGGGCAGGATGGCAATTGCTGAAAGCACGATTCTAGTCAATGTGGGTTTCTATTCCGAATTTCCAAACTGCTTGAGCGAAATGAAAAAAATAGTGGAAGAAGGCGCAATTGCGTTCAAGCTGTACATGACTGAGCAAGTTGGCGGTCTAGACATCGACGATGATGCAGCCCTGTTGAAAGCGTTTGAGGCTGTCAAGAAATTAAGGATTCTAGCAGCCGTACACGCTGAAGACAAGAAATGCTTGAACCGTGCAATGGATGAGCTCAAACGAGTCGGCCGCAACGACATTGACGCTTATCTAGAAGCACACTCAGAAAACGTTGAAGTGCAGGCGGTCAAACGCATATTGGGCATCGCCAAAACAACCAGCGCGCATGTGCACTTTTGCCATGTAAGCACGGAAAAAGGTCTCAGAGCGATATGCGAAGAGAAAAAGTCCGGAGCCTTAATAACATGTGAAACGACGCCTCATAATCTTTGCTTGTCAGCAGATGATCTAAGAAAAATAGGAACGTTGGCAATCACGATGCCACCAGTTAGAGCAAAACCGGAGATCACTGCACTGTGGAACGGCATAAAGAACGGCTGCATAGACATCTTAGCTTCAGACCATGCGCCGCATGCTTTAGAAGAGAAAAAGACGAAAACTGTTTGGAATGTCAAAGTCGGCATACCAGGATTAGAGACCACGCTTCCACTGATGCTTACTGAAGTAAAACGCGGACGGCTGTCGATAGCAGATATTGTGAGACTAACGTCTGAAAAACCAGCAGAAATCTTCAACCTAGAAGGCAAAGGCCGCTTGAAAGAGGGGAATGCTGCAGATCTAACAGTTGTGGACTTGAGAAAAAAATGCAAGATTGATGCTTCAAAGTTCCAGTCAAAAGCGAAATACTCGCCTTTTGACGGGTGGCAAATTGAAGGGAAACCGGTCAAGACATTCGTTAACGGTCAACTAATCATGGAAGACGGAGAAATCGTCAGTCAGCCAGGAAGCGGGAAAATAATTCGGAGCAGATAATTCTTGAAATTCATCGCTGACGGCATGCTGGGAAAATTGACCCGGTGGCTTCGCATACTGGGACATGACGTGAAATATTCCAATAAGCTAGATGATGCTGCACTAATTACAACGTCTAAGAGGGAAAGAAGAGTATTGCTCACCAGAGATTTTGAGCTCTACAAACAAGCTATCGCAAAGGGAATTGACGCTTTCTACGTGGAGGGCGAAACAGGAGAAGAAAAACTGGCAGAGATTGCAAAAAGGTTCAATATTGACCTGAACGTTGACATGGCAACTTCAAGATGCCCAAAATGCAACTCGAGAGTAAAACCAATTGCTAAAGATCAAGTGGCAGACAAAGTTGGAGAAAGCACGTTTGCCCACTACGAAGAGTTTTGGAAATGCCGAAAGTGCGGACAGATCTACTGGCAAGGAGCCCACTGGAAAGGAATCAGGAGAAAACTCGAAAAAACGAGAGAAATGCTCAAGGCAAGTCAAGAAAGCTGTAGTCGAAAATCGCTGAAGCTTTGAGGTCTGGGCAAGGAAAACAAAAAACGAGAAAAAGGAAGAGGCTCAGTTTCATGCGGGATGTTCTAGGCTGATCCCATGAGCCATCTCAGAGGAATGTCCTGGTAGGCGCCATCGGGCAATGTTCTTCTGATTGTTATTGGCAGTACGTTCATCTCTAGTTCTTTCAATGCTATGTCGATTGGACTTGAAAGTCCCTCAGAGATATCAACAAGTATGGGAGCGCCCATGGAAATCTGAAGGGCTCTAGCTCCCACTACTCTCGCTTTCTCGAACCGTGTGATCTTCGGCGGGCCAATCGTGACCTTGCCTTTCTCAGACGTGTTCTAGTACTCCCCCATTCCTGGGTATCCACCGCCTGGGGGCATACCTCCTCCTGGCGGTGTTGGAGGAGCTCTCATCTTTCCAGCAGCTATCACATCGTCAATCTTCAATATCATGCATGAAGCTTCGGTTCCAGATTTGATTATTTGCTTCTTGACGGATAATGGTTCGAAGACTCCTGCCTTAGACATGTCCTGGACTTTTCCGCTGTTGACTTCTATTCCAGCCCAAGTTTCGCCCTTTTCGTGTCTGGCCCTGAGTTCAGACAATATGTCGATTGGGTCAAGACCAGCATTCTCAGTCAGCGTCGTTGGAATGGCTTCAAGTGCTTCTGCAAAACCTCTGACTGCAAGCTGCTCTCTTCCTGGAAGAGTTTCCGCATATTTTTTGAGCATGCGTGACATTTCGAGTTCGGGTGCGCCCCCTCCTGCAACGATCTTCGGTTCTTCAACTACGTCTCTGACTACGCACAGAGCATCATGTATTGACCTTTCTGCTTCGTCTATTATTCGCTGCGTTCCGCCTCTGATCAGAATTGTCACTGCTTTGGGATGCTTGCATCCTTCTATGAATGTCATCTTGTCTTCGCCCACTTTGCGTTCTTCGACGAGGTTTGCATGGCCCAAATCTTCAGACGTTATGGAGTCCAGTTTGGTGACTATTTTTCCGCCAGTGGCTCTCGACAGTTTCTCCATATCAGACTTTTTGATTCTTCGAACGGTAAGTATCCCCTTCCTGGCTAGGAAATGCTGCGCCATGTCGTCAACGCCTTTCTCGCAGAGAACAACACTCGCACCAGCCTTGACTATTCTCTCAACCATTTCCCTCAGCATGTCTTCTTCCTGTTTGAGAAATGCTTCCATCTGTTCGGGTCTTTCGATGTTTATTTTGGCGTCAAACTCGGTCTTCTCAATCTCCAGAGGGCAGTCAAGTAAGGCTATCTTGGCCTTCTCTATGCGCTTGGGCATTCCTGAATGCGAAACATCCTTGTCTAGGATTATTCCCTGAACGAGTTTTGTTTCCTGCATTGATTCGCCGGTTTTCTTCTCAACTTTGACATCCTCGACATCTGCCTTGTACTTGCCATCGTCCTTTTCAGCTACTGCAAGAATCGCCTTCACAGCTATATCAGCCAAGTATTCTCTGTGTTCAGCCACAAGCTTGCTCGCCATCGAAGTCATCGCCACTTTCTTGGCGTAATCTTGTTTCTCTACGTCCACTGGTATTGCAATTTTCTCCAAAACCTCAAGTGCCTTTTCAGATGCTTTCCTGTATCCGTCAATTATGATTGTGGGATGAACACTCTTCTCAACTAACTCTTCAGCCTTGTTGAGCAGTTCACCGGAGACTATGACTGCTGTTGTCGTTCCATCGCCGGCCTCATTGTCCTGTGTCTTGGCAACCTCAACCATCATCTTCGCGGCTGGATGCTGAATGTCCATTTCATCCAGAATGGTGCGACCATCACTGGTTATTGTGACGTCGCCGAAGCTGTCGACAAGCATCTTATCCATGCCCTTTGGTCCTAGGGAAGTCCTCACAATTTCAGCAACTATCTTGGCAGCCATAATGTTAGTATGCTGCGCTTCTTTTCCCCTGGAACGGTTTGAACCTTCTTTTAGTACTAGAACTGGCACACCGCCAGCTGATCCTTGTGCTGACAAACCTTTTCCATCCTCCTTTATTGCGTCAACAAGAGAAACAGCATGAAAATATAAGTTTTTCTGAAAGCCTAAGCGAAAGTAGATTCGTCAGACCTTAGATTTTCGGATTTATCGTCAATCAGGCTTCAGTGTTGTCTTCAGACCTGTTCCAGTTAAGATTATCACGGTCTCGTCGCTTTCTGATGCTTCCTTGTTTTCCAGTTGCTTCTTGTACGCTGCGTATGCAACGGCTGAGCTTGGTTCAACGAAAAATCCGTTCCGCGCAAGCTCTTTGAAAGCCTTGAGTATCTCGCTTTCCTCAACGATTACTGCATCGCCATCTATTGCCTTTAACTGCTTAGCCATAAGACTCAGCAATGGAGGATTTACACTCACCAACGCGTCTGCGATGGAGGTCAGCCTTTCGGGTGGATGGTAACTCATTTTTCTGGAAAGATAGTAGAGAGGCGAGACTTGCCGGGTTTGGCACGCCATGATTTTGGGCATTGTGTGCAATGTGCCAGACTCAACTAGGTCGTTGAATCCTTGTATAACGCCCAATAGCAAGGTTCCAGCTGAGACAGGTAGATAGACGCAGTGTGGACTATGCCAGTCTAGTTGCTCTGCAATCTCGTACGCCAAGCTTCTTATGCCGTCTCTAAACAGGGGATGCAGTATGTGTCCAACGTAGAATCCGCTCTTCGAGGTTTTCTGTGCTTCTTCTGCAACCCTTGCCCGGCTTCCTGGAACCTTGATGACTTCTGCGCCATAGAATTGAATCTGGTTGAACTTTGGGCCTGAAACATTTTCAGGAACATAAATCTTGGCTTTCAGCCCGGCTCTCGCAGCGTATGCAGCTACGGAGGCCCCTGCGTTTCCTGAAGAATCCTCAGATATGTACCCGTTTGCTTCTTTGACCAACTTATGCAATGCTGAGATCAGCACAGTCGAACCACGGTCTTTGAAAGAGCCCGTTGGATTCAGATTCTCAAGCTTGAAATGGACATTTTTTGAGAATCGGACTAGAGGTGTCCAGCCTTCACCCAGAGTTAAGACGTCAGCCCCGTTCACGTATGGAAAGAATTTGGCATAACGCCAAACTGTAAAGTCTTTTTTGCGAATCTGGCTCGTTTCGAATCTTCTGTCTTGTCTGATGTTTAATGGTTGACCGCATGATGGGCACTTGAAGTCAAGCAGGTTAAGTGCGGAGTGGGTGCAAGCTGAGCATTTTACCTCATATTCCATCAAGACGCCTCTTCGTGTTCATTCCTGCGTGTTGCCACGACTATAAACCAGTCATAAAAAGAATTTGGCCCCCTTCTCAACCTTAGCCTGCAAACCTCGATCAGCCAAGAGCCGCCTCGCCTCTCCGGCAGTAAACACGTGAAACGTCAACTTGTCGGCGCGATGGTCAAGTTTTATTGTCTTCATGTAGTCGCCATATTCCAAGGATTTTCCAACTAACTTACGCATGCCGCGCGCGCCGCGTGCCGCAGCCGGCATCCGGCAAAGTTTTAGCAGAATCGAGATATTTTGAGAGAATGGCCATTTCCCCATCTGAAGGGAACACTTTAGCAAACTGTTCGTCGTATAGCCTTGCCTCATCCAAGTGAACTGCCTTCATAGTAGCTTCAGAAGCAGCCCATAGTACTTAGCCTTGAGCCTTAGAGCTTTCATACTGAAACTTTTTTATATTTTGTCATAAACCTTCATTTTCTCTGGACAAGATCACTAGGAGTAAGACGCTTTGAGGAGAATAATAGTCTGCCTGAAACAAGCAATAGATGTTTCACAGCTGAAGGTTGACCCTGCGACAAGACAACCCATGACGGCCAGTGCTCCCAGAAAGATGAGCGATTTCGACAAGAACGCGCTGGAAGAAGCCACAAAGATCAAAGAAAAACTTGGAGACACGGAAATATTCACCGTTACTGTGGGCTCTGAAGATGCAAAAGCTGTCTTGCGAGAAGCTCTTGCAATGGGCGCAGACAAGGCCTTCTTTGTCAACGACCCAGATTTTAAGGATATTGACACTTCCGGCACGGCCTACATTCTTGCAGAAGCCACAAAAAAGATCGGAGAATGCAGCTTAATTCTCTGCGGGGAAACATCCCTGGACAGTTTCTCCGGACTTGTCGGCTCCAGACTCGCGGAATTGCTGAACCTGCCGCAGATGACTTCGGTCAGAAAAATCACTGTGGATGACGCCACCATAACCGTGGAAAGGACGCTAGAAGACGCTATTGAAATTGTGAAGGCAAAAATGCCTGCCCTAGTTTCAGTGACACGTGAGATAAATCAGCCTAGGATTCCATCTTTGATGATGATAATGAAGGCTTCAAAAAAAGAGATAGTAACTTGGACAGCCTCAGATCTTAAGCTCGACAGAGACAAAATCGCTTCTAAGATCGAGGTGGTCGAGGTCTTAGCACCTAAGACAGAGCGGAAAAAAATCAAGATAACAGGAGAAAACGCACAAGAGATCGCGGACAAGCTGGCTAAGGCATTGGTTCAAGAAGGCGTCATTGGAAGGTGAAAAAGCATTGAGTGAAAACAAGGGTGTTTGGGTTTTCTCAGACAGACATGACTTGGCATTGGAAATTCTTGGCAAGGCCATGGAAATCGCGGACATATTACAAACAGAATTGGCAGCTGTTCTAGTTGGGCATAACGTAGAAGACAAAGCGAATGAGTTGATAAAGTACGGAGCAGACAAAGTGTACATGGTGGACAATCAGGTGCTGGAACGCTTCCAAGCAGAAGGATACTTGAGCGTTTTGCACCATTTGGCAGTGAGCTACAAACCAGAAATCATACTGATCGGCTCGACAAAGAACGGGAAACCATTAGCAGCCAGACTTGCCACGCGCCTAGGAACTGGATGCGTGCCTGATTGTGCCAAGCTAAGCCTTGACGAACAAAAGAGACTCGTGGGCGAGAGGATAACCTATGGAGGAAACGCGGTTGCTAAGGTAGCTTTCAAGACGAAACCGCAAATAGCAACCGTGCCGACAAGGACTTTTGAAAAACCAGAACCGGAAAATCGCCACGGGCAACTGGTGAAGTTGGACGTGAAGGTTGAAGAACCGAAAACTGAAACCGTTGAAACAAGGCCGATGGAAACTTCAAACGTAAGAATTGAAGATGCTCAAGTGATAGTCAGCGGTGGCAGAGGCCTAGAAAAGAAAGAAGACAAAATCTTGCTCGAAGAGTTAGCAACAGTCCTGTCTGGACAAGTAGGCAGCTCAAGACCACTGGCTGAGGATAGAAAATGGTTCTCAGAATGGATCGGCCTTTCAGGCCACAAAGTCAAGCCTAAGCTGTACGTTGCATGTGGGATCTCAGGAGTGATTCAGCACGTGGCGGGAATAAGAGACTCAAAGGTGATAGTGGCCATAAACAAGGATCCAGAAGCACCCATATTTGAGGTTGCAGACTACGGCGTCGTGGGCAACCTTTACGAGATTCTTCCTGCGCTGAAAGAGGCCATCAAAAAGCAGCTACAACACTAGACTTTCATCGGACCGCCAATGGCAAACACTCCACAGACGGACACTGTTAAGTTAAAGGACATAACACGGTAATGCTCATACTCTGAACCAGATGATGCTTCCTATGAGACCAATGGCCAAAGCGATTGTCAGAACATGCATATATATTCTAATCCATCTGTAGGCAGTTCGGCGATAGAAAATGACCTTGGAGTTTGGCATTAAGCTTTTGGTGATGCTAACTCTGTCATTTCATCCTTCAAAGTTTGCATTTCTTTGAAGAGTTTTTCATTTCCAAAATAGAACTGGTCCTCATGCTCTAGGGCTTTGACATTCACTAATTCTTCAAGGATATATGGCAATCTAAAACTGACTTTTGATTTGTTACCATAAAACATCATAACGTGTTCTGCAAATGATTTGGCGTTCCAATAAATCAGGCGTTCAGCTTCAAGGGCTGGCCTATAATAGCAACTATCAACATGCACAAAAGTCTCAAGTTGAGATATGCCGAAAGTCTCTCTCAAGGCAGAATAGCGTTCCTTGATTATATAAGACAAAATGGCAGTGCTTAGTTTCTCGAAATCGTTCTTAGCTTTGACGCTAAGTTCAGTAAACATGTTCCCATAAGAATACCCATGATCCTTATGGTTAACGATGTCCAAACCCTCAAGTAACTGCAAGTATCGCCTCAATTTTCCTGCTTCTTTAACAGGAAGCGCATCTAGTTCGCTATCTAATATCACATTGTTCAGTTTTAAGCGAGAAATAATCGTCCCGATTTTGCCTAAAACCCATCGTGCCTCATTTATATTAGCCAGATTGTCTGATGATGCTTTTATGATTATTCTTTCAGCGCGTTCTTGCCACATATCAAGAAAACAGGAAAGGTTGTTAACACAAGTCTCTCTTGAAGTGGCTTCTAATGGTTCAAGGTTTTCTCCAATCTTGATTGTGCCAAGTCTACGAAGAGAAAGAAACTTCAAGATTCTTTCGTTTGGTGAACGGTCATCGTGAATAATGCGAGGGTAATCAGATCGTAGTTCTGCGACCCATGTTTTGTCACTAGAATCAAATTCTGGTTCGTCGACAGAAATTAGATTGCCATAATGCTGGATTGCATACTTGCGAACTGCTGATGTGGCACTCATTCCTATTACTCTCGCTCCACTGCTTGTTCTGTTATGGATTTCTCTTCCTGTGGAAACTCCTCTAACATCCTTTGTGGCTTTTTGCCTATTTGAACTTTTACTAGCACCCTATCTTCATTTTCCCATCTAGTTAAGAAAGAAGAAAGATCTTCGTTTTTCTCGCCAAATATAGGGTCATTGTAGTAAATCCGATCGTTTTCTCTGTCTAAAGCAGTAATAACGACTGCATGCGCACATTTATGAACACCTGCTGTATCTGTCAGTCTGACCCACGCAATCGGGGGTTGTCCATCGTTTAACTCTCCACTTATTTCATCCAATGTGTGTCGTTTCAGTTCCACTTCAAATGCGATAGACGGCATAGCTGTAGCAACTTCCTTGACTTTGTTCAGGTTCAAAACCTTCTCTGGGAAAGTTCCATCAGCTTTTGTTTCAATTATTTTTCCTATCTTATCTAGGTCAAAGTCAGGTACGCGGGCCTCAGATGAGCTACCAATGTACATGAAAACCATTTTGACGCACCTTGGAACGCATGAATAGCCATCTTCCTGAAGAGGCAACACTAATGGAACAGCTATTCGGGGCGTACCAACAGCTCCCAATTACTTCTACTTGTAGAGTTTTCATATAAAGCTTGAGCATTTACTATACTGCCTTCAAGTTCAGGTCATGTCCTTTAACTTAACAGTGTCCCACAGACGCAATCGTTAAGTCTCTCAGGAACCGTAAAAGAAGTAAAAGGCATTTCGGATGCCAGAACGATTAATGCTTACTTGTATGGTATGTATTCTTTGCCCAGCAATTCCCGTCCTATGACCGTTCTTTGTATGTTGCTGGCTCCTTCAGCTCCAACGCAGTAGCTCATAATTCCTCTGAGCCCCATCTCCAACGGACATTCTTTAGTGTAGCCGTAGGCTCCCATCCATATCATGGCATGCTTGTACACGTCGAACGCGAAGTGCGGCGCAATGAGCTTACATGCGGCGATCATCCTGCTCACTTCCAGCGGGCTGAACTTGTTCTCTCTGTAGCGCATGTCATTCATCCATGCAGTCCGATAGGTCAATGATCGCAGGGCCTCAAGCTGGGCCCAGTCGTCAGCCAGCTCGAACTGGATGCCCTCAAACTTCCCTATGGGTCTGCCGAAAGCCTTCCGCTCTTTGATATATTCCATCCCGATGTCCAGGGCACGTCGCGCTGCACCTACGCACACTGCGGCAATCAAAATGCGCGCATTGTCGAATCCTTCCATAGTCAAATAGAAGCCCTTGTCTACCTCGCCGATCCGGTAAGCATCAGGAACCTTAACGTTCTCCATCTTGAACCCGCCGGTCGAAATTGCCATGCGTCCCATGTCCTCAAACCGCTTGTTAACTTCAACTCCTCGAGCATTCATGGGTAAATAGAAGCCTGTCATTCCCCTATGTGATGCTCCTTCAGGCGCGGGCGAAGTCCTGGCAATGACAAAGTAGCCTCCCCCCAGCTTTTTCGCTTCTTCTGTGCCGCTGATGTACATTTTCTCACCGTTAAGAAGCCAGCCGTTGCCTTCTCTTCGTGCAGTAGACTTGAAGGCCGCAACATCTGAACCACCACCACTTTCTGTCGAGGCAATGCCGATGAAAGCGTCGCCCTTGAAGGCTTTTCGAATAACTTCATTTCGCACTTGCTCAGTGCAGTACTTGTCCACGACGAAACCCCAGGATGACTCAACGAGCCACAGTACTGGCAGGGCAATGCTAACATCCGCATATCCAAGCTCTTCGGCCGCTATGCATGCCGTAACCCAGTCGGCACCGGTACCTCCGTGCTCTTGTGGAGCAGTCATGATGAGCAGGCCCATTTCGCCCATGCTCTTCAAGAGCTCATGTGGGATCTCACCCTTGCTGTCCATCTCCCGAATCTTGTCCAATGGCAGATGCTTTGGGCACCATTCGCGCAAAGCGTTGCGGAAAAGCTCTTGTTCCTCTGTGAAGCTGAAGTCTACCATGCTTTTCACCTTGAACCGTAACTACCGACGCTGCAAATATAAAAGTTGTTTAGAGACTAAGCGGAAACCTTCGCTAGAAGTTGATCAACCGGGCTTTGGTTAAGATGCAACCCAAGCTTCTCCCGTTCAATGCCCAAAGCTAAACCAAGCAACTGCGTATAATACAACACGGGCAGGTTGAGCTTGGCTCCAACCGTCGCTGCAGCATCCTTCTGCCTAGCATCAAACATCATTCCACAATCCGGACAAGAAACAACCAGTCCGTCCACGCTCAAGCCCTGCAAAGCCTTAAGCTTTGAACCGGCGAGAGAAAGTGCAGAATCGACATGGCTGTAGGTTAGGGCTGCGCCGCAGCAGTCGAGTTTCTCCGCATAGTCCACACTTTTGGCACCAAGCACGTCGATTAATTCGTCAAGCTTGCGAGGATCTTCAGCATCATCAACTCTTCCAAGGTCGCTGTAGCGCAGAATCTGACAGCCAACATGACCTGCCAACCTCAAACCATTAAGCGGCTTCACCACAGTTTTCTGAATGGCACCTAGACCGATATGATCGTGCAGGAAATCAATCACATGCCACATCCTTACGTTCGAATCGTATTTCAGGCCTTCTTCACCAAGTAAACCCACGATCTTGCTGCGAATTTTTTCATCACTTTCGATAAGACTCTTAGCCTCTGAAACGACGAAGTGACAACGGTTGCAGGGAACAAGCAAGTCCTTAAGCCCAGTCAAGTTTGCTAACGCAAGAACTCTGGCAGCCAAGTAATTGGCTGCAAAATCATTAACGCTCTTGACAGGGTCGCCACAGCATACAGCCTCATGCAAATCAACGAACTCAGCACCAAGCTTCGGCAAAACTTCTCTAACAGACATTTCATACGCATATTGGCTTGTTAATGCTCGACAGCCCCAGAAGACAGCAACCTTCAAGACTATTTCTCCTCCAGAGCCTTCAGAAAAACAGATTGAAAACTCTCTTTAGGGGGCTTGATCTTCGGCAATTTCAAGTTTTCGCGGTCACAGGTTTCCATTTTCCTAGTCGTGACTTTCTGAACTGGCTCCGCCAGCCCGTTTTCCAAGATCTGTGAGACCGCCTTCATGTAGGCCTCGGGCACCTTTGCTTCCCTCTCCACTGCCAAGTTGCGCAGGGCCATAATCACATGATAGGGCGAGGCCTTTTGCGGACATCTCTGAATGCACTTCAAGCATGTTGCGCACGCCCACACGATGTCTGATGAAGCCAGTTCATCGACGAAACCAAAATTCACTAATTTCTCAACTTCATGAGGCTTCAACTCCAGAAGCTTCAGAGCAGTGCAGCCGCTCGTGCATTTTATGCACAGAAAACAGTTTATGAGCTCTCTTCTACGGAGCTTTGCCAGGATTTTCTCTCGCGACTCAAGGTTCGGTTTGGCCATGGACATCAAATCAGTCAAGCTCAACGCTGGCTTCCTCCTTTTGACGTTGCCTTCGCAAGAGCTGCTTCAACTTGCACCAAGACCTGCTTGCTACTGTACTGCTGTATCTTAATGGCGCCTGTTGGGCATGCTGCGCTGCACAGGCCGCAGCCTTGACACATGGCCTCAACGACCTCAGCTCTCAGCTCTTCTGTTCCTGCTCTTTCCTGCTTTTTCATCTCAATAGCCACGAAAGGACAGAGCGACTCGCAAATTCGGCATCCGCTACAAAGGTCCTCATCCACAACGGCCTTCAAAGGCTCAAGCTCAATCTCGCCACTTGATAACAGATCTATGGCTTTGGCCGCTGCCCCGCTTGCCTGAGATACAGTGTCAGGAATGTCCTTCGGGCTTTGGCATGCGCCTGCAAGAAAGATTCCCGCCGTGGAACATTCAAGCGGCCTCAGCTTCGGATGTGCCTCCAGCAGAAAGCCGTCTGCACTTCTTAAGGCGTGGAAAAGCCTGCTGATCTTGCCAATATCATTGCCTGGAACAAGCCCATTGGCAAGCACAACCAAATCAGCACGCAATTCCAGAAGTTTGCTTGTTCCGCTTTCAAAAACGTCGAAGTAAAGCGAACCATCCGCCGTGCTTCGAATGTCAGAAGGAATCCCAGCCACAAAGTTGATGTCCATGTCTCTGGCTCTTCGATAAAATTCTTCGTAACCCTTCCCGAAGGCTCTGAGATCGTTGTAACAAACATAAATGTTCACGTTCTTCCCGAGCTTCTCGCGGGCAAGAATCGCTTGTTTTAGGCTAACCATGCAGCCTACGCGGCAGCAGTATTCGTGAAACCGCTTGTCTCGAGAACCAACGCACTGGACGAAAACTATGCTCTTAGGCGGTTTCTCACTTTTCGGGTTTCGAATCTTTCCCCCAGTTGGGCCAGAAGCGTCTGAAATCCTTTCAAATTCGATATTGGAAATGACGTTTGGAAATCGGCCATAACCGAATTCAGGCATGTTTGAAGCGTCAAAAACCTCTGATCCGACGGCTAGGATAATGCCGCCCACTTTAAGCTGGATGGTTTCAGGTTTCTGATCGAGGTCTATGGCTTTGGCTTCGCATGCCTGAACACATTTGCCGCACACAGTCTTGTCCTTTGTCTTCAATCGAAGACAATAGCTCGGATTTATTGCCGCCACCTTGGGCACGGCATTAGGTGAGAAAATCGATATTGCGCGAGTCTGACTCAGATTCTCGTTGAACTTGTCTGGGACTTTAACAGGACAGACTTTCGTGCATAGTTCACATCCCACACATTTAGCCTCATCAACAAATCTGGGATTCTTCAGTACCGTAACCTCGTAGTTTCCAACAAAACCCTTTACGTCGGTTACTTCAGAATCTGTTAACAACGTGACGTTTTGATGCCTGCCAACGTCAACCATCTTAGGCGTCAGAATACACGCGCTGCAATCAAGAGTGGGAAAGGTCTTATCCAATTGTGCCATACGTCCGCCGATGCTGGGAGCCTTCTCCACAAGGTAGACTTTGAAGCCTGCATTAGCCAAGTCCAGCGAAGCCTGTATACCTGCAATCCCGCCTCCGACGACCAGAACGTTCTTTTCAGCGCTTACTCTCTGTCTTTTCAATGGTTCCAAAAGTTTCACACGTGCAACACCCATGCTCACTAATGCCTTAGCCTTTTCAGTGGCTTTTTCCGGCTCCTCAATGTGAGGCCAAGAAACCTGCTCACGCAGGTTAACAATCTCCACCAGATATGGGTTTAACCCGGCTTCAGCAACTGCTTTGCGAAAGGTTTCTTCATGCATTCGAGGCGAGCATGTGGCAATGACTATTCTGTCGAGCTTGTGAGCCTTAATGTCATCGTGGATCATGCGTTGTCCCGGCTCCGAACACATGTACGTGTAATGCTTTGCAACAGCAATTCCGGGCAGGCTCTTAGCATAGTCTGCAACCTTCTCTACGTCAACGACGCCAGCAATGTTTAAGCCGCAATGACAAACATAGACGCCTATCCTAGTCATGTTCGAAACGACCGGGATCATGTTTAGAATACTCTGAGGGCTACGCCCATCTATTATCCTTTATGTCAACGAAAAAGCCATTCCAAGGTCAAAAACTGCGGGAACTCCTGCAACAACTGACCAGCGCCGCTTAAAGCCTGCAGTGTTCATGGTCGCCTATCTAGTACACGGAGACTTTCGCTACGCCGTTCACTGCCAGAAACTTCTGGATTAATTCGCCAGGGATCTTCCTCTCGGCGATAAGCGTTAGTTTTGGTTCGGGCGAAAGCTCCGGATCGTCTACGATTGCCTGTCTTATGCTCAAACCGTTCTTGGTTAGGATCATGGCACAATTGGCAAGTATCCCCGGAATCTTCGCGTCCACTGGGGTTATCTCAACTACTCCAAGATCTAAGTGCTTGGCAACCTCTTTCAACGAGTGCCCGGCGGATCTTAGACCTTCAAATATCAGGCGCAATTCGCGGTTCGCCTTGATGGCGATCAACGTCTCACTCACGGTTCGTCTGTCTACTCCTGCAACACGAGCTATGCGAACGGGGGGAACTTCGATCTCGTTGAGGAAGATTTTCCCATCTCTCACACTAAGCCCGTTCTCTACTAGGACACGGGCCACTTTGAGCCTTTCCGGATAACCCTCCAAGGATTTCTTGATGTTGCTCCACATGTTGCGGTTTCCTTAATGTACGTTTCTGTGCAATAAAGTATAAATATGTTCTTGCACTCCCATTGTAGCCTAACGGACATGAATGTACGTAAATGTACTTAGAAGGTCGTAAAATGACACATAACGAAACCTTCATAACGTTAAACCCTGACGAGATGCCTACATCTTGGTATAACATACAAGCAGACCTGCCAGAGCCACTTCCACCTCCGTTAGACCCAACAACGCTGAAACCCATAGACCCCAAATTGCTCCAAAGAATATTCGCAAAAGAACTGGTAAAACAGGAAGTATCCGCAGAACGCTACATTAGAATCCCAGACGAAGTGTTGGAGGCTTACTTCAGACTTCCTCGCCCAACACCACTGTATCGTGCAAGAAGACTTGAAAATCACCTGAAGACACCCGCGGAGATCTACTTCAAATGTGAGAATTTCAGCCCAGCAGGCAGCCACAAGACCAACACAGCTATCGCGCAGGCATACTACAACAAAGAACAAGGAACCCGCCGATTAGCCACAGAAACCGGGGCTGGGCAATGGGGCACAGCCTTGGCCTTGGCATGCACCTTGTTCGAATTGAAATGCCGAATATACATGGTACGAACAAGCTACGATCACAAGCCCGGCAGAAGGACCATGGCGCAAATCTACGGAGCAGAGATGTTCCCATCACCCAGCGACCAGACTAACTTCGGCAGAAAGTTGCTCAAAGAAAACCCAAACAACCCTGGATCACTCGGAATAGCCATCAGCGAAGCCATAGAGGACACTCTTGCTAACGAAGACACACGCTATTGTCTAGGCTCCGTGCTAAATCATGTTCTAATGCATCAAACCATACTGGGCCTAGAAGCCAAGAAACAGTTCGAGCTCATCGACAAGTATCCCGACGTGATTTGCGGATGCATAGGCGGTGGCTCAAACTATGGCGGCTTCTGTTTTCCGTTCATGGCAGACAAGTTCAAGGATGCGACGGAAACGGAGTTTGTCGGTTGCGAATCGAAAGCTGTTCCGCACACGACCAAGGGCGTTTACACCTACGATTATGGGGATACTGGAAAGATGACGCCACTACTGAAGATGTTGACGATTGGACATGACTATGCGTGTCCGCCTGTTCACGCAGGAGGTCTGAGATATCATGGAATGGCACCGCTAATATCATATCTGATCCACAAGGGCTACATGCACTCGGTTGCCTACGGTCAGACTGAAGTCTTCGAAGCTGCAAGGTTGTTGGCTCAAACAGAAGGCATGATAACCGCTCCTGAAACTGCTCATAGCCTAAAATTCGTGATAGACAAAGCCCTGGAATGCAAGAAGACCCATGAGAAGAAGATAATCGCAATGAACTACAGTGGACATGGCCTGCTTGACCTTTCAGCGTACGAACAGTTCCTCGCTGGCAAACTCGTAGACTATGAACCCGAGAAGGTTCAAGTCCCCACCTTCAGCCATTAGAGGAGAAGAGGAAATTGACACGCACCGTTCTAGCTGAGAAAACAGACTTAAGAATAGCAATAATGCCCATCGACAAGCTGAGACCCCACGAAAAAGGCTCCCCAGTCTACTTGAAACTACTCAAACAAGAGCTTCTCAAGGACGGCATACTCAAATATCCAATAGTAGCGGATGAAAAAACCGGCGTTATTTTAGACGGAATGCATCGTTGGCTAGTGCTGAAAAGCCTTGGCTACACACTCATACCAGTCATACTGACCGATGCTCTCAAAAATCCGAGTATCCATATTGGAAAAAGAAGAATACACCGTTACATAGACGACTCGCCGCCGAAGATAACCATCAAAAAAGTCATCTCAGCAGCCCTCAGCGGACGGCTGATGAAGCCCCGATCGACAAGACACTTCTTTCCTTTCTCAAAATTTCAGCAAGTAAACTGTCCGTTAGAATCGCTCGGAAAGAAGAGCCCTCAAAACGTTTCAAAATACCTTGCAAGAATGACTGAGAGCGAATGCAACTTAGCTATTGAAGAGTGGCTTGAAGAGATTTCTGAGGAACTGGAGTTTCTCACAGGAAGAAAGGAAGAAGTAGAAAAAGAAATGGGAGAATTCCTGAATCGAGTCAAAAACCTAGACAAGGACATTTCCACTTTCTGATCCAAGCTTTCCGTGATCTTGGGCGACCAAATGAAATCATTAATATGGCGATAGCATAGTAGCTTCAAGGCGATTCGATGATTCAGATAAACGCCCCTCAAATCGGGCGGGAAGAAATCGAAGCTGCTATCAAAGTGATGAAAAGCGGGGGACTTACTCACGGACTGGGCGCTGGGCCGATGGTTACGAAGTTTGAGAACGCGTTCGCAAAGTTTGTGAAAACAAAAAACGCCGTAGCCATGAACTCAGGTACAGCGGCTTTGCATTCAGCACTTGTAGCGATCGGTGTGAAAACAGGAGACGAGGTTATTCTGCCTAGTTTCACGTTTGTCGCAACGGCCGAAGTCGTTGTCATGTCAGGTGCCAAACCAGTCTTCGTTGACATAAACCCAGACACGTATACTATTTCCCCGAGAGCAGTTGAGAAGGCCATAACGAACAAGACTAAAGCCATAATGCCAGTTGACCTTTACGGCTTGCCAGCCGACATGCAGCCCATAAGAGAAATTGCTGACGAACACGGACTAAAGATCGTTGAAGATGCCGCCCAAGCCCACGGAGCTTCCTACAAGGGAAAACCACCTGGAGCTTTTGCGGACGCTGCGTGCTGGAGCTTCTACGGCAGCAAGAACATGACCACGGGCGAGGGTGGGATGCTTACGACAGACTGCCAAGAGATTGCAGAAGTACCTCGATACATACGAAGCCATGGGGAAAAGGAGAAGTACCAATCCCTTATGCTTGGACACAACTATCACATGCCAGAGATAGAAGCGGCAATAGGCTGCGAACAGCTGAAGAAACTGCCAAAATTCGTGGCCAGAAGACGCCAAAATGCAAGAAGGCTAACACAAAGACTTGAAAAAGCAAGGAACCTGCAGTTGCCGACTGAACCGGACGGGTTCAAATGCAGTTATTACCTTTACACTGTCAGGCTGAAGAATGCAAACGCGCAGAAAAGAGACAAGGTTGTTGAACAGCTGAAGGAGAAGGGAATAGGCGCTTTTGTCTGCTACGTAAACCCAATACATCTTATGCCTTACTACCGCAAATTTGGAAAATGCAAGCTTCCAGTAACAGAGAAAGTATCAAAGCATGTATTTTCGCTGCCCGTGCATCCAGGTGTTACGGCAAATCAGATAGACTTCATAGGAGAAACGGTTCTACATCTGGTCAAATAGCCTTTGCACGCTAGGTTTAAATAGAATCGCCGAGTAGTATTGAAACCCCCTGATCTGGGGTTTTGTCGGAGGTTTACATCATGCAAAAAACCAAGGTTATTATAATGGGCGCCGCTGGAAGGGATTTCCACAACTTCAACGTCTACTTCAGAAACAATGACGCCTACGAAGTTGTGGCTTTTACAGCCACCCAAATTCCTGGAATAGAAGACCGAAGCTACCCAACAGAGCTTGCTGGCCCAAAATATCCAAAAGGCGTCCCAATTTATCCAGAACAGGACCTGCCTAAGCTGATAAAAGAACATGATATTGACCAAGTGATTTTTGCTTACAGCGACGTTTCACACGAGTACGTCATGCATAAGGCTTCTGAAGTACTAGCAAGTGGAGCTGACTTCCGCTTGATGGGGCCTAAGACAACAATGCTGCGGTCAAAGGTTCCCATCATCTCCGTATGTGCCGTCAGAACAGGCTCAGGAAAGAGCCAGACATCGCGGCAAGTTGCGAAGATCTTGAAGAACAAAGGCTTCAGGGTCGCGGCCATCAGGCACCCAATGCCTTACGGCGACCTTAGAAAGCAGATTTGGCAGCGTTTTGCCTCGTATGAAGACCTGAGCAAGTACGAATGCACTATCGAGGAAAGAGAGGAATACGAGCCCCACATTGATATGGGCATCGTGGTCTACGCAGGAGTTGACTACGAGAAGATACTGAGAGAAGCAGAGAAAGAAGCAGACATGATCGTATGGGACGGGGGAAACAATGACTTACCGTTCTATAAACCTGACTTGCACATCGTTGTGGCCGACCCGCATAGACCAGGACACGAACTCACATATCATCCAGGCGAAGCCAACCTGAGGATGGCCAATATTATCATAATAAACAAAGTCGACACAGCTGATCCGCAGAAAGTAAAGCAGGTTAAAGAGAACATAAAAACGGTTAACCCAAAGGCAACCGTTCTAGATGCAGCCTCGCCGGTGACCGCTGACAAGCCAGAGCTGATCAAGGGAAAGAAAGTGTTGGTGATCGAGGATGGACCTACACTTACGCACGGTAGCATGCCCTATGGAGCGGGGACAATCATGGCCAAGAACTCGGGCGCAAGCGAGATCGTCGATCCCAAACCATACGCTGTTGGTTCAATAAAAGAAGCCTACAAGAAGTACCCGCATCTTGGTGCGCTGCTCCCAGCACTGGGTTATAGTGGGAAACAGGTGGCCGAGCTGAAAGAAACTATAGATCATGTACCTTGTGACGTGGTGGTTATTGGAACTCCCATCGATCTTAGAAGGGTCATCACCATCAACAAACCAACTGTAAGAGTAAGATATGACCTTAAGGTCGTTGGACCGGTGTCACTTGAGCAGATCTTGGATGAATTCCTTAAAAGACGTGGGAAATAATGACCAGCGAAGAAGGAGACATCTCTCGGATAAAGATAAAGCTGATAGTTGAAGGCTTAGGAGAGGCAGAAGGAGAACTCGTACGCTTCCTAGCGCCTAGAACGATAGACATGATTGTGAGGAAGCTTCCAGTAGAAGGCAGAGCGGCCCTGTGGAAGGAGGAAGTCTACTTTGAGACTGCGATCAAGATGGGAGAAGAAAAAGCCAAGGGAACTGTTGAGAACGCAACTATCGCTTTTTGGCCCATGGGAAGCGCCATATGCGTATTCTACGGCGAGTCCCAGCCCTACAGTCCGGTAAACGTGCTGGGCAAGGTAACCAAAAATCTGGAATTGTTCAAGCAAGTGAAAAGCGGAACAAAAATCAGAGTTGAGCCACTAGTAAACCAAGAAGCTGTCCCGCCACAGCCTTAGAAGACGCTCACATTCAGCTTTTACTTCTTTTTGTCGGCTTCTACCTTTCAAGATTTCAAGGAATTCGATGCGTTTTGCAACTGAACGTTTCTCCGCTTCGCCGCCATAGTAATGCTTCAGTTCAAGGTACTCCTGCATGTGATTGGCCTTCTGTATGAACATGCTGGCAGCATCAACAGGATTTTCAACAGCATAAACGTTTGCCCAGATTGCAGCATCCGCATTCCGAAGCTGTGTCAAACCGTCAATCTCCTCTATCCTGCGAATATATGCCCTTAGAGAGTCGTAGTAGCCAGCAGTCTTGACGAGTTCAAGGGCTCTTCTCACTTTCTGCCGAAAATTACTGCTTCCCTTTATTGTTATTCGATGCCTGTAGCCCTTGTCAACGAGTTCCCGAGCCTTTTTGACTTCTTCCTCAGTGTAGATTCTTGTTGGAAACTCCAAGTATGGTATGAACTCCTAGAGTTGGTTCAGAATCCTACCAGAAAGATTAAGCGAGCGTAAGAGACCTAGTTTGCCCTGTAGATTTTGATGTTGTGGCTTCCTGAAACCAAGTGAATTGTACCATTTTCTTCAAGGTGCTCCAGAAAGTCCTTTGCCGCACTTATTCGTATGTTCAAACGTGTAGCCACGGCGTAAGGCGTTAAAAAGTTCATTTTCTTCAATTCGTCAACAAGCTTCTCGTTCTTCACGTCTGGAGCAACTATTCCAAGGAGCTTCTTCTCCTTCGACGGCCCGGCTGCTTTCTCCTTCTTCTTCTTTCCCTCTTCTTCCTCATCCTTCTTTACTTGCGCACGTTCCATCTGCTTAAGACTGAGTTTCTTTTTTCCACCCATTATTACCAACTTCCATTAGGTGAAGGCTGTTCCGTAGTTCTTTAGGCTTTCTAAGACTGAGAGCCCTAATTATTTCAACTTTGCGTCGGGCTGACGACAAAAAGGAAGGAATGGAAGAGGCTATCTTCCCATTACTTTCTTAGCTGCAATTTCGATGTCTTCAGATTTTATGGTCTTTCTTCCAGCATGCATTGCAAAATCCAAGGCTTCTTTGGCGATCTTAACGCCGATCTCTTCCAAGGCTTTTGCCAGTTCCTTTGCAGCTGCCTCGCTAACGCGATCTGCTCCAGCCTTCTTGCACAGCCTATGCATGGGAGCTACGGCCAAATCCAAATCAACCATAAGGACTACCTCGTAGCGTCTTTTTCTATTTAAAGCCATATTTAACGTTTGTTGTTCCCCACTTGCCAAAAGCTGCCGCTGATAGCTTGGAATATTAAGATAAAGGGGGAAATCATAAAAGCAATTATTGCTAGTCTAATGGAAGCCGCGGAAGTAACATGAAGTTTGTCGACGCTCACATACACCTTTCAGACGAGGAATATGCCAGCTACGTTGGCGAAATCATAGCTGACGCCCAAAAGTCACAAGTTGTGGCCTTGGTCTCGAACTCTGTGGATCTGAAAACCTGCGTCAACAACTTAAGACTGGCCGAAAAATATCCTGAGACGGTCTACGTTGCTTTAGGGATTCATCCTTGGAACGTGCAGACAGTAACGGAAGATGAAGTTCAGCAGATATTGAAGCTGATTGAAGAACAGAGACAGAATGAGGCACTTGTTGCAATCGGCGAAATCGGCTTAGATTCCAAGTACGACAAGACAATGGAGAAGCAGCAGAACGTTTTCAGCGAAATGTTGCATACGGCTGAGAGATTCGACTTGCCAGTCATTGTCCATTCAAGAGGCATGACAGGCCAGATTGTTGACATTCTTCCTTCTTACAGGCTTAAGAAGGTTATGTTGCACTGGTTCAGCAGTCCGATGAGTGCATTGTCCAAGGCCGTGGAAAAGGGGTACTATATTACTGAAGGGGCACCGACATTGTATTCAAACGAAATACGCGAAGTCGTCAAAAAAGTGCCGCTGACCAACTTGTTATCTGAAACAGATGGGCCCGTACGCTTTTTCAGACCTCCATTTGACGGGAAGAGGACGACGCCTGCATTCATTCCAACAGTTGTTAAGGCGATAGCAGAGATCAAAAAGCTTGACATCCAGAATGTTGCCCAGCAAATAACAGAGAATTTTGAAGAGTTTTTCATAGCAAAGTTAAATTAGGCTGGCCTCTTTTAAGAAAGCTAACTTCGCAACTCAAAACGGTAAACAAGGATAACCCGTTACGTGCTTGGAGGAACTCGGTTGGGAAATGTGCGGACAGACCAGATCAAACGTACAGCTAAGGAGCTTATCAGGCGTTTCCCTGACAAATTCTCTAACAATTTTGAAGAAAACAAACTATTAGTCGGCAAGCTCTTAGAAGGCCCAACCACAAAGATTAGGAACCAGATTGCAGGTTACATTGCAAGCTTGCTTTCCGGAGAAGAGGCAGAAGCTCCGCAGGAAGAAGAAACTCCTGAAGAAGGCGAAAGCCAATGATGGACGGATACAGAAAGAGCTGGGCTCTCCGTTATCTACGTGAAGCAAAGGCAGAGCTTGAAGCTGCGAGAAAAATGCCCTACATGGCTCCAAGCCTAGTTCTGGAATCCATCAGAAAAGCGCGAAACGCGATCTACTACAGCCTGGGTGAACCGGCATTCGTAGAAATCGTCATAAGAGAGGCAGCTGAGAGGACACAGGCGATAGAGGATCCAGTTTTAAAGTGCCTGGTAGAGGTTGAGGAGACCGTTCAACGTCTGGCGCAGACGCAGGAAGTAGACGGAGAAAAAGTCATGAAACAGGCTGACAGCCTGCTGCAACTTGCAACAGACATCGTTGAAACGTTAACTGAAGAAAAAATCGAGGAATAAGAAGACTAGCGCTTCTCAACAGCCTTGGCTATGCGGTCTAAGGCTTTTTTGATGTTCTCAACCGAGTTGGCAAAGGACAAGCGCAGGTGGTCTTCACCGTATTTGCCGAAAGATGTTCCTGGTAGAACAGCCACGCCTGCGTTGTAGAGCAAGTGATCGCCGAGCTTCCTGCAATCCATGCCCGTGCCTTTTGTGTTTGGAAACACGTAGAAAGCACCGTGCGGCTTCTTGCATGTTATGCCCTTTATGCTGTTCAGACCTGAAACTATGACTTCTCTTCGCTTTTTGAATTCCGCAACCATCTTCTCCGGCTCGGTCTGCGGCCCTTTCAAGGCCTCTATGCCAGCTATTTGGGTGAAAGTGCACGTGCAAGAGTTTGAGTTGGTCATCAGCCTGGCCACTTTCTGGGCTAGATCCTTGCGCATCACACCGTAGCCAAGTCTCCAGCCTGTCATGGCATAGGTTTTCGAGAAGCCATCCAGCAAGATCGTCTTGTCTTTCATTCCTGGCAGTGCTGCAATGCTTTCATGCTTGCCTTCATAGATTATTCTGCTGTAGATTTCGTCTGCAAGCACGATAACGTCATCCCGGTTGGCTATGCAGTCAGCTATGACCTTCAAGTCTTCTTTGGTCACGATTCCGCCTGTTGGATTTTCAGGATAGTTCAATATTATCATTTTAGTCTTCTTTGTTATGTTCTTCTTAACGTACTCTGGGTCAAGCCTGAAATCGTTCTCCTCAGGAAGCGGAATGGGCACGGGCTTAGCATCAACAAAATTTATCAGCGACTCGTAGATTGGGAAGCCAGGGTTCGGGTAAAGAACTTCGTCTCCGGCGTTCACTAACGCGAATATGCTGAAGAACATGATTGGCTTGGCGCCGGGCGTCACGACCACCTCGTCTGCCTCAGCCTTTATTCCCCTCGTCTTCGAAACGTACTGCGCAATTGTCTCTCTGAATTCAGGAAGGCCTGCAGACGGACCATAATGAGTGTACCCAGCATTGATGGCCTTCACGGCCGCTTCCTTAATGTTTTTGGGCGTGTCAAAATCTGGTTCACCGATCTCCAAGTGAACAACTTCTTTTCCCTGAGCTTCAAGAGCCCTTGCCCTCGCAAGCACTTCAAAGGCTGTTTCTGTCCCTAAGGTTTCCATTCTCTTCGCAAAGATGGAACTCACTCAAATCACCTTGACTGGAAAGGAAAATAAAGGTAAAAGGTAAGGGGTATTTAACTATTACAGCCTGGCCTTTTGGGAACCGATGTTCAAATTAGCTTTGACTGGGGCTTGATCTTCATTACGTCGGGGTTCACCAGGTTTGGTGGTTTCTTCCCCTGGAAGAAAGCGACGAGGTTTTCAGCGACCATTTCAGCCATTTTTGACCGCGTTTCCAAGCTTGCACTTGATATGTGGGGTGCTACGACCATGTTGTCAAGTTTGAGCAAAGGATTATCCAGAGGCGTTGGTTCCTGCTCGAAAACGTCAAGGCCGGCGCCTGCAATTTGGCCTTTCTTCAAGGCCTCGTATAGCGCTTTTTCGTCGACTACTGGCCCGCGGGAATTGTTGATAATGTATGCTGTCTTCTTCATCAGCTTGAATTTCTCTGCATTTATTAGGTGATGCGTCTCCTTCATCAGTGGAACATGAATGCTGACAAAGTCCGACTCTTTCAAGAGCGTGTCCATGTCCACCTTTTTCGCTCCCAAGTCCTTCTCGATTTCAGGTCGGGGAACCACATCGTAGAACAGGATCTTCATGTCGAATCCTTTTGCCCTCTTTGCAACGGCATAGCCGATTCTGCCAGCTCCTACGATGCCTATGGTCGCGCCGTGAATATCTCTGCCAGCCAGCATGGCTGGGTGCCAGCTGACCTTCCACTGTCCAGTTCGAACGTACTTGTCAGCTTCGACAACACGTCTTGCGACCGCCATTAGCAGGGCCCAAGCAAAATCGGCCGTTGTGTCAGTCAAGACTTCAGGGGTGTTCGTCACGTAGATGCCTCTCTTTGTGGCTTCAGCTATGTCTATGTTATCGAAGCCCACGGCCAACTGCGTCACGATTTTCAGTTTCGGAGCCGCATTGAAGACCTCTGCATCTATCTTGTCCGAAAGGAGCGAGGCAAGAGCATCAACATTCTTTGTCTTCTCGATTATCACTTTTTTTGGCGGCGGGGTATATTCAGGCCAAACTTCAGCTTCGAAGTATTTCCTGATCAGGTTTAGACCTCTTTCCGGAAGCTCCCGGGTAACGTAGATCTTGGGTTTTGGCATGCAATTCACCACTCGCTGATTTGCGAAACTGTTTATTAGCATTGACTTATTACACTTACGCATCTACCATTGAGAAACTGCATAAGGGTTCGCCAACATGATAACAGTGAGAAAAAAGGACGAGCTTATCAAGAACGGCGAAACAAGCCTCGACAGAAAAGCTCGGAAGCTGGCCCTAGACTGTCTTGAAGCAGCAGTGAACTTTGTTGATCCTAAGCAGATAATCAGGTCAAGGCTTCTGCTCAAGAATTCAACCCTCAAAGTCGGCCAGTACTCTTTTGACTTGAAGAAATTCAGGCATGTTTACGTAGTAGGGGGAGGCAAGGCAAGCGGTTCAATGGCTACCGCTTTGGAGCAGATTCTAGGAAGCCGCATAACATGCGGGCTTGTTAACGTGCCAAAGACAGACGTGAACAAGACTGAAATCATATGCTTGCATGAGGCAAGCCATCCGATTCCAGACGAGTCAGGCGTGGAGGGGGCACGACGCATGCTGGAAATAGCCGAACAGGCAGAAAAAGACGATCTTATCATATGTTTGATTTCAGGAGGAGGATCAAGCCTCATGCCTTTGCCGCGGGGCGAGATCTCAATCATAGATAAGAAAAGGCTTACAGATGCCCTGCTCAAGTGCGGGGCGACCATAAACGAGATCAACACGGTCAGAAAGCACATTTCAGATTTCAAAGGAGGCTGGCTCGCTAAAAAAGCCTACCCCGCCACGATTCTGAACCTCGTTCTTTCCGACGTTGTAGGCGATCCTCTGGATTTCATTGCTTCAGGCCCCACTGTTCCAGACTCAACGACCTTCAGCGACGCCATCAACGCCTTGAAGAAATATCGCTTGTGGGACAACGCTTCACCGCATATAAGGAAGGTTCTGGCGGACGGCGAGAAGGGGACAATTTCTGAAACTCCGAAAGCTGATGACGAGACATTCAAGAAGGTTTACAGTGTCATCGTGGGAAACAATCGGTCGGCAAGCTTGGCCGCGGGCGAATGTCTCAGAGCATCTGGCCTAAACACGCTTTTGCTCTCGGCAACGCTTGAAGGAGAAGCCAAACAAGCTGGAATCATGCTTGCCTCAGTAGCCCGCGAAGTTGCTGCCTCTGGAAACCCTATTCCCAAGCCTGCTGGCATAGTTGCAGGTGGAGAAACAACGGTAATCGTGACTGGAAAGGGCTTGGGCGGAAGAAATCAGGAGATTCCTTTGGCAGCCTCGCTGAAACTAGGCGGTTTGAACGGCGTGATCGTAGCTTCGCTGAGCACAGATGGCGTGGACGGGCCGACAGACGCAGCAGGCGCAATTGCAGATGGAAAGACAATGGCTCGAGCCGCCAAGATCGGGTTAAAACCTGAACAATTCTTGGCTGACAATGACTCGTATCATTTCTTTTCGAAGCTTGGGGATCTGATATTTACGGGGCCCACAGGTACGAACGTTAATGATGTTTCAGTGATCATAGCTCTTTAGCATTGAAGAAGGCGAAAAAGGTGGTTGTAACCGTACGCTTTATTGGGTCCCTACGGGCATCAGCAGGGAAAAGCAGATTTGCGCTGGAGCTCGAGAAGGCCGTTTCGCTAAGAGAACTTGTAACGAAAATCGTTCAAGAACAACCTAAGCTTAAGCGGGTGTTAATCGACCCTGAGCTTGACGACCCGAGAACGAATGTGCTCATGCTTGTCAACGGAAAAGAGATTAGCGTCCTAAAAGGTTTGGACACCAAGCTAAAAGATGGAGACGAACTGACTCTGATTCCCGTTGTACATGGAGGATGAAAAAGTGAGGCTCTACGCGGTCAAGACGGAGCAGGTAAAGACTGGCGACAACCTAGTTGAAGTAGCACTCAACGCGTTGAAAAAGCAGAATCTACAACTAGAAAACAACGACATATTGGCTTTCACTTCTAAAATCGTAGCCTACGCTGAAGGACGCCTGGTTAAGCTCGCTGAAGTTAAACCTTCCGAAAAAGCAAACAGACTAGCCAGAGAATTTTCCTTGCAACCAGAATTTGCGGAGCTGGTTCTACGCGAAGCAAACAAGATATACGGCGGAGTTCAGAAGGCAGTCCTAACGCTGAAAAACGGCATCTTAACGGCAAACGCGGGGATAGACAATAAGAATGCGCCGCCGGGTTTCGCAGTCTTGTGGCCCCTCAACCCTAAGATAATGGCTAGAAGAATAAGAGAGGACATCAAGTCCAAAACGGACAAACAAGTCGGCGTGCTAATCCTAGATAGTAGCTTGGTGCCGCTCAGAATTGGAACTTCAGGCTTGGCTCTGGCTGTTGCAGGATTCAAACCCATAAGAGACACCAGGGGACAATGTGACCTTTATGGAAAGCGGCTGTTAATTACGCGGCACGCGGTTGCTGATGATTTAGCCTCAGCAGCGCATTTGCTCATGGGAGAAGCCGCAGAAAAAACGCCCATAGTACTGATCAAAGATGCCCCTGTGGATTTAGACGACGCGGCCTATGGTTCTGAAGAAATGATGATGCCCTTCAAAGATTGCATCTTCATGGGCACGCTTCTCAAACGCCCTCATGACTAACCGTTTGAACCAAGTTTGAAGACTTCAAAACTCTGAGCAAAGGTGCACCGATTAGTGCTGAGCCAAGTGCGATTATCACTCGTTCGGCTGGATAAAGAAACGTAAGGCTTTGCCACTGCGCTGTCCATCCTCCGAGTATGGGCGGAAAGCCGAAGATTACATACGCCAAAGAACCCGAAATCTGGCCGGCTAAGGTTGACGTCAAAGACATTATGAAGAAGGCCAGTAGAAGCCTCGGATTTCTATCAGACTTGAGGCTTCTTCCAGCCAGAGACTGCAAAGGCGTGACCAGAATCAAAAGGCCCACTACTTGAAACCACATGGACAATGGGAAAAGCCATGCTGGCCCTACAGAGGGATAGAACCCAAAGGCCACCAAGAGCAAAAGGTAAACCAAAATGCAAAGCATCCGTTTGCCCTTGGATAACAGGCCAGCACACAGAGTTGTGATAATACCTGAAACAAAGCTCGGCGGGAAGAAAGAACCCACAAAAAAGGTGATCACTCCTCCTAGAGTTGCAGACAACGTCCCTAAATAGGGTCCGAGAAGAACGCCTATAATTGGCGCCGTGATCGCTGCGGCCGTTATGCTTCTGCCAGGTACGCCGAGTATCTGGAAGATTGGAATTGAGGCAAAGACAGCATATAACGCAGTGAAGCATATGATGAGGGCTACGTCTTTTGCAGTGAGCTTTCTCTTAATGGGCACTTTTCTGACCACTTCTTTTTTGTTTATGGAAACTTAATATTTTAAACAGTTTATAAAGGGTAACGTGCCCAGTTCGATAATCACTCTAACGACGGATTTCGGGTTCAAAGATCCCTACGTAGCCGAAATCAAGGCTGCAATCCTAAGTATAAACCCCGATGCGGAAATTGTTGATGTTACGCATGAGGTGGAGAAGTTCAACACAAGGATGGCTGCCTACGTGCTGGCTTGCGCTGCCCCCTATTTCCCCAAAGGAACTGTCCACGTGGCGGTAGTTGATCCTGGCGTTGGAACAAAAAGATGCGCTGTGCTCATACAAACGCGGCGCGGGTTTTTCATTGGACCAAACAATGGCGTATTGGCTTTGGCCGCAAACAATCAGGGCATAGAACATGTTTTCGACATAAAAAACCGCAAGCTCATGCTTCCGAGGATATCAAACACGTTTCACGGGAGAGACATCTTCGCTCCAGTTGCAGCCCACCTGACTAATGGAACACGCCCAGCAGCGTTCGGGCCAGAGATTCACATGATCTCAGCGCCCAGATTCGCAAGGATAGTCAGACGAAAAAACATGCTTGTCGGCGAAGTGCTGCACATAGATGGTTTCGGAAACATAATCACAAACTTTGGGGAAAAGGAACTTGACTCAACGAACATAGGAGAAAACGTCAGCATCAAATTCAAAAACATAAAGCTTAGACTCAAGCTTTGTAGAGCCTACGAAGAAGTAGAAAAACAAAAAGCCCTCGCTGTGGTTGGAAGTCACAATTTTCTGGAGATATCAGTAAACCAAGGCAACGCAGCACAAAAATTCAAAGTCAAAAGTGGCGACCAAATCGCGCTTATCAGCAACCAGATCCTAGATACTCACGGCACGATAAAAAAAGGAAAAGCCGAAGAGCGAACTAAAGCTTGTCGCTTCTAGTCAAGTCTTGAATCCTGTTTATGCCATCTATTTCTCTTATGAAGACGGCGACGCTTTTCGGGACCAGTTCTTCCCAGCCTTCGTTCTTGAGCATCTTCTCTCTGATCAAAGTTGAGGAATATTGCTTTCTTTCGAAGAAACGTAAAGCTTTCACTTTGTAGCCGGCTTCGGTGAAAAGTCGACGTGTTAGCGGTTCATTGGAGTAAACAAGGTCGAATTTTGGCGTGTAGCCAACAAGGGATGATACCCACATCATGTGCAGGTGCACGTCAGGAATTGGCACGATCCAGAAGCGGGAATCGTCTATTCCAGCTTCTTCTAAGGCTTTGCGAATCATGACCAGTCTTTCACCGGCAGTAAAGGGATTTGTGACGTTGTGGCTGTATTGGGCGCTACCAATTACGATTACTAGTTCGTCAACCTCTTCCAGAGCATCCATTATTGCATGAAGATGCCCAGAATGGAATGGTTGAAATCTCCCAACGTAGAGCCCGCGTCTAACCATCTAAGCCATCCCACGCCTTTAATTGCCGTTTGAAAGAACTACCATTTATCTTTTGTCAGCCTTCTTCAACGCGAACTCAACGGGAAAGACCTTCAACCGCTTATTGCCGACCTGAATTTCCCGCTCAGAGGTGTAACCCCTTCTTTCACGCTTCAAAAACTCCAGCTTAGCGCTGAGACCGCCACCGTAGCCAACTAGACTGAAGTCCGAACCGACAACTCTGTGGCAAGGAACGATCGGTGCAAACGGGTTCAAAGCCATCACACGGCCAACGCCCCTGGGGCTTCCTCCAGCTGCCTTAGCGACTGAACCATAAGATGCAACGTACCCCAACGGAATAAAAGATGCTGCTTTGAGCACCTTCTGAGTATACTGAGACAGGTGCTGTATGGACAAGGAGGGAATTTGGGCGATTTCTTTGCCGTCATAAACATCTTTCAACATGGCTACGACATGTTCAGCAAATGCGGAAGGTTTTTCAACCTGTTCAAACGAAGCTTTGAATGGCAAGCTATGAAGCAAACCCTGCAGAACTCGTCTTCCATCCGAAGCAAAATTCGTCGCGAAAACTTCCTCACCATCGTAAGCTACCCCAAACCAGACGTCTTCAACATTTCTTGCATAGAGGTCTATCATTATACTCCCAGCTCGTGAAGCATTATAGATCAGAACAAGATATTAAGCTCTGAGGAAAACAATAAGAGAAAAACAGCTTCAAACTTGCATATACAAAGACAGAGAACAGAAAGGCAGCATTGACAGATGCTATCGGCAACAATGACATTAAGTTTAATAGGATGCCTGTGAATAGAGACGAGAAAGGTGGACCGCATGGAAAAACAAGCACAACAAGGCGGATATTTATGGATTCCTGGAGCGACAACCATCGGCGTCGTATGTTCCGACGGAGTGATTCTAGCCTCTGAGAAACGTGTTTCATACGGTTACCTTATCGTCAGCAAGGGCGGCAAGAAAGTCTTCAAACTAACAGACAACATAGGCGCAGCATGCGCAGGGCTCGTTTCGGACATGCAGATACTTGCAAGAGAGATGGAAGCCTATGCAAGTTTGTTCAATCTAGATGTTGGCAGGTCGATATCTGTTCGATCAGCAGCCAAACTCATGTCAAACCTACTTTTCAGCCGGAGACTAGCACCATTGATCACCCAGACGATAGTTGGGGGAACAGACGAGGAGGGCCCATCAATATACGTCTTGGACGTGCTCGGCTCAGTGATACCTGACAAGTACGCAGCGGTGGGTTCTGGAACAGAAATTGCCATAGGAGTACTTGAGGAAGGCTACAAAGAAAACATGACCGTGAAAGAAGGAAAAGACCTGATTGAGAGAGCCATGAAATCCGCCATAAGCAGAGACATCATGAGCGGCGACGGAATAGACTTTCTAATCATAACCAAGAACGGGATGCAAGAAGAATCGACTAAGTTTTAGCCCCTCTGCCAGTTTTTGGCAAAAGTTTAATGAGATTCAAAGCTTAAACACTAGTACCACGCAAGAGACCTTGCCATAACACGGAGAGGAGCCTAGAGTGCCATTTGAACTAAGCCAGAAGGAAGGAGAATTTCTAGTTAGGCTTGCACGCAAGGCAGTGGAAGAATATCTCAAAACCAGAAGACATACGCCTGTGCCTGACAACATCTCGGAGAAGTTGAAGCAACCGTGCGGCGCGTTCGTCACGATTAACACCATGGAAAAAGGAGAAAAGGAACTGAGAGGATGCATCGGCTATCCATACCCAACAGACCCATTGGTCCAAGCGGTCATACAATCCGCCATCA
>Ga0315277_10000960_pt1 | contig 43124 bp, 31 predicted proteins | sample YL17G05_15_MG_FD_203695 | JGI IMG/M metagenome (GOLD analysis project Ga0315277, IMG submission 203695) | Sediment microbial communities from Yellowstone Lake, YNP, Wyoming, USA - YL17G05_15 | ecosystem: Environmental > Aquatic > Freshwater > Lake > Sediment | place: USA: Wyoming | collected... | reverse complement strand
GAAACAATTAAGACTCAGATGCGCCCGGGCGATCCACTTGTAAGCCACCGTAAAATCAGTCAGTTAAAGGAAACACAACCGACGTTTGACGCCGTAGCTTCCAGCCCTGCCGGCAGCTCCGGATTCAACCGCGCCGGTGCCGTAGGCGCTTTGTGCAGGAGCTCATCGAGCAGCGCCGCAGACGTGACCCCACGAAAGGGAAGCATCCCCGTGGCCATTTCATATAGCACCACTCCCAGGGAGAACAGGTCCGTGCGGGCGTCCAGTTGCTTGCCGAGCGCCTGTTCCGGCGACATGTAGGCCACGGTCCCCATGGCCGTACCAGGGATGGTCAGCGTCTCAACGGCCGTTTCGGTACGCAGCGCGGACAGCGGCGCATCCTGCGTTCCCGCCTTCCTCTGAGGCAGCAGCTTGGCCAAGCCGAAGTCCAGGATCTTGGTTTGACCCCGTTCGGTAATGAAGATGTTGGCCGCTTTGATGTCCCGATGGATGATGCCTTTGCCGTGGGCCGTTTCCAGGGCATCGGCAATCTGAATGGCCACCTCGATCAATTCGCCGGTCTTGAAGGCGCCGCCGGCGATGCGTTGCCTGATAGTCTGCCCTTCAAGCAGTTCCATCGCGATGAAGGTCCGGCCTTCGGACTCGTCGATGTGGTAGATGGTGCAGATGTGCGGATGATTCAATGCAGAGGCTGCCTGTGCCTCGCGTTGGAATCGCTCCAGAGCGAGTTGGTCCCTGGATAGCTCTTCAGGCAGGAACTTCAGGGCAACGGCACGCTTAAGCTTGGTGTCCTCGGCCTTGTAGACGACACCCATGCCTCCAGCGCCGAGTTTCTCAGTGATCCGATAGTGCGAAATAGTCTGGCCTATCATCGAGAATCCCCCCACTGGAACCTCGCGTGTTTTGTGGGAACCGTCGGTTGTCCTCTACTTGATTTCGCTGCTGCGCTTGCAACCCTGGGAGCGAAGGTAGGCTGCCGTATCGAGCATCTTGATTCTTTCCGCGACGTCGAGCGGGGTGGCCATGGCAGGAAACATATCTGCGCCAAGTTTAGCCCTGGCGTTTTTGTCGGCGCCTTTGGCGATCAGGAAGGCCGCCATTTCCGCGCCGCCCTCGAATGCCGCCCAATGGAGTGCGGTCCAGCCATCCTCATCTTTGGCGTTGACATCGGCGCCTCTGGCAATCAGCAGCTCGGCGAATGCGCGTTTCCCCCAGTTCGCCGCGATCTGGAGCGGGGTCTTGAAGCCGGGAGCGCCATTGACGCTAGCTCCCTTGGCGATCAGGAATTTTGCCTTGTCCAGCTGGTCCCAGTACACCGTCCACCCCAGCGGAGTTACGCCGCCCTTTGACCTCGCGTTCAGGTCGGCGCCCTTGCCGGCGAGCAATTCGGTGACTTCCAGATTGGCGTTGAAAATCGGGGTCATCTTGAAATCTTCGTCCGTGGCGTTGACGCCCGCGCCCTTGACGATCAGCAACTCAGCCACGCTCCGGTTGGCCGCACGATGCAGCGGCGTTTCGCCGGATTCGTTACGCGCGTTGACGTTGGCGCCCTGCGAAATCAGTTTGGCGACCGGATCCGGCGCCCCCTTTTCCACCGCCTCGAACAACTGCTCGTCAATCTTCCTGACCTGGGGTGCCTTGGTTTGCAGCGCTCCGGAGTTTTCCGGAAAGGAAATCACGACGGCAAAAAGCAGAAGCGTCATTTTGGTGCGCATATAGTTCCCTCCGTACTACTTACCCGAATATCCTTTTCAAGCAGGAAAGGATTTATGAACCACAGAGAACGCAGAGATCACGGAGAAACACGGCTTAATATCTCTTCCTTTCGCCTTCTTTGTGTCTCTGTGTTCTCTGTGGTTTGCTTTTCATCCCGCTTTTTTGCCATGCCTGCTGTTCGAGCCATGGCCGCGGTCAAGATCTATCGGAATAGCTGCTGGGTAAACTCGTTCAGGTAATTGCGCCAGTTGATCCAGGTGTGGCCGCCGGGGCTCTCCTTGAATACCGGACTGAAACCATGTTTCTTGAGCATCTCGACGGTAATCCTGGTTGTGGTGATCAAACCGTCATTCACGCCTGTGCTGAACCAGAGCAGTTTCAGTCCCTTTTTCAGGCTTGCCTTGCCGAGCATTGCCATGTACTGCTGTTCCCATGGCGTCGGGCCGGCGGCGGCCGCAGGGGCTGTGGCGGCTGCGCCCGCTGCCGCAGGCGCTGCGCCGCGGGCTCCAAGCCCCCCGCCCATGACTCCGGAACTGTAGACGCCGATGTATGCGAACCTGTCGAGATGGGTGAAGGAAATGTTCAGCGTCTGGCTTCCGCCCATGGAAAGTCCCGCGATCGCGCGGTGCGCGCGGTTGTTGATGACCCGGTAGTTCTTCTCCACGTAGGGCATGATGTCGGTCACGAAATCCTCCTGGAATTCGTCCCGCGGCGGGCTTGCGGCAGGCGCGGCTCCGGGTGCGGCGGCGCCTCTGGCTGCCGCCGACGAGGTCGTGTGGCCCGCCGGCATGACGACCACCATCGGCTTGACTTTCTTTGCGGCAATCAGGTTGTCGAGGATGAAACCGGCGCGTCCCACCGAAGTCCAGGCGTCGTCGCAGTCGCCCATGCCGTGCAGCAGGTAAAATACCGGATATTTTTCGCGGCCCGCCTGGTATCCGGGCGGAGTGTAGATGTGCATCCGCCTGTGCCGCTGCAACGCCGTCGAGTAATAGTGCACGGACGCGACCGCGCCGTGGGGAACCTTGGTCGTATCCATGAAATCCGAACCCGGCACGCAGACCAGGCTCCAGGTGTTGTTATTGGATTCGCTGGTCGAGGGATTGCGCGGGTCGATCACCGAGACGCCGCCCAGAGAGAAGTTGTACCGGTAGGCTCCGGGCTCAACGGGACCGAGCGTGACTTCCCAGACGCCGTTTTCCGCCTTCGTCATCTGGCCGCCGCGCCCGCCCACGAGCATGGGGATGTCGCTGCCCTGCAGCGTCACGCTCTCTGCCTGCGGCGCATAGATGCGGAAGGTGACACGCCGGTCCGGAAGGACTTCCGGAGAGATCACATTCGGTCTTTGGGGCGCCGTCCCCCGGCCCTGGGCCGCCGTTGCGGCCTGGCCCGGAAGCTGCGCTCCACGCTGCCGGCCGAATTCGCCTGCCGGCGCAAAGGCGGCAAATAGAATCAAGGCTGCCGGAATTGTCGGATATGGGAAATGGCGCATGATGTCTCCTCAGATGAATGCGCTGCATGCGCCCTGATCATACGCATACAAACCACGAAAGACACGAATGTTTTTCGCCTTTTTCGCCGCCGCAGCTGGGCGGGTGTCAGCGTTGCGCCTCGACAGGTCCGGTGAATCGATATTGATTGAATTCAGTCAGAGTCAGCAGCTCGATATAGTTGGTGGCGGGGTGATATGTGCTCGTGAGCCGGCCGCGGTACGGCTTCAGGCATCCATCGATCTGAACCGGCAACTGGTTCTGCCAGGCCACGCGGTCCGGATCACGCTCGAGGCGGGCGATCTCCTCTTTTAGTGCGTTGCGCCATTGGATTTGCCCTCCCGCTTGGATGCCTCCCAGCTCATTTTCGAGCAAACGAATGACCAGACGCTGATAATGCCGCTGCACGCTTTCCGGAGTAAAACCGGGATTGTCGTCTGAGGTCTGCTCGCCGCCCTGAAAGGGAATCCGTTCCAACAGGAGCGGGCCTTCGTTGGGCCGGTGTCCAAGCCATGAGTGGTAGGCGACGGTATAGATGTAGGCGTATTCCCCCAGGCCCATGCCCTTGTCGGTCAGGATCTGATTGCGTTGCTTCACAAATTCGCCGATCGGGGCGAGGATATTGCTGACGTCATTGAAAATGCGCAGCACTCCGCGGAAAGATCGCTCGCGCCGGCTCAGACTCTCAACATCGAAAGCTTCAAACGCGGCATTGAGGTGTTGCTGGGCATCTTTGAGCGCCTCGCGCGCTGATAAAAAAGCCTCCATCCGCTCCGGAGCAATCCTTCCATCGGGCGGCGGAACATAGACATCGGGAGCGCCATAGGCCGCCACAATCGTTCTTTGGCTGTCCGATGCCTCCTGCAGCGGCCGAAATCTGCTGCGGACATAAACAGCGGTGCCGGTGACGAGTCCGATGACCGCCAGGATCATTACCCCGCACCCGATGCCGCAACCTACCAGCCACTTCTGAGGTGTGCTCATTGCCATATCTCACCGCCATCGAACGAAAGGAGCACAGGCGCCCCGCCCAATGCCGCATAGTTTTTGCCCCGGACGGACACAATCAGTGCACGAAGTGCGTTTGGAGTGCGGCGACTCGTCGCCGCTTGCACGAGTCGATCTGCTGTCCCACAAGGCGGCTTGCCGCCCTAAATCATCAGGACGCCTGGGAGCGCGGCTGCATTCCGACTTGTGGAATTCCAGGCAGCAAGCTGCCCGGTCGCGCCAGCAGGATGATCTGCAGAGCGGCGACCAGTCGCCGCACTCCAAACGCCCTTCGGCGCCATGCTCTGACCTTGAGGCTGTGCAAAAACTATGCGGCATTAGAAGTCCCGCCCGCAAAATCCACAATGCTATCCTCACTCCCGGAAATTCAACTTTAATACGCCGGATTATGTGTTGCGGTTTACACAAATTCTGCCTCCGTGCGCCGCAATCCGATCTCCCAGGCATGCTGCACAAGGCCAGGAACTACAAAGAACTGGACAAAAAGTTATACATAATGTATAAGCGTTTCATGACCCACGAAACCTACCGGAAAGCGCTGGAAGAGGCCATTCACGAATACGAGCGGCTCGCGAAGCAGCGCGCGGAGATCGATGAGCGCATCGCCCACCTGGTGCAGACGATCGGCACTCTGTCACGGCTGTGCAATTTTATCCCGACCCTACAACTCGGGCTGACCGATGCCTGCCGCATGGTCTTGAAGAGTGCGGGGCACCCGCTCGCGGCGGCCGAGGTCCGGCTGCAACTCGAGGCCGCAGGCATGGATTTCTCGCGGTATTCCAATCCTCTGGCTTCCATCCACACCGTGCTCAAGCGACTCTGCCGGTCCGGGGAGGCGAAGTTTGTGGCCCACGCGCACGAACGCCCTGCCTATGCCTGGCAACGTCCTGTCAGGATCGTCGCAGCAAGGAAGAGATCTGATCTTGTGAGGCTCACGAAATCAATATTTGCGGAAACGGGATCCGGAGAGGGAGAATGAGCAGATGACGGCGCTGAAAGACATCGAGTTGGCACAGGTGCGGCGCTATTTTGCCGAGGAAATTCGGGCTGTGTGCAACCTGCAGACCGGCGCGCTGGTCGAGGCGCTGGCCATAGTTCCCAGGGAACGGTTTCTCAGCCCCGGTCCCTGGAAAATTCGCGGCATTGATGCCGAATTGGGAGCGCCGCCCCATGTCACCCCTGACGACGACCCGCGGCACGTATATCACAACGTGTCCATCGTGATCGACCTGCAGCGCCAGCTTTTCAACGGGCAACCCGGCACTCTGGGGATGTGGATCGATGTTCTCCGGCTCCAATCCGGCGAGCGCGTCCTGCACATAGGCTGCGCGACAGGGTATTACACCGCGCTGATGGCGAAGATCGTCGGGCCTTCCGGCCGGATTACAGCGATCGAAGTCGACCCGGAGCTCGCCGCACGGGCGCGCGCCAACCTTGCGGATGCCGGTTTTGTCGATGTGCGTGCCGGCGATGCGGCTGCGGAATTGCCTGGATCGCAGGATGCGATTCTTGTCAACGCCGGCGTGACTCACCCGCTTCCGGTCTGGCTTGATTCCCTGAGCATCGGCGGGCGTCTCATCCTGCCGATTACCTTCACGATCGAAGGAATGCCGGATCATATTGGTAAGGGGTGCGTGTTTCTCATCGTGCGGGAACCGGACCGATACACCGCCCGCTTCGTCTCCCTGGTGGCGATTTATTCGTGCACTGTCGCGCGGGATGCGGCGCTCAACGCCCGGCTCCAGGCTTCCATGGCCAGCCGGAGCCTGTTCATGGTACGCCGCCTGCGCCGTGACGATCATGAGGCTGGGCTAGCGTGCTGGCTGCACGGGGACGGAGTTTGCTTTTCCACAGAGGCGTGAGGGTGGGGAAAAAAGGGGCAAAGGGGTAGAGGAGCAAAGGGGAAATGCCGGATCTGCCTTGCGTCCTATGTTTGTTCAGGAGAGGAGGAAAGGCAGGGGCAGAGAGGCAAAGGTGCTCCTGCAGTTATTTATGCTCCAGAAGCCGTCGAAGAGCGGGTTCGAGTTCCCGAAAGCGGAAACGATATCCCGTTGCGGTGAGTCGGGCTGGCTGCACGCGCGTGCTGGAGAGCAACACGTCCTGGCCCATCTCACCGAAGAGGATCTTGATCAGGAGAGCGGGGACTGACATAACCGCGGGACGCCGCAGCACGCGGGCCAATGTGCGCGTGAAATCCTGGTTGGTGACCGGCATTGGCGCAACGGCATTGACCGGACCCTGAAGTGAGGAACTTTCCAAGGCAAAGAGGATGATTTCGACCAGGTCGTCCAGGGCGATCCAGCTCATGTATTGGTCGCCGCTGCCGATTTTTCCCCCAATGCCCAGCCGGAAAGGGGGCAGCATGCGCGCGAGCGCGCCCCCCTCGGCGGCCAGAACCACTCCGAGGCGCAACAAGACGACCCGGGTTGCATTGCCGGCGACGGCCGCCGCCTTTTCCCACGCCACGCAAACCTCGGCGAGGAAGCCGGTGCCCGGGCCGTTTTCTTCGCTGATTGCCTCGCTGCCTCGATCGCCGTAATAGCCGACGGCCGAGGCGCTGATGAAAACCTTGGGCGGCTTCTGCGCGGAAGCAATCGCTCCGGCCAGCAGCTGCGTGCCTCTGACTCTGGAGTTCAGGATGCGGCCTTTGCGCGCGCGGCTCCAGCGTCCCGCAGCGATATTCTCGCCTGCCAGATGAATCACGGCATCAAAGGCTGCGAGAGCTGCCGCATCCAGGATGCCGGCTTCCGGGTCCCAGGAAATCTCGCCGGTTCCGGGTTTCGTCGCACGGCGCACCAGCCGCGTGACTCGATGCCCCTGCCGCATCAGCGCCGGCATCAGAGCTCTGCCGACCAAGCCGGATGATCCAGTCAACAGAATCTCCATCCAACCTTCCCTTTAGGTATCCGCTCTGGTGCGGAGACTCGTCCTGCTCCTTATACGCATCCGGCCTTTGGCAGACAAGGCAGCCGCATCCATATTTTCAGTTCCGCGCCTTCGGCGCTCGTTTTTGCGCAATCCTATTCCCGGCCTGACGGCCGGGCCTCCCCACTGCCGGGCCTCGCCTTCAGGGCTGTTCCGAACCCCGCGCTCACGCGCGAGGCTATTCTCTGCCTGCTCTTCGGGCCTCGCGGAGCAACGCCACGCCATAGCGCCGAAGGCGCGGCAGTGAATAGCCCCGGGCCGTCAGGCCGGGGTTGCGAATAGACAATGAGTTGAGCGCCGAAGGCGCGGCACAAGAAACCTGGTTTCCTATCATCATAAAGATCCGTATAAGGAGCACTACTGGTCGCCGCTTTCGGCCATCAGTCTGCCGCGGTACCGGGTGGCTTGCCGCTCTTTGCTCCCGGGACGCCTGGGAGTGTGGCTGGAGCTCGCTCCGTGGAATTCCAGGCAGCAAGCTGCCTGGTAGTGCCAGCAGGACGATCTCCGGAGCGGCGACCAGTCGCCGCACTCCAGAACGAGGCTGATTCGTCCAAGGACTGGTGCTTTGCCGCGAAATTTTGTTTTCACATCTGCCGGAGATCTGCCGACTGCATCATGCGCACTGGCTGATCCCCGGCGTTTTTTCCCTTGACCCCTTTGCCCCTCTACCCCTTTGCCCCTTTACTTAATTACGATTCCGGGGGTGATTCCGGATTGTGCTGCCGATTGATTGAATCCTGCAACCTCCGTCTTCAGTGTCGTGGCGGCGCGCTTCATCAGCTGTTCTACTTGCGGCTTGAGATCGTTGTGGCGTTCCGTCACTGCGGTATTGAGCTTGCGCTCGAGTCCCACAATGTTGCCATAGAGGGCCACAACCTGGTTGTCCATGCGGCCCGGGAAGTTGAGTGCATCCTGGCTGGCCTCGCCCTGGATCTGGGTCATGTCGCTTTCGACGGCCACCAGCCGGGTCGTCAGGGTAGTGGCAGCGGCTGCCAGAGCAGGGGTTTTCTTAGCCAGATCGGCAGCCTGCTGCTTGGCGTCGCGGATCTGGGCGAGCGAGTCATAGAGTTGTTTGGCCCATCCCCCGACCTCGAGTGCCATCTTCAATTGCGCGGCGCCTTCGGCATCGGTCATTGCCGGCTGATAACGAGGATCCGTGCCGAGATGAAAGGTTTGGGATGCCGACCACGATCCGGAGCCGACTTTGACGGTGTAGGCGCCGGGCGCTGCTTTGGGTCCCTGGCCTCCGCCTCCGCCCCACATCACGATGCCGCGCGGAACGGTGAACGGGGCCGGCAGCGACGTATTTGCCCAGGCGGCTGCATTCAATCCCTTGTGCGCACCCACCGATGCTGGGGCCCCAGCGCCGAATCCGCCGCCGCGGCCGCCGGCGCCCGGCTCCCCCGCACCTCCGCGTCCTGCGCCTCCGCCCGGCGCGCCGCGACCTGCCGCAGCTGCCGTGCCGGGCGGCGGGATCAAGGCAGGCGATTGCGGAACGGTGCCGGATCCCGGCTGGCCGGTTGCCGTGTAGATCACGGTGCCGGCCGGGTCAAGAATTTGCAGGGTTACGGGCGCAGTCGGCGCATCCTTGAACCAGTAGTAGAAAGATGGTGTGGGGGCGGCCGCTCCGCCGCCGCCGCGGCCGCCGCCGCCGCTGCGAAAGGCGTCCGCCGGTTTGAAGAGCACGCCGGCCTGGCTGCTGAGCCCGGGCTTGAGTCCTTCCACAACCGGGAGTGGATCGAAGATCCAGAAGCCGCGGCCTTCCGTGGCTACAATCAGGTTTTGGCGGTAGACCTTCAAGTCCATGACCGGGACGGCAGGAAGGTTGAGCTGGAACGATTGCCAATGCGCACCCTCGTCGAAGGAAACATATATGCCGTATTCCGTGCCCGCGAACAGCAGCTCCGGCCGGTTCGGGTCCTGGCGGACGACGCGGGTCGCGTGTCCGGCAGGGATGCCGTTGGTGCCGTCGGCGATGCGCTTCCAGGTCGCGCCATAATCGTTGGTCAAATACACCTGGGGCGTGTAGTCGTTCAGCATGAATCGGTATGCGGTCACGACTGCGCGTCCGGCGTTTTTCGGCGACAGGTCGATCACGTTCACCGTGCTGGATTCCGGCAGTCCGCGCGGGGTGATGTTCGTCCATGTTTTGCCGTTATCCCGCGACAGGTGGACCAGTCCGTCGTCGCTCCCGGCCCAGAGCAATCCTGCGGTCACGGGAGATTCCTCGAAGGCGAAGATGGTTCCGAAAACCTCCACGCCCGTGCTGTCGCGGGTAATGCCGCGGCCACCGGAGTAGTCCTGCTTGGATTTGTCGTTGCGGGTCAGATCCCTGCTGATCACTTCCCAGGTCTGGCCGGCGTCTCTGGACCGGTGCACATACTGTGAAGTCGTATAGACGATATCCGGATTGTGCGGCGATAGCTTGATGGGTGCATTCCACTGGAAGCGGTATTTCAGATCCGCGGCCCGCTGCCCGGTCTCGGAGTCCGCATAGATGCGCACGTTTTCGGTGATTCCCAGGGTGCGATCCATGCGGGTAAGCGCGCCGCCGTAACTGCCGGCATAGATGATGTTGGGATTGCGCGGATCGACCGCGATATGCCCGCTCTCGCCGCCGCCGACACCATAGGTTTCGCCGACGTTGTTGCTGGGTACCGCCACAGTGTTATTGTCCTGCTGCGCCCCGTAAATCCAATAGGGCCAGCGCGTGTCGACTTCGATACGATAGATCTCGGCGGTCGGCTGGTTGTTGACCGTCGACCAGGTCTGGCCGCCGTCGAGCGACACGCAGGCGCCGCCGTCATTCCCTTCCACCATCGCCTTGTTGTTGAGCGGATTGATCCACCAGTCGTGGTCGTCGCCATGCGGGGTGCGGATCGTGGTGAAGGTCTTGCCGCCGTCGGTGGATTTGAAGGCGCCCGTATTCTGCGCATAGACGGTGTCGGCCTCTACGGGATCGGCGTATATGTGAATGTAGTAGAAACCGCGCTGCTGGAGATTGCGGGTGGTGTTGGTCCGCGTCCAGGAGTCGCCGCCGTCATCGGACCGGTACACGCCGCCCTGGTTTTCCGCGGCCTCGATGAGCGCGTACACGCGCCTTGGATTCGCGGGAGAGGTTGACACGGAAATCTTGCCGACCATAATATTGACTGGCAGCCCATTGGCGAGCTTCGTCCAATGATCGCCGCCGTCGGTGGACCGGAACAGCCCGTCCTGCATGCTGCCGGAGTCGATGCTCCATGGCTGGCGGCGCACAGTCCACATCGATGCAAACAGAATATCGGGATTCTTTGCGTCCATGGAAATGTCGGCAGCGCCCGTGTTTTCGCCGAGCCCCAGCACCTGCTCCCAGATTCGGCCGCCGTCTTTCGTGCGGTAGACACCGCGCTCCTTGTTGGGTCCGAATATATTGCCGGCGACTGCCACATACACCAGGTCGGGATTTTTCGGATGAATGCGGATGCGGCCGATGAGACCGGCCTTGTCCAGGCCGATATGCGTCCAGGTCTTTCCGGCGTCCGTCGATCTGTGCATGCCATCGCCGTTGGAAACGTTGCCGCGCGGGCACGCCGTGCCGGTGCCGACATAGACGACATCAGGATTGGAATCAGCCACGGCCAGCGCCCCGATGGAGCCGGCACGAATCTGCCCGTCGGTGACCGGGATCCAGCTTGCGCCCGCATCGGTGGTCTTGAATACGCCGCCCGCGCTGCCCATGTAATAGACCTGCTGGTTGGTAGGCACGCCGGCCACGGCCGTTACGCGCCCGCCGCGACTGAAGACAGTCAGCGGCCGATAGTAGAGATCCTTGAAAAGCTCCGGTTCGACCGGGCCTGCCGACTGCGCGGCGATGCGCACAGCCAGCCCGAGTCCGATCAAGGCACATGCGATGCCAAGTACGCCGATGCGACGCTGCCATGTCTTCATGGTTTCCTCCGTCCCTGCACTTGATTCATTTTGATGGTGATGCCCGCCTATTCGATGATCAGCAGAATACCACCGCCAGCACCTGAAAACATCCGCTTTTTCGTATCTGTTTAGCCGACGGTACAATGGTTGTGAAACGAATCCGCTCAGTCCGAATTTGAACCACGAAGACCGCAAAGACCTCTAAGAATTTTTTCTTTGCGGTCTTCGAGGTCTTTGCGGTTCAGCTTTTCGGGCTTGGCTAAACAGTTACGATCGATCCGATTGCATTTGTGCTTGCTCCTTCCCGTGGCGTCGCGTTAGAGTCCGCCTGCAATCCTGTTTTCACAAGGAGGATCCGATGTTTTATGAAGTGGAAGTTCCCGTCAAAAAGGCCGCGGCCAAAAGCTGGACGGCGGCGCTCGTGGTGCTAAATCCGAGCGAATCACGGCGCCTGATCGCCAAAGCCACGGTCGCGCTGCCGGAGGTCAAAAACGCGTTCGAACGCGGCACAATCATCATTGGCAGGGGCGTTACGAATGCCTACGTCACCGAAGAACTGCTCGGGGTGCGCATCGAACCCAAGGCCGGGCAGACCGTGGGAATGGTGTGTGCCGGCATCACCACCGGAAACTCGGGCGCGCCGCCGTGCCCGCATCATGTGATCCGTCATGGCAAGCCAGTCGAGAACGCCGACGCCAAGGTGGAAATTCTGAGCTTCGGTCCCGACGATGTTTTCATCAAGGGCGCCAATGCGATCGACCCGGACGGCAATGCGGGAATCCTGACCTCCTCGCTTGTCGGCGGGACTATCGGGATGGCCTGGCCGGTCCTGACGCCGCGCGGTTCTCATTTGATCATGCCGGTGGGATTGGAGAAGCTGATACCCTCGGTAATCGAAGCCGCCAGGCATACGGGCCTGTTCTCCTACAAATACAGCACGGGCCTGCCGGCAAGATTGACACCGGTTGTGCTCGGCAAGGTGCTCACCGAAATCCAGGCGCTCGCCGTGCTCGCCAACGTGAGCGTGACGCATGTCGGATCCGGGGGAGTGGGCGGTTCTGAAGGCGCGGTGGTGCTGGTGATCGAAGGCGAAGAAACCTGTGTCGACAGGGCTTTTGATCTTGTCAAATCGATCAAGGGAGAACCGCCGGTTTCCTTACCCGGGACCCTGCATGTGAAATCCGCCGCCGAATTCAACTACGATCCCCGGGCCCAACTGGCAACCCTCGGCGGCAGGTAGGGAATCGGACTGAGCGCCATGCTTTTGCCTTATTTCTCCAGTGCGGAGATTTTGATTGCCCAGGCGTGTGCGCAGGGAGGGTTCTTTTGCAGCGGCTCGGGGATGAACACGAAGAGATCGCTGCCTCTCTTCTCCCATCTTAGATTTGCATTTGTGCCGAGAAGCGTGACACGGGCATTCCTCGCCGGAGTGACGGATGCGAGGCGGATCTCCGCAGGCATCGTCTTTTCATCTGCGCTCGCCAGATAAAGCGCATAGGCGGTGCCGTCTCTCAATTGCGTATAGCCGATCTTTCCCTCGCGATAAGGCGCCAGCGGGCGTGTATTGTAGATCGCCTCGCCGTTGGTCCGCATCCAGGCGCCAAGCTCCTGCAGGCGCTGGTAGGCTTCATCGTCCCATGTCCCTTGGGGGGACGGCGCGATATTCAGGAGCAGGTTTCCGCCTTTCGCCACAATGTCCACGAGCATATTCACGAGCTCCCGCGCGCTCTTGTACCTGGCATTGAAGGAATAGCTCCAGCCGCCGCCCATGATGATGCACGATTCCCAGGGGTAGGGGAGCAGCTTGCCGGGGATCTGATTTTCGGGAGTAAGGTAGTTCTGGTATGGGCCCTGGACGGCGCGGTCCACCACGATCAGTCCGGGCTGCTTCACTCGGGCTTTGCGCACCAGATCCGGCATGTGGATGTCCTGGCTCTGGGGATGGGTCGCAAATCGCGAGCTCAACAGTTGCTCGCGAATCTCCTCATCTGTTTTGATCCGCACCCACCCGCCGTCGAGCCACAGAATGTCTACCCTCCTGTAGTCGGTCATCAGTTCCATGATCTGATTATGGGTGAACTCGACAAACTTCTGCCAGCGCTCCGGGTATCTTTTGATGTCGTAATTGACGTTCCGGTCCGGGGTGGCGAAGTTTGGCCACCAGTAATTTTCGTTGTGCCAGTCGGGTTTGGAGAAGTACGCACCCACCAGGAATCCCTGCTTGCGGAAGGCCTCAAAAATCTCTTTCGTCACATTGGCTTTCGGATTGGCACTGAAGGCGCAGCCGGGATCGGTGATCCTGTAATCGGTTTGCCGGGTGTCAAACATTGAAAAGCCGTCATGGTGCTTGGTGGTAAACACCACATACTTCATGCCGGCGTCTTTCGCCGCCAGCGCCCATTTTTCCGGATCGAATTTCGTGGGATTGAAAGTTCTCTTGAGGTTTTCGTATTGCTTCTTGTATTCGATGTAGTCAGGTGTCCTCCTGCGGCACCAGCCCTCATCTTCCGAGCAGATCGACCACGATTCGACCACTCCCCACTGGCTGTAAGGCCCCCAGTGCATCAAGAGGCCGAACTTGATATCCTGCCATTTCTCCAATTGCTTCAAAGCCAGCGGATCGGTTTCGGGATAGTACTTCTGCAGATACTCCTGTGCGGATGTACTCGAAAGCAGAACCAGAACTACCAGTGAAACCAGAAGCGATTTTCTCATGATGGCATCCGATCCGGGCAATCCGATGTCCGGAGGAATTGACCACGAAACACACAAAAAACTCTGCCGTATTCCGTGGTCTGGATCATTGATGTTGACCTTCGCACTGTAAAGTGGAGCGCGGGCGTCCCGCCCGCAAATCCCATTATATCTTGAACGGCAGGCCGTGGCTCGGGATGATGACGTCGGCCCGGGCCCGGGCATATTCCATGTGCTCATAGATCCGCTCCGGATCCCACGACGATCCGGGCGGGCTCCAATCGTCGTAGTAGCTTTGGTTCAGGAAAATGTCGCCTACCCACGCGTGCACAAGTCCTTCCACGCGGGCGAATATCATCAGCGATCCGGGTGTGTGTCCGGGAGCGTTGCGGATATAAACCCGGGATCCGAGCGCCTGCAGATCGGGATCCCCGGAGATGTATTCAGGCCGGGCGCGGGTGCCGGCCGCCAGGTCAAGCAAGGCATTTCCTTCAAGAACCATCCTGGGATCATTCTTGAAATAGAATCCAAACCGGTCATCCTGGTGATAAAGGAAGGTCGCGTTCGAAAAAAGCTGCTTGTGGCCGAAGTGGTCGGGATGCAGGTGGGTAAACAGAACCAGGCTGACATCGGCGGGGGATAAGCCGAGCCGCTGAAAAGCGGCGGCGTATTCGTGACCGTCCTCCCGCGGGTGCTCCGTGTCGATCACCAGCCGGTTCTTTGGATGTTCGATCAGGGAAGATGTCGGGCGGCTGTCTTTGACTCCCTCTTCCGGTGTGATGTCGATCCGCCCGGGCTGGATCAATGAAAACTTCAACACCTGTCTTCACTCCAGATGGGGGCGCGGGCCAGGCTGTGATGGCTTATTCTCAGCCTGACCCCCCGCGAGCTACTTCGAACGCGTTGCGCTCCAGGCGGTGCTGCCGGCGGCGGACTTCATGGTGCCCGCAATCGAGCTGCCGTTCACCCTGCCGGAATATTCGGTCTGTCCGGCCGTGAATTGGATCTGATTGCCGGTTAATTTGCCGCTGATCGCCGTCTTGCCGTTTCCTGAAACCAGCGTGCCGGAAATCATCTGAAATTCCTGCTTGATGGTGAGTTCGCCCTGAGGCAGTTTCCAGATGCCGTCCACCTTTGCGGGGATAATCCACAGATAGGCGGTGCACCAGCTGGTGCAGTCCTGATCGACCGTGACCGTTTGATCCGCAGACCATTCCTCCATGGTGAAACTATTGGACACGATCCGCGTGCCCGGTTTCATATCCAGGAGTTTCGGGCGAAGCTTGAGGTTGATTTCAGGCAGCAGGAACATGGTGATGACCGTGGCCTTCGAAAATTCGCTCTCGTACAGATCGGCCTGCACGAAGGTGGCTTTGGCGCTCACGCCCGCTTCTGCAGCGTTGCGCTTGGACAGCTCCACCATGTCCGGGTTGTACTCGATGCCCATCGCCTGCGCGCCCCGCTTGGCGGCGGTGATCACGGTGCGGCCATCTCCCGAGCCGAGGTCGATGACAAAGTCCTGCGGGGTCACCTTCGCCATGTCGAGCATTTTTTCGACCAGCACCTGGGGCGTGGGCACCCAGACAACGTCCTTGCCGGATTGTCCCACCGCGGGCTGGAATTGCTTTGGATCCTGCTGCTGCGCACATAAAGCGCCGGTAAAAACGAGCCCCAATCCGAGTGCTACTCCCCACCGGCGGACAAAATACGATCGGTTCATACTTACACTCCTATCTGCATTGGATGATTCATCTCACGATCCCGGAGGCACATTATAAACGGTATTGCCGTTTTAGTGCAGGCAAAAGGGAAATCATTTTCGGAGTGCGGCGCCTGGTCCTGCTGCTTTTGAAGCGTAGCGCTTCGCGATGGCCAGCACCGCCTGCAGCGGAGGCGATGGATCGGTTTCGCCGCCGCGGCTGACAAAGGCGGCAACGACCAGATCGGCTTTAGGGAAAATCGACAATTGAGACCGGAATGTGCCGTTCGAACCGTTGTGAGTGTGCATCGTTTCGATGCCCGGAAAATCTTCGATTCCCCAGCCGCAGGCGTATAAGCGCAAGCCGCCCCGCTCTTCGGGGACTCCTTGATGGAGGCGCTGCACGGTTGCGGCTTTGAGCAGGCCGTCCTGGCCGCGCAGCCCTTTCAAATGCGCTGCGCCGAAGCGGGCAAGATCCGCGACGGACGTGAAGAGCCCCCCGCCCGCGGGGGCGACCAGTATTTCGAGCGGGCCCGACATGTTCTGGCGCTGCAGGCCCTGCGGCCCCTGGACATGCCCGCTCGGGCGCCGGTCAGGAAGCTTATCCGCGCCCGTATAGCTGTGCTTCAATCCCAGGGGTTCAAATACGATTTCATGGACCAGACTCTCGTAGGGTTTTTTCAGCGCGCGCTCCGCGATGATTCCCAGCAGCGCATAGCCGGCGTTGGAGTATGCAAAACGCTCTCCGGGCGAGGCGATCGGATCGCGGCCGAGAATATCCCGGGCGTAGTTTTCGCGCATCTTCATGGGATCCGTGGCACCCGCGACAATGGCCACGACCCGGTCGCGCCTGAAGTCCATGTCCTGCGGGATCCCGCCGCGGTGATGCATGATCTGCTCGATGGTCACGTTTTTGTAGCCGGGCTTCATGGGGAGGTCCGGGAAAGCCTCAGCCAGGGTCAGATCCCAGCGCAGCTTGCCGGTTTCAATCAGCCTGCCGAGGATGGTCGAGCATATGGGTTTGCCGATCGAGCCGAGGCTCCAGGGATCATCCGCCACGACGGGATCCTTGCCGTTCACCTCGCGCAATCCGGAGACCGTTTGTTGCAGTTTGCCTTGCCTCAGAAGCGCGATGCCGATGGCTGGAGATACCGTGTCGATACGAATGCCTGCTCCGAGCGAATCGAGATCCTGCCATCCCGTGTAATCTTTCGGTGCCGGGGCATCGAGCATTTCGGGAGGGCCAAGGCGCACGGCTGCAATTTTGGGTTCCGGATCCCTGCTCAGTTCGAGAATCAAGCCTAGCCTCTCGCCGTTTTTGTCCTCCATGAGCGTGCGGACGGTGCCTTCCTTTTCGACGGCGGGTTGCAGCATTTTGATGGGAGCTCCCATGTCCGCCAGTCCCTTCAAGCGCGATATCCGCTGATCGATCGGGACGGCGCCGGAAGCATGTTTTTCGAGAAAATCCCGGATTTTGGCTTCGTCTTTGGAATTCAGCGCATCCAGAAACAGGGCAACCAGGTCTTTCGGCGCGACCTGATGCGGCAGTGCGGATACGGCCAAAGCGCATAGAAGCAGGATGAATGCCACACGGATGGCCATGCTTGAAGCCTTCTGCATATTACCTCCTTGATACCTGGCATGGTGTTTCTCCGCGACCAATCTCCGTACTCATGTTAGGGAGATTAAGTCTGGAGGAGTCAGGAGTCAGGAGTCAGAATAAAAGCAGATCACGGGGACACCCGCTGTACTGTCTGTCCAGATGCTCCCTCCCGGCCTTTGGCTGCCCAGAAAGCACAAAAAACTCTCGCGCCTTTGGCACGATCTATTGAGCACGGCAAAAGCCCTCCCTCGATAGCTTCCGGTCAGCCGGCTTTTCTCCTGTCTCCTGACTCCTGTCTCCTGTCTCCTCCAAAACGAATCTGCCAACCAAGTCCGGAGATTGGCCGCTGCAAAATGCCGCACCAGGTATTCAGATTTATATCCATGGGTAGGCGAGTATGGTTGCCGGGAGCGCGGCGGCGGCCCATGCCAGTAAAGCGCGTGCGGCCTGTCCGGCGCCCCGGCGGCGCAGCAGTTGCCAGAAAGACGCCGGCACGCCGAAGACAACGGTCGGACCGGCAAGTGCAATGGGGGCGGCCGTTCCGGTGGTCAGCCAGGCGAGCGCCAGAACCAGCAGCGATGCGCCGAGTCCGTTCACTGCCGCGCGGAATATGCCGCACGCGCGCACGCAACGGTACAACAGCAGCGCGCCGACGGCTGCGATGGCCAGGATGCCAAGCGCCCGCCAGACATAGGATTGCAGCAGCGCGCCGAGGTTGATCCCGCTCTCCGCGTCCTGCGCGCCAGACCTGATCTGCTCCATTTCTTCGGTCATCGCGAAAAACCGCGCCATCAGGTCCGGGCTCATCTCCGCGATACGCTGCAATTCGTCGGTTTTCGCATAGGGCGCGTTCTCCAGCACGCGGTCCGCCAGGGATCGTGTCATTCCCGGAATGCCGAGCAGGTCGACCAGGGTAGCCGCGTTCAAATCAAAGGTGTGGATCCGCGGCATGCTGCGGAATTGGTCAAAGAGAGAGCTGCCGGTCTGAAAATCCTGGTTAGCCAGCCAGAGCTCGGGCGCCGTCTGAAGCGGGCGGCCCAGGAGCGTCTCCTGCACAATGGGGCCGAGCGCTCGATATTCGTCAGGGAACACCACTTCGTACCCTCGCACCAGCGCCGCGGCGTCCGCGGGCCTTCGCGTGTGGAGCACATGGAAGATCTTCAGGTAGACATTTTCGACCGGTGAGATGTCCGCACTTTGGGCGCCGAAACGCTGATAAAAGGCCTCGTCGCGATATTGCTTCCGGAGTGCGTCGCTGGATGCCCAGCGGTAGAGCAGCGTGCTCACTACCCCTTCGGTCGAAAGCATGACGGACACCGGTTTTGGCGCTCCCTGCATGCTGCCCGGCAATGCGTTCTGCAGCAGATAGGCCGGATAAAGATCACGGGCGGCGAGCATCCGCTCCGGCAGCGGATCGGCGCGGGCAAACGCATTCTCTTTGACCGCGAAATATCGCCACGCCTGCTCGGTGCCGCTGAACCAGAGCATGAAACTTATGCGGCTTGGGCCCGGGACGGGCCAGCGGGCCTCCAGGTCGCGGCGGTAGTTGCGGGCCTGACGATCGGCCGCTGCACGAATGCGCTCGTCGTGAATCAGAGCCCTGGTCGACGGATCGGCGTCCGGGTCATCGACCGCCATGACTTGCAGATGCTCGGCGAATCCTTCCTGGAACGCCTGGGACGGGTCCGTTCGTAATCCGGTTGCATGCAGTTGATTGGAACCGCCCGACTGTGGCGCGCCTGCCAGTTGACGCACCATGATGTGCGCCAGTTCGTGGGGGAAAATCTGGTCCATTGCGCCGAACCTGCCGGCCAGCCTGCTCGACCGGTGCAGGTCGACATACCCGGCGCCGCTCTTATCCAGGTTGCCAAGGAAAAAACCGAAGCGCGGAAATCCGCCCTGAGTCCCCGAAAGCAGCAGATAGGCAGGCTCTGCCCGTGAGCCGGTGGCACGGCGCAGGTATTCCTGCTCGAGTTGATACAGGCGGAGCATGCGCCCGGACAATCCTCGCGAGAGAACCCGCAGTATTGGATCCGGATCGGGATGAAGACTGAAAACCGGCAACCCGTCGCGGACCTGCCCGGTTTCGGTCAGGATCACCAGCCCGGCCTCGGCCGCGGCAAGCGGCCGCGCAAGCATCACCGCCGCCAAAATCAATATCAATCCACATCGCCGCATATTCATACCTGCCCCTATTTGACGCGGATTTCGAAGATGCGCGGCCACAGTTTGCCGCTCACAAAAATGCGCTTCTGCCGGGCATCATAGGCGATGCCGTTCAACACATCCTCACTGCCGCTGCGCATGCCCGCGGGAAGAATTCCCTTGAGATCGAGAAATGAATTCACGCGCCCGTTTCCGGGATCAATCCGCACAATAAGGTCCGTCAGCCACACGTTGGACCAGATTTCCCCCTCGATGAATTCGAGTTCGTTGAGGTTCTCAACCGGGCGCCCGTCCATGGTCACCGGCAGTTTCCGGACGGGCGCGAAGCTGTCGGGATCGAGAAAGGTCAAATGGCTGCTGCCGTCGCTCATGATCAGCTGCCTGCCGTCACAGGTGAGGCCCCAACCTTCGGTGTCGTAGGTGAATTCGCGCAGCAATCCAAAGCTGTTGCGGTCGTACACAAAACCGCGCTTCGATTTCCAGGTGAGCTGGATCAGTCGCTTGCCCGCCAAAGCAAGCCCTTCGCCGAACAGATCGGGCGACAGGCTGATGGATTTCAGTATCTTTCCCGAGGGAAACTCGACCCGGCGCAAGGTCGACATCCCGTACTGGCCGGTGCTTTCATAAAAGCCGCCTTCATGCCATACAAGCCCTTGGAGGAATGCGCCCGGATCATGCGGATAGCTTTTGACGACCTCATAATCGAGCCGGCGCGCACCCGGCTCCTGGCTGTCGTCCGCCGTGCGGTTACCCTTACCTGCAAAGGTTATGAACAAAACTACGGCAGCGGCGAATGCGACCGTCAGAATGCACGTCCAAGTGAATTTGCTGGAGCGCCTGGTGCGCTTCGCTTTAAATGCGGACTTCCGCGGGGGCGCCGTATGCCGTGCCATGCGACTCTCCTGAGGATTTGCCTTTGCCATTACCGTGAACCATGGGCATTTTCTCAATTTCCCGGCGCGATCGCCAGACAAATCCAGCCCAGGGAGCGCGGGCGTCCCGCCCGCTAGGAGTCTGTCCGAGAATTAGGAGGGGTCGCGCGCATGGGGCTTGCGCGGCGAGCGCAAGGCGCGAGGAGGAGGCGATGTCGGTGCACATCGTTGACGACGAGCAACGCAGCGATCGCCGCGCAATCCCCATGCGCCCTGCGGGTTCCGGGCGCCGCGGGGGCATCTGCTTCGTTGGCGCTCCTCGACGATGTACACCGACATCGCCTGCGTCGCGCCGCCTTGCATCTGCCCCCGCGGCGCCCGGAACGCGGCCCCTCCTAATTCTCGGACAGACTCCTAGATCCAAATAGTCATAAAAAAATGCGGGCGGGACGCCCGCGCTCCGCCGCAACGCGACGCCAACCATTGAACACCTTGTCAGGCCCGGATTAGGGTTGCCAAACCTGCCTTGCCCGAGCGTACTTCAGAGGAAGTTGCGTGTTTTTCGGGTATAATCCCGGGTAGATTCGTCGCTGCTGGCCGGCGGATTGTTCATCTTCGGATGCGGGAGGCAACATGCGACATTTCGTTTCGGTCCTCGCGGTATTTCTCATTTCCGGCCTTTCATTTTCCGGCAACGCGCAAAATGCGCCGGTCAAGACGGATTATCCGGTTCAGGCCGTGTTTCTTACGGACGTCGACGTCGCCGATCAATTCTGGGCGCCCAAGCAGGAGGTGAACCGGACGGTCTCCATTCAGCACTGCATCCAGGAAGCCGAAAAGCGGGGAGGGACCAGCATCGGTGGCGGAATCCTCGAGGGGGCTGCGTACATGATTGCCAAGCGGCGCGATCCGGCTTTTGAGGAATCTATCAGGAAGAGAGTCGATGCCACGGTCGCAAGGTCAACGGCCGCGAGCGCCAGTGGCGGGCAGGCGACGCGCGGCGGTGGACCGTCTCCCGAAGCCGCCGTTGCCTATTATCAAGGGGCGAACGACAGACGTCTGCTCGACCTTGCGCTGAGAGCCGCCGATGCGGCGGATGAGGTTTACGGCCCCGGGAAGAAGGGTTACATCTCAGGACACGAGGGCCAGAAGATCGGCCTCATCCGCCTCTCCAGGTTTACCGGAGAAGAGAAGTACTGGCGGCTGGCCAAATTCTTCCTCGACATCCGGGGACAGGCCGAATACCGGCAGCAATCGGCGGGAGAATACCCCGGCGAACTGGAATACAACCAGAACCACAAGCCCGTCCTCGAACAGACCGACGCGGTCGGCCACTGCGTCCGGGCGATGTATCTTTATATCCCCTTGACCGATATCGCGGCACTCACCGGCCGGCCGGAATATGCGAAGGCTGACGATGTGCTCTGGGAAGATGTGGTTTCCCGAAAGATGTACATAACCGGAGGCGTCGGCTCCATTCGCCAGCAGGAAAAATTCGGCGCGCCCTACGAACTGCCGAACGTGAGCTCCTGGCATGAAACCTGCGCCTCGTACGGGAATGTGGTCTGGAATCACCGTCTCTTCCTGCTGCACAGGGATGCAAAATACTTCGATACCATGGAGCGCGTCCTATACAACGGGTTCCTTGCCGGCGTGTCCCTCAAGGGGGACCGTTTCTTCTATCAGAACGTGCTGATGTCCTACGGCAATTACCAGCGGTTCGACTGGATCAACGTGCCGTGCTGCCCGCCGAACGTCGTGCGTCTGATGGCTTCCATCGGCAGCTACATTTATGCCAGAACGGCGAACGAGATTTACGTCAACCTCTTTGTCGGCTCCGGGGCCGAAGTGAAGCTCGCCGGCAACAACGTCAGGATTGCACAGGAGACGCGCTACCCCTGGGATGGAAAAGTCAGGGTGTCGGTCAATCCGCAAAACACGGGGAATTTTGCCGTGCTGGTACGGATCCCGGGATGGGCGCGGAATACAGCGCTGCCGAGCGACCTCTACAGGTACATGGAAACGAGCAATGAAAAGCCGGCCCTGAGCGTGAATGGAGCGCCGGTTGCCATCAAGCTGGAAAACGGCTACGCGCGGCTCGAGAGGACGTGGAAATCCGGTGACGTGGTGGAACTCAATCTGCCGATGCCCGTACGCAAGGTGCTGGCGCATGACCAGGTGCAGGACGACAGGGGTCGCGTCGCCTTGGAGCGCGGCCCTCTGGTCTATTGCGTGGAGTGGCCGGACAACGGCGGCAGCGCCTTGAATCTCGTGATCCCCGACAAAGCTGCGCTGAAAGGTGAATTCCGGCCGGATCTGTTGAACGGCGTCGAAGTAATCACCGGCCAGGTGCAGGCCGCCGTACGCGGACCGGATGGCGTGTCAATCCGAACTGTGCCGCACAACCTGGTGGCGGTTCCATATTATTCCTGGGCGAATCGCGGGATGGGTGAGATGACGGTCTGGATCGCCCGCAACGCCGGGACCGCGCGGCTCAAACCGGTGTTTCCCCACCCTGTTGTTCACATGGATTCGTTTGCAGGAATCGAAAAGGCCTGGACGGGCTACGGCGATCAGAACGACGACATCTGCGCCGTCTACGACGGGGCGGATCCGCTGAACTCCGCGGACGAGTCGCATCTTTATTTCCGGATGCGGCCTCCCGAAGGCAAGCCGGCTTGGATCGAGTATCAATTCAAGACTGCCACTCAGGTATCCTCTTCGCAGGTCTATTTCGCGGACGACAGGAGGTTCTGCCGGATGCCGAGTTCCTGGCGGATAGTCTACAAGGACGGCGACGCGTGGAGACCGGTGGCCAACAATGAGCCTTATGCGGTCGGCAAGGACAGGTTCAATCAGATTACCTTCAAGCCGGTAAGGACGACTGCCGTGCGCATCGAGGTCGAGCCCCAAAGCATTCTTTACAAGGGCGGCGCCGCCGGCCCTCCGGCTGCCATGAGGATCAACAAGGACACAATCTGGCGCGAGTTCGGCATCATCGAGTGGCAGGTGAAATAACCCGTTTGGAGTGCGGCGATTTATCGCCGCTTTGGATATCGATCTGCTGGCCGCATCCCGGCAGCTTGCTGCCGCTTTCGAAAGAACGCACGAGAGCTATCATGCATTATGTGGACATCCCGGCGGCAAGCCGCCTTGCGCGGCGGCAATTCGACCGGTGAAAGCGGCGACCAGTCGCCGCACTCCAAACGCCCTGTGGCGCCATGCTCTAACCTCGTGGTTGGACAAAAACTATACGGCATTGGGGGTCTCTCCCGCCGCAACGCGTCACCGACTATCAAATACCCTCTTACGCCCTCAACCGAAATTGCCGCCCTCAAATCCCGCTGTTGATTGCTGAATCTGGGAGCCGGTTCGTGCTATCTTAAATTCAGCAAAGCAACCACATTCGGATTTTCAGTGCGGGAGGACGAATGCGCAAAGCAACTCTGGCGGTGGCACTCGTGCTCGTTTTCGGCGGGATACTATCGGCCCAAGGCCCGCCGAAAGATCGGCCGGTGCTCGTGACCAACGATGCAAATTATCACCTGCAGGTGTGGCTGCCTGCAGCAGGCGGATACGAAAAGTTGTGGGAACCCAGGGCACGCTCGGTCGATCCGGCAACCTGGGAAAAGCGCCGCGCAGAAGCGGTTTCCATCAGCCGGGAAGCGCCGCCCATCATTTCGGATTACGACCGGGACGGAGTGAACGAGCTTCTTGTCATGGACACCTATGGCATTACTGCCTATGGACGAAATCCGGCTTACTTTCCCTTCGAGTTTGCGAGTGATACAGGGCCCATGTTTCTCGCGGTGGGCGACGCGGACGGCGACCAGTCCCCGGAATTTGTAACCCAGCGGCAGGTCAACACGGGCAAGGAGAACGGCAGGGAAGTGGCTGTCTGGAAGCCGACAACGAAAGGGCTCGTCAATGTCTGGAGACAGGTTTTCCCCGGCTATGGATATGCGCTCGCACTCGAAGATGCCGACAACGACGGGCAGAAGGAAATCATCACATCGGCTGATACGATTGCGATTTTGAAGCGTCGTCCAGGCCCTAAATGGGAGGCCGTCGCAGAGTTGCCCAATATCGGAGCGGTATGTTATGCCATCCGTGTCGCCGATGTGGATCAGGATCGGAAAAACGAGCTGATTGCCGCCGGCGCCAGCGGGAAAGTCACGGTTTACAAATACCGCAAGCAGGGCCAGCGCGAGCTCTACCCGGTGCTTTGGCAGAGCGGATACCTGCTTTCTCAAGAAATCGGGGCCACCGCCCAGGGTGATCCAGCATCTCTGACCTATTCCCTCGCGACCGGCGATGTCGACGGCGATCAGCGCCAGGAAATCATCGTCGGCACATCCGAATTCGGCCGGGTGGGAGAAAAAGACATCAGGTCCGGCAGAATCCACGTGTTCAAATTTGACGGCCGGCGCGATTTCGTCAGCGACTGGGTGTCGGATTGGACCTCATCTGCCGCGATGGGCGGGCTTGCCGCTGGCGACCTTGATGGTGACGGCCTGAATGAGATCGCATTCAACGGCCGCGAGGTGTACAAGCGCGATGCCGCAGCCAAAACCTATCGCAAACTCGCCTCCGTATGCGCCAACTGCAACAGCGGGTTGATCGGCGCACTTGGACAGCTTGGCGAACCTGCTCCTGCCATGCGTGTGGTGCCGCTCTACTGGAACATGGCAAACCGCCAGATTGCAGAAGGTCAGACTCTGGATGTCACTATCAGTCTGCTGAACGTTTGGGCGGAGGCAAAGGACTTGACCGTTACCCTGACTGCCGGCCCGGGTCTGGAGGTGGCCGGGGGGCCGCTCCGGATCCCGGCGATTCCCGCCGGCGGCATGGTCACGGCGCCATCCGTGAAGATATCCGGGCGCCAATCAGGAGCGGCGCCATTGCGCGTGGAAATTGCCGCTGCCGGCGGATACCGGCAGTCAGTGCCGGTCCAGGTTTATGTGACCGCGCCCCTCCCCACCTACCAACCGGATGTGGAGAGCCGGATTGCCATGGCCTTGGTTCAGGCCCGCGACGAGAACCGCCGCGTGCTCATCCAGTGGGGATCCAATAACGACAAGGCGTCGGAATCGCTGATCGAAGCCGCGATCAAGAACAGCGATGTGGCTCGCACTCTGCTCTACGAATATGAAATGGTGCGGGCGGAAATCAGCGGCAACGAACGCGTGGCGGCCAAATATAGCGCGGATGTCAAAACCGGCGGGCTTCCATACTTTACGGTGCTTGACAGCGGAGGCAAAGTGCTGGCCGGCCAGCCGGCGCTCCCGTTCAAAACCGAAGGGGAGGGCGCGGCTGCCTATGACGGCAAGAAGCTGAACGCATTCCTGGCCAAATACCAGGCGACGTACCTCAACGCCGACCCTCTATTCAAGACGGCGCTGGCCCAGGCGACGAAGGATCAGAAGACGCTCTTTGTCTGGTTCAGCGCGCCCTGGTGAGGGTGGTGCCATAGGCAGGGTGCCTGGATGGCACTCGAAAACATAGCACCGGTATTGGCGAAGGATTTTGTAACCCTCAAGATCGACACGGACCGCATGATCGGCGGCAGCGACGTGCTGAAACGCTATTCGGCCGCGTCCCAGGGAATTCCGTGGTTTGTGTTCCTGGACGGCGACGGCAAGGAGATCATCAACAGCACGGATCCCGAGCACGGCAACATCGGATTCCCGGCGCAGGATTCAGAAATTGCCTGGTTCAAGGTAATGCTGGAAAAAGCCGCCAAACGCATTACTCCCGCGGATATCGAAATGCTGACCAAGTCTCTGGTCGCATTCCGCGATGTAAAATTGCCTTCCAGATAAGTACACAGGGGCAGGATCGATCCTGCCCCTCAAACATCCAATTCAACCCTTCGTCATGATAAGGTGGTGGAATGCCCGGCGGCAAATTGCCGAGCCTTGAACGGGGCAGCCCCAATCTGGTGTGCGGCGACTGGTCGCCGCTCTGGAGATCGGCATACTGCCAAGACCAGGCAGCTTGCTGCCCGGTGAGCAATGCCGGCTAGAGACCAAGCAGGCGGGCTGCATTCTGCGAACGGATTGCGGATTTCTCCAGTTCAGGAATATCCAGGTTTTCGATGCTCGCGACCATCTGCTTCAGGCTGCCGATCTGGTGCGGGTAGTCGCTCCCGGCGACGAGGTGATCCGCCCCGGCAAAATCGAGCGCCAGCCGCAGAGCCGCGGGATTGAAGTTGACCGTGTCGTAATAAAATTCCTTCAGATATTCACTCGGCGGTTTGGAGATGTGCGCGCGGCATTCCGAAAAGGCGTGATAGCCGCGGTCCAGCCGCTCCGCCAGGTAGGGAATTGCGCCCCCAAGGTGGCACAGTACCCAGCGAATTCCAGGAAATTTTTCGGCGACGCCGCTGAAGACGATTTTCGCGGCCGCCAGAGTCGTGTCGAAGGTGAAGCCGATCAGCGGCATCAGCCAGTAATCGGCCATTGCCTCGACGCCGACGGGGAACGTGGGATGGATATACAAAACCGCCTTTCTCCTGTGTGCATGTTCATACAAAGGCCAGTAACGAGGATCGCTGAGTGCGACGCCGTTGACATTGCTGAACAGCATGGCGCCCCGGAATTTGAGATCGTCGAAGGCCCGGTCAAATTCGGCCACAGAGGCTTCCGGTGCATTTAGGGGCAGGGTCGCGAAGGCAGCGAATCGATCGCCGCGCTCGCGCACGATCCGCGCCATGGCGTCGTTGACCAGGCGGGCCAGTTCCACGGCGCGCTCCGGCGTCTCGACATGAGTTCCGGGAGTGGTGAAGCTCAGGATCTGCTTGCTGACTCCGGCGCGCTCCAGAACATTTGCGCGATAGGAAATGTCCCTGTGGCCCGGGACCAGGATATTGTAATCACCAGGATAATGGACCAGCGGATTGCCTTCGGCATCAAAGGTCACCTTGACATTGCTGGGCCCCGACTGGATCGCCTCGAGATACTCCGGAGGATAAAAGTGGTTGTGAAAATCAATGAATGACACCTGGGTGACTCCTTTGTTTCCCGGCTTTGCGCATCAGATAATAGACTGGAAATCCGGCCAGCACCAGAGAAAGCCCGAAAAGGCTTTCCGCCGGACTGTGGATAATCTGATTGACGACAATCGCAAATGAAGAAACGGCAAACAACATCGGCGTGACCGGGTATCCCCAGATGCCGTAGCCGCGTTTGAGATCCGGCCTGCGCCGCAGCACGAACAGGCTGATTGCCAGCAGGCCGAAAAATATCCATTCGGTATAGACAACGCGAGTGAACAGGGCGCGGTAGGTGCCGGTCGAGACCAGAACGGAAGCCCAGGCTGCCTGCAGCAGGATGGCGTAATGCGGCGTGCGAAAGCGCGGGTGAACCGAGCCGAGACGGCGGAACAGCAGGCCATCCTGCGCCATCGCGTAGTAGACGCGCGGACCGCACAGAATGATGCCGTTCATGCCGCCGAAAGTGGAGTAGATAACCAGCGCGGACATGAAGGCGCCCCCGCCGAAACCGATCAGGGCATCGGCGGCATCGGCGGCGATTCTCTTTGACGAAGCGACTGTGGAGAGCGGCAGTACATACATGTAAACGGCATTCAACGCGAGATAACAGGCAGTCACGATGAGAGTGCCGAGCACGAGCGCCCGCGGAATGATTTTATGCGGCTCGCGGGTCTCCTCGGAATTGTAAGTCACCATGTGCCAGCCGCCGAATGCAAACAGACCGGCAACCATGGCGAGCAGAAAATCCTGCAGCGTCCATGCGCTGAAATTGCTGAGGTCACCGGCGGCAAAATGGGAAGGCAGGGCGGCGCCGCGGATCAGGCCGAATAGAATAATGAAAAAGATTGCGCCGATTTTCCCTGCCGTGAACAGCGTTTGCAGCAGGCTCCCTTGTTTGACGCCGAGATAGTTGATTCCCGACAGGATCAGGATCGCTGCGATGGCAACCGCCCTGATGCCGGCATCTCCCAGCGGCACGAAATATCCGACATAGCGGGCGAAAACCATCGATACCGCGGCAATGATCCCCGAATGCATGCTCCAGAACATGGCCCAGCCCCAGAGGAATCCGACCGCGGGAGAGAAAGCTTCGCTCAGATAGATGTAGACGCCACCCGAGCGGGTGAAGGTCGAGGCGAGTTCGGCACAAACCAGCGCACCGAAGATCGTGAGGATTCCGGACAACAGCCAGACCAGGAATACACCGGCGATCGACGGCACCCGGCCGGTGATCTCCGAAGGCTGAACGAAGATGGAGGCGCCGATGATGATCCCGGCCACCATGGCCGTCGCGCCCGGAAGGCCGATGGCGCGCCTGAGTTGTGGTTCTGCGGCTGAATCCATCAAAGTTCAGGTTACTCGCGATGTGTGTCGAAGTGCATTCAATCCGGATATCGAAGCTGAAGCTTGTCAACAGCCCTAATCAAATCTAGCGAATGGCGGTTTTTTCCGGCCAGATCGGGCTGACTTTCCCGTCCCCGTCGACATCCACGAAGATGGGATTGGTCAGGGCATAGGGTGTCGCCGCATCCTCAAGCGTGCCGTTGCCCGATCTCTGCTGGATGGTCGGGAAGAGGGTCTTGCGTCCGCTTACTTCAACGGCGATCCAGGCGTCGCGCTCGAGCTTCAGCTCGGCCCGGCCCTTGTATTTCTGACTTCCGGCACCCACTTGGCCCTGACCGCCGGCCGCAATCGGCTCCTGCCGCACGCCGTTGACTACCAGCCGGATCTCGCTCACGTCGACCCACGGCGCTCCCTTGATCTCGATGTCGACGGCAACCCGGCCGTCTTTGGCTGTCAGCGTGTCGCCATAGGTCGACTTCCCGTTCACCCGGGCGGTTACCACCGGCCCGTTGCTGACGAACGAGCGGCCTTCCTTGATCGCCTTGATCAGCGCCGGCACGTCGAGGCCCGCGCCCTTCGCCCCGTCATAGAGGACATACGTCCTGGAATAGCCGGGTTCGCCGCCATCCTGGCCATGGGCGTCGGAGTTTCCGACGATCCGAATGGGGTAGCCGCGGTTGAGAAAGTGGAACCAGTCCTCGATGGAGGTCCGGTTGGGCCCGTCCAGGCTGGCTCCGTTCATCGCTTCCATCACGTCGAAGTTCATGACGAAGGGTGCCGCAGCTTCGGCCGCCATCTTGGGATCCAGCTTGTAGGTCAGGAAGTAACCCAAACCCTGCGACCGGGGATGGTTGACCTGGATGAGCGCGGCCGGGTCGTTCTTCCGCGTCATCTCGAAAAGCAGGCCCGGCGTGCTGTCCTGGACGCTGATCGCGCCGTTTCCCGGCTCCGTTGGGCGAGCCTGGACCGGGTAGCTGTTATAGTGAATGTTTCCGCCCCGGCCGGTCACCTCGTTGCCCACGATGACAGCCAGCTCGCCGGCCAATCCAAGCCGCGCGATTTCGGGCCGGTAATCGGTGATGTAGTTGTGGTCGGTGGCCGCGGCAACCTCGACGCCTTCGGCGGCCACGCCCTTCAGCCGCTCGGCGATCTTCATCTGCCCGTCGGAGAACTGGGTGTGCATATGAGCGTCGACGGAAATGAGCCCGGGTGTGTCGACCACCTTGTCGACGACGAAATTGGCGTCGGGATTTTTCCCGGCGAATATCTCAATGATCCGGGTTTCCCGGGTATACGCCGGTCCGCGAGCGGCGACGGCCAGATAGGTGCCGGCCGCCAGCCGCACAAGCTCGCCGTCTCTTCCCGGATAGACCGAATTCTTCGTGGATTCCAAGCCGCGTCCGCTCACGACCGGATTCTCAGGCATGAAATACGGTGATGCGCTGGGCGCCAGGCCGATGAAGCTGACCTTGCCCGGGACCGGAGCGCCTTTCGAATCGCGCAGCCGCACCGTCATGGTTCCCAGGGCAGGCAGGTCGATCAGCCAGGATTGCGCCGTTGCCCTGGCATCGGCCGACGGGCGCCGGAAGACGCGCTCCATGGTTGCCGGAAAGGCGTTCACCCGAATCCGGTAGGTGCCGTCAGGCAAGGGTATGGATAGCGATGCCGGACGATTCAGGAATCCCCGGAAGAACTGCGCCCCCGTCACCGGCTCGCTGACCAGAACCTCGACCGTCTCGAATCCGGATGCCAGTCCCTGCGTCTTGCCGGCCGCCGGCCCCGCCGTCCGGAATTCGATCGCTTGGCGGTCGGCCTTGACCTTGACCATTCGGTACAGGCGGTCCAGGACCTCCGGTATTTCTGTCCCGGCCAGAAGGCTGTAATTCATCCGGTACGTCTGTCCAGGCTGCAGGAGCCCTGGCAGAGGCCGGTCGGACGATTCCACGGGATTGGGATTCCACCAGCCCAGAACATGGTCGGGGCGCTGATAGACGCGGAAGTTCAGTTCCGGGAACAAGCGCGCGTTGTAGGGGCTGAAGTTGAGATTCTGGATGAAGTTGGCGCCGAGGCCGAAGCTGAGCCTGGCGATTTCCTTCGGTCCGGAATTGCGGACTTCGGTGGAAATCGAAATCTTTCCCGCATCGAAGTCGAACTCGTATCGGGTGTCGACCTCGAGTCGGCCCTGGCCCTCGATTTCACCTTGTGCCCGCACCAGGATCCCTTGGCCTTCCGCATTCACGGAAAGAACCCGCACTGAAGCCGTCATTCCGGCCGCCCGCAGGGAGGGCGAGCCCACGAGCGTCAGCAGCCGGCCCGTGGCGCCCGCCGGCGCAAACGCCATGATTTGGCCATGGGGATCGGCCAGGGCCATGTTCAGGTTGCTCTTGAGGGGACGCGACGAGCCGGCTACCAGGGCGGCGTACCTTTCATCCGAAACCAGGATATCTCCGGGCATGCCGAACGGCCGCAAAGCCGCGGGGAGATCGCCGGATGTCCGGACGACCTTGATCGCCGGAGTTGCGGCCGATACCGGGCCGGCAAATACGGCCCATGCCAGGATGATCAACGGAACGGAATAGACCATGTGCTTTTTCATGGAACCTCCTTCCAGTGGCACTAAACTAACTCAAGTGGAAATCCGAAAGCAATGGGGGGCGCCCGCAAAATCCTCGGTTTTGCCGGAGCCATGGAGCGCGGGCGGGACGCCCGCGCTCCTTCTTCGTTGCATCCCTGGGCACCTCAGTGATATCGCGAGCTTTTCGTCTTGCATTTGTTCATGGCCTTCATGCAGCGTCTTCAATACTAATGAGAATGCGCTTGCCCAGCGCAGCACTGGCCTTTTCCAGCTGATCCATGCGCGAATCATGACGCAAATCCAGGAGCCTGTCGACCTGAGGCAGATGCCAGCCCAGCCCCTCTTGTTGTAGGATCCTGTCACAGGATGTAATACCGCTCCCAACCCTTGCGCGGGGGCGGCGTGAGCAGGGCGTCCGCTTCCTTGCGGTTGGTGATGCGTCGGGATTTGCGGTCGAACTTCAGGGTGCCGCCCAGCCGCTGCGCGATCGCGCCCAGCAGGAAGACCTGCGTCAGCGGGCCCGCCACGTCGAACGACGAGCGGCACTTTTCCGTGCCCTTGCAGGCGAGCAGGAAATTGAGGTAGTGATCGGAATTCCGGCCGGTGATTCTGGGCAGGCTCTCCGACATCTCTCTCATTCTGGCATCGGGGATGATGCGCAGCGTCGCGCTGTGCGTGCCGCCGAGGAAAACCAGATCCTTCGAATAAATGATTTTTCCGTTATCGGGCAATTCGCGGCCGGCTTCCAGCTCGGCCGGCCGCGGCGGTCGGTTCTTCAGGCCGTCGAACCAGGTGACTTCCACTGCAGGGTGCGCGCCGCGTGCCGGGAAACGGAAGGCAATCGTCGAGGCCTGGGGAAAGATGTAGTCGCTGGCACCTTCGCGCCTGACCGCCTCGATTTCCTCCGGCATCCCGAGGTCGAGGAAGTGATGGATCGTGTCGAGGATGTGCGCTCCCCAGTCGCCGAAAGCGCCGGTGCCGTACGGAAACCAGGAGCGCCAGCTGTAAGGGTGATACTTTGAGCTGAAAGGGCGCATTTCCGCGGTTCCGTTCCAGAGGTCCCAATCCAGCGTGCCCGGCACCGGTTCCGCTGGGGGCGGTTCGTTGACGGTCCATCCGTGCCAGACGCGCGTGCTGCTCATGAACGCGTGGATTTTTGTCACATTCCTGATGATTCCCGACTCGGTCCATGCCTTGAATTGAAAGTGATTGGCGCCGGAGTAGCCCTGGTTGCCCATTTGCGCGGCGACCTCGTACTTCCGCTCCGCCGCCATCATGAGGTCGACTTCCTGGAACGAATGGGCAAGCGGCTTCTCGACGAAAACGTGCTTGCCCAGCGCCATGGCCTGCATGGCGGCCGGAAAGTGCGAGTGGTCGGGGACGGCGATGACGACGGCGTCGATCTGTTTGTCCATTTTGTCGAACATCCGCCGGAAATCCTGGAACCTCGGCGCGTCGGGGAACATTTTCAACAATGCCAGGGTCGGCGGGCTGCCGATATCCGCATCGCATAGAGCCACGATATTGCAATGGCCGGTGCCGTGCATCATCTTGCAGTCGCTGCTCCCCTGCCCGCCTATGCCGAGGATTGCCAGGTTGACCCGCTCGCTGGGCGGCACGGCCGGCGTGGATTGGACGTTGGTGGCCTGCGGCGCAGCGTGGACGGGAATGAGCGCGGCGGATGCGGCCGCCACTTTTTTCAGCAGCATCCGGCGCGAGATTGGGTGGCCCTCCCCCGGATTCTCAGTGGACATTATGCTATTCCTTTTCGCGCACGATAGGAGCAATTCACTTTCCCCTCATAGCACAATTCACCCGCCGTGTCGACTTCGAACGTGAAGCGGTCTCTGCGGCCTAAATCGCCCGCTTTTTTGCTGCTGCCGGTCGAACTGCTTGCCGTTGGTTCGTCACTCATGACCAAGAACATTTTCTGAAAATGCGCCCGCCGGGCGAGACGCACGCGCTCCGTTTTTGTTACTTCGCTTTTCGGAAACGCTGCTTTTCCGAAGAGGTCATTTTTTCCGTGGCGTACTGGAAGATCAGCCGGGGGGCCTGGTCCTTCCATTTCAGGAGAAAGGCCTCGACAGGGGCCGGACTCTGTTTCCAGACTTCCCGCAGAAACCAGCCCATCCCCTGGTGGACCACGCGCTCACGATCGAGCATCAGCGGTTGAAGAAACTTCAACCAGGCCCCGGGTTTTCTCTTGCCTTCCAAGAGCGCCAGCATCGACACCGGCACGGCGCGCCGTTTCCATTTGGAACCTGATGCGCGCCAACCAGAGAGGTCCTCAATGGCAACCAGTCCTTTCTTCAGGCAGGGGCCGAGAAGCATCCCACAGATCACGTCCGAATGCGCCCAGTTGCGCACGCCGTGTTCCAGCCACATTCCGACGCGCTGAAACGTCTCCGGGGTAAACACATCCAGCATTTCCTGCACCGACACAATGGCGAAGGACCCTTCCTCATATTTGCCGCTTCCGAACAGGAGATCGCCGAGATCCAGAAAATCCTGGAGCCCCAGACGGTCTTTGTATTTCTGATAAAAGCGCGTGCGATTGGATTCCCAGACTTCCTTCGGAATTCCATAAGCGTCATAACCTTCCGTGAAGAAACGGGCATAACGCTTTGCATTCGCTTCGGATGAATTGTCGGCGCAGAATTCACGTATTTCCGCAAGCGCCGGCTCTAAAATGGCTGCTTTTTTGGCCATATCATCGCTCCTTTTCAATGCCGGTCCTGGCCGGCTGAAGGAATCCGGGGCGGGTGTCACATTTGTCGATTTCCAGAACTCCTGTCTCTTGAATCTCGCCAAACTGAGTTTTTCGCTCCGCCGGCGTACGATACAATAGCCTGCCTTTTAGTGTATCCTGATCCGGTCGTGTTGGCGAACGCCCGATCCATGCACCCCCTGGGAGGAATGCCATGCCGCGACTCTGGAGAAAGAGATGCCCCTTCCGCATTTTGACTGCCGCCATCGTGCCGGTCGTCGCCACCCGAGGCGCATTTACTTTGTCCCGGGAGCGGGGAAGCGCCGTCGGATTCCAACTCGTCATCCCGGCAAGACTCAAATCTTCAAGCAGGATACCGTACATCTGTCTATGCCCTCAACCATCGATAGGATAATCGACCTATGCCAAATGGAATGCAGTCTCTGAGGACAATGGTCTGCGTGAAGCGTGCTGAGAGGTTTCTCAGGCCGATCCTATTCCCTGTTTTTGCTTTATCTTTGATTGTCCTGCTCAATGTCTGCACCGGCGGTGCCGGCGATTCCAATGCGCGCGCCGATGCGAAAAACGCTTCTTCAGGAAAACCCGGCGCCTCCGCCGGACAAAAGAAGACCGGCGCCCAGCCACCGGGCGCAAGCGTGCTGGGCCAGGCCGTCAGTCCTTACACTTCTGCCGAAGAAACGGCGTCCATCGCATACAAGGAAGCGGTGAAATGGCGGCCGGACGCCGTGCTGGCCTATGTTTCGCCCGAGAGCTTGTTTATGGATTTTGACTTCATGAACACAGGGCTGGCCACCCGCTGGGGATTGGAATTCGCCAACCGGGCAAACGACTCCCAGCTTTTCATTCACATCGTCTGCCGCAAAGTCGACTACACCCGTGACCTGGGCAACAAGCGCAGGCTGCCCCTGAATGCGGGGCTCAAGGTTGACCGGCCCGTGGTTTCCGCCCGGCAGGCCATGAAAGTCGCGCTGGAGAATGGCGCCCCCAGAGGGATGCTGCCGGTGGGCGTGTACTACCGGATCGAACCGGATGCGGGCAGGACCCCGACGGACCCGCGGTGGCTGTTCTCGTTCATGTTCGATATCGGAAAGGGCCTGAGCGAATACCATTTCTATGCCGTGAACGCCCTGACCGGCATGCTCCACCAGCCTGCGACCGGCTTCGTCCAGCAGCCCGGCAGCAACCGGCTCACCGTCAGCCAGCTCAAATACAAGCCGGGGTATGCGGCGCCCTATAACGAGGAACAGGCGATCCGCAGGTTTTACGGGCTCATGAACCGCAGAAGCTTTGACGAAGCATTCAAGATGCTGGACCCGTCCCTGATATCCGGCAGAGGCGCGCGGGAGATGTGGAAGAGCACCTACGACAAGGTCGATTCGCTGGACGTCAAGGGCGTGACCCGGGACAGCGCGAAAGCCGATGGAAGCATCATCTGCCTGGTGAACTATTTCGCCACGGGGACCAAAGAAAATGCCAATTCGATCGGACTGGAGGTCTGGCCCGCAGCCAACACCCGGTTTGTGACCCTGAGAAAGTCGGGCGGCGATTTCATCATCAAGGAGATTGCCACCGGCAGGTAAGGCTTACGCGGCCAGGCTGGTCCATTGGTTCGAATCCGCATAGAGCGCGGGCGTCCCGTCCGATGCCGCATAGTTTTTGCTCCCGTTGGGCTGATTCAAGACCTGAAGGGCGCGTTTGGAGTGCGGCGACTCGTCGCCGCTCTGGAAATTATGTTCTGGCCGGGCAACGGCAGCTTGCTGCCGTTTTCAGGAGAGACCCATGCTTGGCTACCGGCGCACCGCGGCAATCCCGGCAGCAAGCTGCCGGTGTCGCGCAGCACCAGGCTGTTGAAAGCGGCGACCAGTCGCCGCACTCCAAACGCGCCTTGCGCGCCATGCGTCAAAAACTATGCGGTATTGGGCGGCCCGCCCGCAAGATCCGCCTGCCCCCGACGATTCTCGGCTGCGGCATACAGCAGGTGCGCAGAAAGAGCCGATTTTCGGCAAAGTTTATCGGTGTTTTGCGGGCGAGACGCCCGCGCTCCTTCATCTGCACGTCAAAATGCGACAAGAAATCGACCGTTGGACACCCTTGTCAGGCCGGGATTTCGAGTGCAGAGAAAGGGACGTCCCACTGGTTTACCTATTTCCTATCCGATTGCCCGGCCTTGGACGGCAGGAAGTTCTCCATGATCCAGTGTTCGTAGCGCGTGCCTTCATTGCTTGCGCTGCATGTGACATAGATCATTTCCCCGGATGGATGCCACAGCACGGGGCTCATCAGGGGATAGCCGGAGGGCGGGGTCGCGATTTTCCGGGGAGGCGCCCCTGACATATCCACCATCCAGAGCTCGGTGCGCGCGGTTGAATCCGAAGCGGAATACTCCACAGCATAGACAATCTTGGCGCTATCGGGCGACCAAGGATCATACGTCCAGAAGCCGGTAAGCGCTCTGAGCTTCTGGTTTTCCCGGGATTGCACCAAAGACCTCGCAACACCTTCGCCGACTGCATAGATTTTCAACTGCTCCTCCTCAACCCAGGTGATTTTCTGCGCGTCAGGAGACCAGGCGAAATAGATCGGCTTATTCTGCGAGAAATTTTTGATCAGAGTTTTGGTGCTGCCGTCCTTCAGGGAAACCAGAATCAGGTCATGTTCTTTGGTCCTGGAGACGAGGTATCGGCCATCCGGGGAAGGGAACGTATATACGATGCTGGCAACTCTTTCGGCAACGCGCTGCACATTGCTGCCGTTCGGATCCATGGTATAAATCTCTTTTTCAGTCTCACTGAGCCATTTTTCGAAGAAATATTTCCCCGCCAGGGGCAGCCACTTGAGATGGAAGTAGGCACCCTGGAATCCGCTCCCGTAGGGCCCGCCCAGCAAGATGGGTTCGAAGGCCGAGCTTTCGAGGGAGACGCGGAAGATGCCCACGCGCCGGTCATCATTGTTCCAGCCCGGGAAAAGAAGGGACTTGCCATCCCGCGCCCACTCGATATTGCCGATCCAATGGTTTTTCGCCGGAATTTCGACTTCTTCACTTGCGCCGGCCGTTCTGACATAGATATTCGGTAGTTGGAAGTTGCCTTTCCGGGAGGTATAGGCGCCCCGGCTCCCATCCGGCGACCACATAGGGATGCCGCGCCAGGGAGTTTTGGCAAAACGGCGGAGTTCACCCGAGGCTTCGCCGGTTTTCGGATTCATCGGCAAAACGAAAAGGTCGGAGGGCTTGCCTGTGGAACTGGAGGCATACATCGTCAGGCGTCCGCTGGCGGTCAGATCTGCAGGGATAGTGTTTTTGCCCAGGTTGGTTCTTATTTTCAGGGGAAAACCGGAAGGATTCGGGCCATCCATGGGAATGGCCCAGAGATCCACGGTATTGGCCCGATCGCTGGTGAAAATGATATATCGCCCGTCAGGAGACCAGAGCGGATTCTCATCTGCCGCCGGATGATCGGTAAGCCGGCTCTCTCTCTTGCCGTCGACCGACCAGATATAAATGTCCGTATTCTTTTCCAGGCGCTTCATTCCCACAATCTGGGTCGCATCGGGAGAGAAGCGGCCGATCTCCGCCAGCTCGTTCGGCTTGCCGGAAACAACGATTTTTGCCTCTCCGCCGGCAACGGGGAGCGTAGCCAGATCCGATTTGCCGGCGGCATTATTCAACAGGCCGATCAGAATGCTGCGGCCGTCGGAAGACCAATCGCACGGAAAGACTCCCGTTTGAGCATCCGGCACAGACCACAGTACCTGCGACGGTCCGCCATTCGAATTGACCAGGCGAAGCTCACCGCGACCGCGTTTGAAAACTACCCTTTTGCCATCGGGCGACCATACAAAGATATTGTTGGCCCCGAAATCGATGTTCTCAAAAAGAATCGTGCTGAGACCGGTGGCAAGATCCATCACGCGGATGCTATAAGGCTGCTGCTCCTTTTCCTGTTGGTAGTGGATATATAGGAGCCGTTTGCCGTCGGGTGAAAGCCTGGCCTGATGGGTGTGCTGAATCTCCTCGAAGTCCATCTTCCTGATCGTAAACGCCGCCCGTTCCCCGGCCGCAGCTCCCGCATCAGGCTGCTTGCCGGCAGGCGCCAGCGCAGTCAGGCGGGCCCGCGCTTCCGCGACGATTCTAGGCTGATCCGCATAATCCTTGATGATCTGCTGATAGGCTTTTTGCGCCTCCTCTCTTCCCAGCTTTTCATAACACTGGCCGATCTGGAAAATCGCCCTGGCTGCGACGTCGCGCCTCTGCGGATACATCGAGACGATTTTCTGATATTGCTCGATGGCGCCTTTCAGGTCGCCGTCCACCAGTTCTCTGTTCATGGCGGCCTTGAGCTGCACTTCCGCCTGGTCGCTTTGCTGGCCGGCTGTGGGCCAGGCCGTAAGCGCAGCCAGCAGCATCATTGCCGGAATCAAGCTGAATCGCGGGATCTTCATTTTTTTGCCCTCCGTGCAATCAAGTTGCCGCGGAAATCTCACCGGAGCTTCATGGAATGGTCACGATTGTGTCAGGGTTCAGCCATCAAACCGGTAGCCGACGCCGCGCACGTTGAACAGGTAGCGTGGCTTCGCGGGCACGGGTTCGATTTTCTTGCGCAGGTTGGTGATCTGATTGTCGACCACGCGGTCGGTGACGAACACGCCGTGACCCCAGACTTCGTCGAGCAGCTGATCGCGCGTCAGAACGCGCCCCGGATGACGGACGAAGGCTGCCAGCAGCTTGAACTCCGTCGGGGTGATTTCGATGGCCTGGCCGGACCTGCGAACCTCATAGCGCAGGAAATCCACCTCCACATCGCCAAAGCGGTAGACCTCCGGATGATCGCCGGCCGCCCGGCGCAGCAGAGCCTTGATGCGTGCGCGCAGCTCGCGCGGGCTGTAGGGTTTGGTGACATAGTCGTCGGCGCCCAGCTCGAAGCCCAGCACTTTTTCCGCCTCTTGGGTCTTGGCGGTCAGCATGAGGATCGGCGTCTGCAGGCGCGCGCGCCGCAGATCACGGCACACATCGAACCCGTCCTTGCGCGGCAGCATGACGTCCAGGAGAATCAGATCGAAGGCCGCTTCCCGGGCACGGCAGCAGGCGGTGTCGCCGTCGCGCACGATTTCAACTTCATAGCCCTCTTTTTTCAGGTCGTCTTCGAGTGCCATGGCGATATTGACCTCATCTTCCACCACCAGAATTCGGGTCATGATGTTGGATCCTCCGCGGGCAGCAGGATGGTGAACGTGCTCCCTTCGCCCGCCCGGCTCCCCAGGTGGACTTTGCCGCCGTGCGCCTGAACGATTTGCCGAACCATCGTCAACCCGATCCCCGTGCCCTTGACATGGGAAGCCTGAGCCGCAGCTCCGCGCACGAATTTCTTGAAGATCTGTTTCTGTTCCTCTGCAGGAATCCCCAATCCTTCATCGCGGACGCTGATGGCGATCCACTTGCCTTCGCGGGTCAGATGAATCCGGACAGGAGTGGGATTGGGAGAGTATTTCACCGCATTGTCGAGCAGATTCCATAGAGCACGGCTCAGCGCTTCCCGGTCGGCAGATAGGGCCGGCACGGCTGGACCGGCGCTGACCTCGATCGGATGGCTGTTGTTCGCGCCCTCCTCGCGGAACTCGTTCACGATTTCTTCCACCAGGTCACCGGCATTCAACCGCTCGAAGCGGTACTTGAGCACTCCGGCTTCCATGCGGCCGAAGTTCAACAGGCCTTCCACCAACCGGTGAAGCCGCATGGTCTCATGCGACAGCGCGGAATAATACTGGCGGCGGCGGCCCTCTTCCTCCACGATGCCGCCGTCCAGCAATTCCGTCAGGTGCCGCATGGAGGTCAGGGGCGTGCGAAACTCGTGGGAGACTGCCGAGACAAAATCAGATTGCAGCCGCGCCACGGCGAGCTCGCGCGTGATGGCACGGGCCGTAAAATAGCCGCCCAGCAGGAGCAACACCCCCGTCAAGGCCAGGCCGGCCAGGAGAAGGCGGCGGCGCGCCGCGAGTTGTGCGAGGTCTGCTGCCGGATCGGCGCTCGCCACCCGGAGTGTCCAGGGCAGGCCCGTATCCGTCGCGGGGCGCACAGCCTGGGCCTGTCCGGGTGCGATGCTCTTGGCGAATACGCTGCGGGCGCCGGAATCCACCAGATCCAGTGTGACGCCGTGATCCTGCCACGCGCTGCGCCATGCCGATTCGATATAGCGCGGGCCGGCTGCCAGCGCCACCATCCTCTCCGGGGATCCGTTCCAGATCAAGAGCACCGAACCGTCGTGTGCCCGGTAGCTGGCGCGGCCGCGCGGATTTCCGTCACCGCGCCGGATCTCCTGCCACCGTTCCCATAGCGACTCTACGGCCGAGGCCAACACGAGGGCTTCCCGGCGGCCGGCTTCTGCGTCCGGCCGGGCTTTCAGCCGGCGCTCCGCCTCCTGCAGGTGGGATTGATAGGAAATGCGATCCAGCCGCCAGCGCCCCTGCTGAAGATCCTTATGCAGAGAAGCGGCTTCGCGCTCAACCTCTGAAAATTGACGCAATTCCTCGAGCACGGCGAGGCGTGCCTGGCGTGCGAGCAGTTCGGCGGGACACCCCTCTACAGGTGTTGTGCCGAGTTGCGCCAGGCTTTCGTAGACAGCCAGAGCCTCCCGGCTCCTGCCGGCTTTACGGAGGTTTCGCCCGAGACGGATGAATGCGCCTGCACGGATCCGGGGATCGTCCGAGTAGGTGAGCGCGCGGAAAGCGGCAATTGCACCGGAATAGTCCCGCCGCTGAAACTCGAGCATCTCACCCCGCTCAAAAACGGCTCCCGGAGCCTCCTGTGCCGCTGGGACAGAAGGGTAATAAGGCAGCCGCCCGCTGGGACGCACCTCGATGTCCTGCGGCCCGAAACAGACCGCCAGTGCATCCGCGGCGATTGGAACAAAGGCAGGGAGCTGGTCTGCAACCTCGGAGAGACACCGCTCGAGCGCCGCGCAGACCAGATCCGCCGCGTGTTCGAGCCGTTCCTGGATCCGCTGGCTCTCCAACGCCCGATCCTGGGCCAGCAGCCGCCAGCTCAACCAGCTCAAGGCGGCTGCGGGCGCCACGGTGACCGCCAGAAACAGCAGGAGCAGGTGGCGGGGCGGCCGAAACCAATGGGAGCGGGGCATGCCATACCTCCGGGCAGAGCTCTGGCTCAATTATAGCCGCCGGCGCCACGATCCGATCACAGTTTTGTCAGGATTGTGTCAGGACCCAAATCATTGGTCATCACTCATGACTGATTTTGGCGAGCGGACCTGGAAAGGGATACGGCTTGTTGCTACGCCGTTTGTCCGGGTCGTAGAGCACGGTGATCTTCGTGCCCACGGCCGGCGGTTCCTTGACCGGTCCGGCCGATCCGGACGCCGCGGCGCCGCTCAGCAGCTTGAAATCATAGTCATATTTCAGGCCGAGCTTTTGGCCATGTTGCCCATGGTGCATATGGCTGTGACGGGTAACGATTGCAAGCGCGGGCCGACCCTCGGACAGGAGGCGGCGCTGCTGCCGGATCGGCAACAGCACGACCGGGCTCCACACCGCGATTGCGAAAAAGACGACCCACGGAAGCGGGGCAGGCGTCTGGCTGAACTTTATGTCCGCGGGATGATTCAGGCCCGGACGCGAGGAAGCATATCGCACCTCGATATGCGCTCCCGGCTTAAGCCGGCTCCAGAACCGCAATGGAACCCTGGTTTCCCGCGAATAGGTTAATCCCCCCACCTCGAAGCGATAGGAGATGCGCGGTTCGTGTTCCTTGTCGCGGCTGCGCCAGGCACGGGTGACCACCGCGTCGGCGGTTTCACCCTGCTGCTCGAGGAGGAGCGCATCGCGCCGGTCGCGGCTCACCGCCAGGCCGAGGCCGATCCCGGCGGCAAGGCCACCGGCCACCAGCAACACGGCGATCACCAACAGGATCTTGCCGCCTCTGGTCAGAACCACCCTGCGCGGCCGCGCGCGGCTCAGTTCGGCGGGCGGCCTCCACTCATGCTTCACGTTCAAGAGCAGGATATGCGATCTCATGTTTGCCTACTCCCCGGAGCCCGGAAGCGGCTCCGCGTTACCGTCGCCGGGCGGTTTTGCGGTTTCCGGCCGCAACCGCCCGGAGCGGCGCAAAGACTCTCGCAACAGGTACTCAATCTGCGCATTAAGGCTGCGCATGTCGGCGTCGGCCCAGCGCTGCAGCGCCTGGAAGGTCGCCGGATCGAGCCTGAGCAGAAACGGCTTGCGTACCATACCCATTCCTGGAAAGCGGGCGTGCTATTGATATAAAGTCCCGGTGTTCACGACCGGTTGCGCGTCACGATCGCTGCACAACACAACCAGCAGATTGCTGACCATCGTCGCCTTGCGCTCTTCGTCGAGCTTCACCACCTGCTTCGCGTTCAGCAGGTCCAGCGCCATTTCGACCATGCCCACGGCGCCCTCGACGATCTTCTGGCGCGCGGCGATAATCGCGCTCGCCTGCTGGCGGCGCAGCATCGCGCTGGCAATCTCGGGCGCATAGGCCAGATGGCTGATGCGCGCCTCGATCACCTCCACGCCGGCTTTGGTGAGGCGTTCCTGAATCTCGTCGCGCAGCTTCTGGGAAATCTCCACCACCGACATGCGCAGGGAGATCTGCCCCTCCTGGTGAGCGTCATAGGGATAGGAAGTTGCAAGGATGCGTACCGCCGCCTCGCTCTGGACATGGACAAAGTGCTCGTAATCGTCCACTTCGAATGCCGCTTCCGCGGTCTCCACCACGCGCCAGACAACCACAGCGGCGATCTCGACCGGATTGCCGTCGTGATCGTTCACCTTCAGCTTGCTGCTCTCAAAGTTGCGCACCCGCAATGAAATTTTGCGCCGCATGGTCAGGGGATTTACCCACTGGAAACCCTGTTGCTTGAGGGAGCCTTTATAGCGGCCGAACAGTTGAATGACCTTGGCTTCGTTCGGATTGACCACCGTCAGCCCGAACATAAGCACGATGGTCACCGCCAAAACCAGGACCGACAGGATGATCCACGGCGCATCCAGGTTCCGGATCGAATTCACGAGCGAATAAATGGAAAGCACCACGACTGCCAGAAGCACAAAGAACATCAAGAAACCATTGATTCCTTTAATTTCCTTTTCCTTCATCATCGCACAGCCTCCTGTGATATCCAAGTGATATCATTATGATTTCAGATTGTCAAGAGATTTTTTTTGGGCACGTCACAAAAGACGCGCAACGATGCAAAGGTGTGAAGATTATCTAATTGAATTTAAAAGCTTTAGCACAGAGAGTGGCTATGTTCTGAGATTCAGACAGTGCAAGGCGTAACCACAGAGACACAGAGATCACGGAGAAACACGGACTCCAATATCTGCGGGCGAAAGGAAGAGACGGCCTTCTGCGGGCCCTACGGGCC
>Ga0315277_10000959_pt1 | contig 43175 bp, 41 predicted proteins | sample YL17G05_15_MG_FD_203695 | JGI IMG/M metagenome (GOLD analysis project Ga0315277, IMG submission 203695) | Sediment microbial communities from Yellowstone Lake, YNP, Wyoming, USA - YL17G05_15 | ecosystem: Environmental > Aquatic > Freshwater > Lake > Sediment | place: USA: Wyoming | collected... | reverse complement strand
GCCCCGGCTCCACTTCTGCAGCGTTTCGCGGTCGGTCTCGGGAATCGTGACGGTCGGTGCCACTCGCATGACGACCGGAAAGAATCCCCGGATTATAAGCGTATCGAATTATGATACGCTACACTAGAATCCGCTCTCACCGTGGCGAGAATCACGGCCTACTTTCCTCAAGAAAAGAATCCACAATCCCGTAGAACTCATCAGGCTTCTCCAGCATTGGTAAGTGACCACAGTCCTCGATGTAGCTGGAGGCGATCCTCGGCATCAGGGAGCCGATCTCTCCGTCCATGCCCCGGTCCACGAGAAAGTCATCCGCTCCATACACCATGATGACGGGAACCTTCAACCCCCTCAACCCGCTCCAGTCTGTCGGCCTCGACATCATTTCACCGCACAGCGAGGCGGCTCGAACGTCAGCTTTCCTCGCCTCCTCCAAGATGATGCGACCCTCCGGCCCGCCGACTCCGAACATGCCCGTGATCGTCATCTGTCCGAGGCTTCTCGAAGTGTCAGCGAGGCGCATGAACATCCTCATGACAGGTTCTGCCGACCATGGTGGTGGCGTCCTTGTGATTCCCGCCAAGGCCGCGTCAACTAAGCCCAATGCCCAGAACCTCTGAGGCGCGGAGATGGCGGTGAACGCCGCCACTGCTCCGCCCATAGAATGGCCCACGATTGCCGCCCTCTTGACGCCGACCGCATCCAGGAATCCTTTCACGAACTTCGAATAACCGTCGAGCGTGTACCCTTCGGCGGGCTTTTCGGAATCGCCGAAGCCGTAGAGATCCAACGCCCAGATTCGGAACTCTGGAATTCTCTGGTTCGCTTCGTGCCAGTACCTCTTCGAAGCCATCCACCCATGGATGAGAAGAACATCAGGACCTTCGCCCTTGACCTCGTAGGCCGCCCTCAGCCCGTTCACCGAGACATTTTTCACGCCGGTGGTATCGCCTGGCGGGAATAAACCTCTGCTTCTATTCCAGTTGTCAATGCGATAGTTCGATTCAAAATCGGACATGTGCACAGTGCATTCAATTCCTGTTCAGCCCAGAAGAACCGTTCAGGTCCAATATGAACCTGAAAGTGCCCTTAGGGCTGCTACTGTGCGTGCTTGTAGGAGGAACGCCATTCGCCGCGGGGAGCAATGGACATGGAGAACCCAAATCGGTCACGGCATCCTCCGCCCTCGATTCCGCGGACGTCTCCTGGGAGGCTCCAGGAGAAGGGGGTCCCGTAGGCTACGATGTCTACAAGAAGGCGGCAGGGGAAACGTATTACGTGAAGGCGAACACCGCGCTGGTGACGGCCACGTGGTACGTCGTCGGTCAACTGTCGTCTGAGATCGCTTACGGGTTCAGGGTGACCGCGGTCTATGATGATGGCAACTCGTCCGCGATGTCAGCACCGGCCTTCTGCACGTCCGGCTAAGAGAGCGTGGCGAGCTTCGCGGCAAGATCCTCTTCCATCTCTTTGAATCCCGCCTTCCTGGCCTCATCCAGAGCCGTGACCAGGAGTTGGCGGGCCCTCTCTATTTTCCCCGCTGTCGAACAGGCAAGGGCCTGATATTCGAACACTATCGCGCGGGAAGCCGGCTCCGCTACGTGGCGGAGCAATGCGTCGGACCGCCTCATGTGAGACTCTCCGAGATCCTCAAGGCCGAGGGTCCACGTCTCCTTCGCGAGAATCGCCGCACATCGCGATGCCCACGCGTAGTTCTCGCGGGCTTCGTTCAGCTCCAGGGCTTCCTCGAGCAAAGGCAACAGCTCTTTCTGTCTACCCAAGTCAGACATGACACTGGATAGATTGTAGAGGCATGAAGCGATGACCACGGTGGCGCCAGTCGCGCGTGCCTCTGAAGTCGCCTTGATCAGGTACCGCTCGGCCTCTTCGTACTGCTTCAGCTCGTAGAGGTTGCCCCCCAAACCCGTGCAGACCTTTGCAATGTCGAGCCTGCGACCCTCCCGCTCCAGCAGGCGGAGCGCTTCCTTCTCCTCCTCGACCGCCCCGACGAAGTCCTTCTGAAGGGACCGCACGCGCCCGATTCCGTATACGCACAGCCCTTCCCATCGCCTGTCTCCGACATCGAACGCGATTGCCCGGCCCTTCTCGAAAGCGTCCCTCGCTCTGTCGAGCTGCCCCGTATCCTCGTAGACACCGCCAATCCAGTAATGGGTTTCCGCGAGGAGACGCAGGGCCCCGAGACCCTCAAGACGCCGTCTGGCCTTGACTAGGAGGGGCAGGGCGAGCCGGGAACTTCGCTCCAGTTCCGCCTTCCCCTGACCGAGGAGCGCTTCCGCCACGGTCTGGCGGTCTCCTCCTCTCTGGGAATTGCCATGTGCTCTCGCTGCCTGGGCGAAACGCCCCAGCGCGAACAGCGCGTGGCCCTTTACCAGCCACAGGCGTGACTCAGCCCGTCTGCTTCCTCGCAGGCGGATGAGCTGGTCGAGAAGCGGAAGGAAAGACTCCGCCAGCCCGCCATCCACAATCTCCTCTCCCCTCTCTACCGCCAGATCAATCGCCTCACGTCTGGCCCCGCCCGCGAGAAGGTGGCGCAATGCTGAGATGGATTCTCGCGTGCCGGTGGATTCCGCGAGGATCTCTCCCGCCTTCCTGTGCAACTCCGCCAGTCTCTCCGGTGGCAGATTCTCGACGACGGCTGCCTTCACGAGATCGTGGACATCCAGACGCTCATCCTCCACCGCTCTGACGAGGCACAAGCGGAGCAACTCGTTGGAGTGAGCCCCGAGGAGGCTCCTGGGAATCGGCTCGCCGAAAACCGATGCGAAGGCGAGCGCGTCTCTGGCCTTCTGGTGCAGCTGAGGAAGGACGTCCTGCCCGAGCCAGTCAGTCGACCTGAGGCGGATCGCCCCGAGGGGCAGCCTGCCCGTCGCCGCGAGCTCGAGGGACAGCGGATGCCCGCCACACTTCTTCAGTATGCCGGCCCGCCTGCCGTCCTCCACGCCCATGACGGCCAAGACCTCTCCGGCTTTCTCCAATGGGAGATCATCCAGCTTTTCCTCCCAGATTAGCCCCCGGACCACGCCCTCCGCCTTGAGGAACGGAAGGTCTTTGCGCGAGATCAACAGCAGCTTCGGGCCGCTTCTCCGAGGCCCTGCCTGTGTGAGCGTTTGCAGCAGCCTCTCCACGTCCTTCTTTGCCGCATGAGCATCGTCGAGCACTACCAGCCCCTGGAATCCGGCCATGTCCCTCCGCAGGATGCCGATGGATTCATCGGAACTCGAGCCGCCGGTGCGTTGAAGACAGTTCAGAAGGGCGGGCTGGCCGACAGCGTGCAGAAGCAGGGCGATATCCCTGACGAGGTCATTCGCCGTCGTGTCTGGCAGTATCCGCCGCCATAGAATATGGACGCGACCCTGAAACCCCATGACCCAGCGGGATGCGACAGCCGTCTTCCCGATTCCGGGGAGGCCGAGGAGGAGGAACGCGCGGCTCTGACTATCCTCGAGGAACTCGTCAAGCCGGGACAGCACTTCCTCGCGACCGCGGAAGTTCGGCGCCGATATGGCCCCCCGCACATCGTAGACCTTGCCCCCGCTCATCCGCGACTGCAACTCAAGGAAAGATGCGAGGTCGAGGCGGCCATCCTCAACGCTGAATGACATGTCGGAGAAGCGCGGCCGTTGCGGGAGCAGGGCTGCGACCTCATACAATCGCATCTTGCTCTCGCGGCCGGAAAAGTCTCTCACGACGACCCGCATCTCCTCAACATGCTTCCGGACCTCTCTCGCCCGGCGCGCCCCGTCGTCGGTCAGGAAATACGCTGTGACCTTCCTCGCCCTGCCTCCGGCCCGGATCTTCGCAGTCCTGACCAGTCCTTTCAAACGGAGGTTCTTCATCGCGCGCGAGACGTGCTCCCGCCTGTCGCGTATCACATCCGCGATGCGATCCTGGGTCAGTTCCTCCGCCTCGGGACTGCCTTCCTCCACGTGCGCACGGTCGAGGAGGCAGAGGAGACACCTCTCCACAGTCTTCACCCGCCGGGCCACAAAATGGACATGTGCACATAGTCCTTAAATGTCGCGAGACGAACATTCGCTTCATGGAGACGTCTCGAGTCCTCTCGTCGACAGAGGGATGTGAGCAGTCTTCGGGTCGCAACGACGTTCTAGAAAGATGCTGCGCCTACCTGACAAAGGAAGGCTTCACAGTGTCGCTAATCGTCAGCGTCCCGAGGAGTCGGGGACCGCGGCCGCCTGACCTGATCGCAGCCAAGGGTCTGCGCCTCGTGAGGGTGTTCGCGCTTGCCGGCGAGGACATAGACGCCGCGGAGACAAGGGACAGGATTCGCACGGCGCAGAAGAAGGGAGAGACCCTCGTCTGCGTTCCCTGGCCTCTGAAGTGGCGGGCCCTCTCGAACATCGACAGATGGGGGCTCCGCGGCGTGGCGGTCACGGGGTGGTAGGGAGGATTCCGATGAAAGGCCTCATTGGAGGATGTACCAAGGCATGGCGGGGCGTAGAGACTCGCGTGCCTTGGCCTTTTTTTTGGATATTTCACTACTGAGCCTCGTACTTGAACCTGACCGATAGAGAGGTTCAGGCGGCAAGTCAATAAGACACAGGACGTTTCCCTGTCGCCGAGGTTGTCCAGCAGCGGTGTGCTCGTGCTCGATGCCCTTGCCTCGTTCGGCGTGGGAGTGCTCCTTGGTCTGTCGATAGCAGCTCCCCCGGGACCCGCCAACGCGATGATCGCCACTCACGCGGTGACGAGGAAGCGCTGGTGGGCCGGCACGCTCGTGGGCTTCGGCGCGATGACGGCTGATGCCACGTTTCTCGTGATCACGTACCTCGTCGGCAGGGCCGTGCAGCCAGGTGAGAATATGCTGGTCGCGATCTACGGCACTGGCGCGTGCGTCATGTTCTTCTTTGCGTATAACGCGAGCAGGAAATGGAGGAAGCCTCCGATGGACCAGCTGCAGGAGGTCCGACCGACGCACTCCTACATCTCTGGCCTCGCAATCGGCCTGACCAATCCGTATCAGATACTTTGGTGGTTGACGGCCGGACTCGCGTTCATCCAGAGCGTCGGCCTCGCGATGGTGGCGGGTTTCTTCTGCGGCATCATCATCTGGACTGTGAGCTTTCCTTGGGCGCTCGACTTCGCGAAGAGGAGAATCGAGAAGGCGTATCATGGCGTCCTGCTCTTCTCGCTGGCCACCCTCGTCATCCTCGGAACCTGGCTCATCTTGCAGGTGGCGGTTCTCTTGCTGACATAGTCGCGCGACCGCGAATCTCGGCGCGCTGCTACTTCCGTGTGATAGAGAGATTGGCGGGTACAATATCTAACGGCCCGATGCTGGACGGAATATCCACAGCCTACCTGAACCGCCTTTACCCCGCGCAATGGGTCCTCGCGGAGGTCTTGGATGCGGATGCGAGGAAGAGACCGACGCGGGTGCGGGTAATCGCCCACAGCGCGAACCGGCAGGACATACACTCGGTCCTTATGCAATCGCATGGGCACCTCGTGCTCCTCTTCGTCGGGGCCCCGCGAATCGATAGCATTACTTTCTAGGGCTCACCACGGGACGCGCTGGTAACCAGTGTTCTCCTTCACCTCGCCCAGTTCCACGTCCAGATCCACGTCTGCGATCCTGACCTGCGGATCGGCGAAGTCGTCTATCGTCGCCTGGTTCGGCGGCACCGGCCTGAACAGCTCCCTGATGCCCTTGTCCGACACGATGACCTCGATGCCGCGAGGGTGGTGCTGCAGCCTCACGACACTGTCGACCGACTCGTAGAGGACCCTCCGCAGCTTCCTGCGCCTGTTCATCTTCGAGAGGCCCGCGTTCGTCACGAGGGTGACGGTCTCGTGCTTCTCCGTGACCTCCCTGATTTTCCTGAGAGACCGCATGAAGAGCTGGTGCGCCTCGTCGTAGTCGACGTCCTCGTCGAGGAACAGGTCCGGGAGGCAGGCGAGGACGAGTAGGCCCGCCCCCGTCTCCTCGATCTTCTTCTCGACGACGTCGAGGATGAGGGTGGCCATCTGGTACGTGGTGAAGGCCCTGGCGACGTGTATCCTCGGCAGCACGTAGAGGCGGCTCATCCCGAACCTCTTCGCGAGAGACGCCATGCCGTATGGGTCAACGCTGTTCCCGCCATCGACGAACACGACGCTGCCGCCAGTGTCGAAGACATGGCGGACGCAGAGGACCGATGTCATGTGGAACACGAAGTCGCTGCCGCTGTCCACGAGGCTAACCTTCCCCGCCTCGAAGCCGCCAATGATCGAGTCGAGGACGCCCAGCGATGTCTGCAGCACTCGCCTGGCGGGAAGCGCCTGCTCCTGAAGGGCGATTGTCTCTGCAACTAGCGCCATTTTTTCTCCCCCATTAACCAGCGTTCATGGACTACAAAAGGCAGGAGAGGGGAGGGGGATGAGTGAATCTACCGTTTGCCAGATGCACCCTGTCTATAAGAGACCAAGACTTCCGCCGCAACGGTCCAGACCTTCAGAGGAATTTCGTGGATGGAGATCATTTCCTTGCAGAGGTCTTTCACAGGGCTGTTGAACTCCCCGTGCGGGAAGCCACCGATGATCATCGTCAGGTCGCCTTTCTTCTTGCCAAGGAAATCCTGCAAGTCGACTCTCTTGCCGGCGGGATCCATGGCGACCGCCTTGCCTCCGACCTCTTCCAACACCGCCTTCAAGTCTTTCCCACCTTCCAACGTCAACAACGGGGAGCCCTCGGCCGGCACCCGCCCCGCCTTGAACAGCTCCTCCATCAGCCCGACGAACCTCGTGTAGTTCTTCGGAATCCGGGTCTCCGGCGCAATCATGATCATCTCGTTATTGCGTGTGTGCACAATCGTCTTCAGCCTGCCCTCTGAATTCAGGATCGAGTCGAGGCAGAGCAGCATGAACAGGTGCACTATGTCCGGCCTGCCCCGCCGCTCTCCCTGCTCAAGTCTTTTCATGGCGGGATGATGGAAGCTCGAATCGAGCAGGATTCCGGCGGGAGACTTGCCGCGCTTGCGCGCGTAGCTCCTGATGGCGGGGTGACCCTGTATCTCAGGCGGGACAAGCTCCAGTTCAGAATCGGCGAGGACGAGGGTGAGCATGCGCAATCCTAGCTCAGGATGTCCGTGAGTCTCCCCGCCTTCCTCGCGAGCTTGATCTCGCGGGCGATCCTCCGCCCGGTCGACATGCCTGGCTCGACGAGGTCGGAGTAGGGGCTGCCTGAGATGAACAAGTTCGTCCCCGCGACGATCCGCGTGCTTATCTCGAACACCTTGAACTCGAGCTTATCATTCACGATCGACTCTAGGCAGAAGGGGCCTATCATGCCGCCAAACAGCTCAAGTGATCGCTCCACCACCTTGTCGCCGAGCTCGAACGCCCTCGGCAGGAGAGACTCGCGAAGCACGACAGGCATGTTGCCGGTGACGACGAACGAAGGGTAGAAGCCCATGTCCCTCAGCCCCTCCTGCGCCCCGAGCTTGTACATCTCGTCGATGTTCGACTCGTCGCGGCGGTCTATTCCGAGGAACTCGAGCGTGCCCTTGCTCAGGCGGTAGCCCTTCTCGACTATCGGGGAGTAGAAGAAGTGCATGTAGTACCTGGTGCCGATGATGTACTCCTGAATCGTGTAGGGCTGGCCGACCTTGATCCCGTGCCTGAAGTCCTCGTAGTTCTTCGCGATGAAGCTGCCGCGGCCGCCCTTCGCCCCGTGGTACTTGACAAGGACCGGGCGGTCTATCTTCTCCGGCTTGTCGATCTTGGCGGGCATGTCGACGCCTGCGGAAGTGAGCCACTTGCGCTGCATCTCCCTGTCCGACTCCCAGGCGAGGACGTCGCGGTTGCCGAACGTGGGCAGTTCGAGCTTCGCGAAGTTCTGCGCGCCCATGTACTCGACGAAGGAGCCGTGCGGCACCGCCACCACGCTCTTCCCCCTGAGCTCCTCCGCCCTGTCGAGGATCTCGCCGTAGCTCTTCACGATCAGGAAATCATCGGGCTTCGCGAGGGGGAATGCGTCGTAGAACTTCGGCTGCTTGCCTATCGCGATGCCTAGTGTGCGGAAGCCCTCCTGCCTGGCACCATGGAAAATCTGGAGGCTGGAATGAGAACAGACCGTGGCCACGACGGGGTCGCCATAGTCCTCGAGGAATTTGCGGATGTCCCCCTTCGAGACCATATTGAACGATACTGAAATGCCGCTTTAAAGGTTTCGAATGTCCCCCCGATGGCGGGAAACATCTAAGGCCTCGCGGCACACTGCAGGGGCAGAGGGGACACGCCATGGAGCTCTTGAAAGGCGTCCACGTGATTGAGACGTTTGCGAACTGCGCTCTGCTGGTCGATGACAGGCTCATCCTCGTCGACACGGGTGCCGATGGCGGTGCTAAGGACGTGCTGGGCTACCTCGACCGCATCAGGCGCAAGCCCACCGACATTTCGACTATCATCATCACTCACACCCACCCGGACCACGTGAGCGGCTTGGCGGTGATGAGAGAGAAATCTGGTGCAAAGGTTGCAGCGCACCGCATGGAAGCTGACTACATCTCACGGAAGAAGCCCTACCCGGGGCCGCCGGGGATCCAGAGGCACAAGCCTGTCGACATCGACATCCTCCTTGACGACAAGCAGAGGTTCGAGGAGATGCTCGTCCTTCACACGCCGGGTCACACGCCCGGCAGCCTCTCGCTCCTCGACGAGAGACGCAAGCTCTTGATCGCCGGCGATGCGTGCCAGACAGAGGAGGGCACGATCGGCCCGATGGACGACGCCTACAACATCGACCCGAGGATGCACAGGGAGAGCATCAAGAGGCTGGCACAGCTCGACTTCGAGGCGATCATCGTAGGTCACGGCAAGCCGCTCGCGACCGGGCAGTCGAAGGTCATGAGGCAGCTCGCGTCGAGGCTCTGAGGAATATCCAGGACCTCTCCGGGTGCGAAGCGCGGGCAATGCGGTCACGAGAGATTGTTCCTCGGTTGAGACTGGCGCGGGAAGGCTTTTATCATCGCGTCCGCGTTTCATGACCTGGAGCAAGATGACGGGACCTCGAATGACCGCGCCTGCGACATCATCGGAGGGTCGTGCGGGTGATGAGTAAGACAGGGTTCAGGCAGACGGCTGAAGACGTCACCCTGGACCTTTTCGACAAAGTGATACGACGCGACGGCGAGGATTCGAGCATGGCGAGGGCCCTCAGGATCGCCTCCAGGATGATCCGCAAGAGAGCCTCCATGGAGACGATGAAGAACTACCTTGGCGAGCCGTGGATGAATAGACTGCTGGAGTGTCAGGAGGAGGTCGCCCGGTGCGGGGCGGTTCCGTACTACCTGAACCAGTACAGGGGACAGGATATCTCTTTCTGGCTGAGCATACCGAGGTGGATATACGAGGGTCGACGAGCGCACATATCGAAAGAAGTCTGGACATAGGCTGTGCCTACGGCACCCTCGCCCTATTCTGCAAGCGCCTGTTCGATTGCGAGGTCTATTGCCTCGACATGATGACCAGCGAGCAGATAGAATCTCTCACAAAGAAGAACGACATGTCATTCGCGGTGAACAACATCGAATCGGACCCGTTCCCGTGGGACCTCAGGTTCGACCTGATCACCTTCACCGAGGTGCTGGAGCACCTCAACTTCAACCCAGTGCCGACGCTGCAGAAGATTCGCGACCACATGACGGACAATGGAAGACTGTACCTGAGCACGCCGGATGCGGCGCAATGGGGCAAGATAAGGGGAGGCCATTCGAGCTGGAGAGACATCCCCTATCCCAAGAAAGGGCTGCCGCTCACAGGCGGCCACACATACCAGTACTGCAAAGATGAGTTGTTCCAAGTCGTCGGCGAGGCGGGATTGGACATGGAGAAGTTCGATTATGCGCCGGGCTTCGGAGCAAGGCACCTCAATGTCTGCCTGAGAAGGAAGTGATTCCTCCTTCCTGAGCACCCGATTCCATTTGACTGGGAAATGGCCTCGGTGTCAACTGGAGAATCAGAAGACGACTCATGAGTCTCTATGACAGCTGCAGCTTCTTCTCCTGATCTCGCCCAACCGGTCCCGCCACCGCCAGAGAGCAGTCCTCTATGCGGATGTACTTCTCCGCCGCCTCGTGAATCTGCTCGGCGGTCAGGCTGCGGATCATCTCCGGGAACCTCTTGAGGTAGTCAAGCCCGAGGCCGAAGTACTCCATGCGGAACAGCTCCCCCGCCATCTCCGCGTTCCTCTCGAGCGAGACCTTGAGCGAGCCGATCTGGTTGTCCTTGCCGTCTGATATCTCCTGGTCTGTCAGCGGCTCCTTGTGAAGCCTGTCCATCTCGAACCTGATGCCGTCGACGGCCTTCTGCAGGTTCTCCGGGTTCACGCCCATCGCGATGGCCCAGTGTCCCGCCACGAGCCTTGGGTCGAGCGTGCTGAAGGAGTAGTAGGCGAGGCCCTGCGTGTCCCTGAGGTTCTTGCCGAGGCGGCCGTACATCCCTATCCGCCCGAAGAGGAGGTTGGCCATGTTCAGTGCGTGGAAGTCCTTGTGATTGCGGGGGATCGCCCTCAGTCCGACGGCGATGTCCGCCTGGGACTTGTGCGGCATCGGGACTGTCTTCGTGACTTTTTTGGCGGGGGCGGGGACGGGCAGCTTCGGTCTCTCGCCTTCTCCTTCGAACTTCGAGAGCACCGGTGAGATCTTTTTCTCAACCAACTCCCTGTCGACATCTCCTGACATCACGACGATCATGCCCTTCGGACCGTAGCTGGCCTTGTGATGCGAGACGAGGTCGCTTCTCCTGATGCGCTTCACATCGGTTACCTCGCCGCGCGGGTCTTTGCCGTAGAGATGGTTCGGATACAGCGAGGCCATGAGCTCCTTCGCCGCGCGCCTGGCGGTGTCGTCCATGTCCATCTTGATCTCGTCCAGAATTTCCCCGCGCTCCTTCTCCACCTCGGATTGCGGGAAGGAAGGATTAAACAGGCAGTCCACCATGATGCCGAACACTTTCGGGGCGGACTCGCGCGGGCATTTCCCGCCAAAGTGGACAGCTTCCTCGGCGTTCCTGAACTCCAGCGTGGCCCCGAGCCTCTCGATATCCTCGGCTAGCTTGCTCGACTTTCTCGTCTTCGTCCCGCCGAGCAGGAGCCTGGCGGTGAACTCCGCGACGCCCCTCTTATCCTCGCTCGCGGTGCCCGCCCACAGGCATCCGTGGAACGCCACGAACGGATTGGCGGGCATCGGATGATATAGGACCGCGATGCCATTGTCCAAGACGATCCTCTGCGGTTGGAGGCTCATGCCTTCACCTCCTCGGCCAGGAAGTGGACGACGGTCCTGTTGTTCTCGGTCAGATACTTGCGGGCGACATCCTGGATGTCCTTGGCCGTCACCCTGTCGACCGCCGAGATCGTGTGATCGTACTTCTCGAACCCTCCCGCCATCTCGAAGAATGTCGTGATCATCCCCTGGTAGGTCACGCCGTCGTTCTCGAACCCGCTCCACGCGCGTATCTGCGTCCTCGCGACATCGAGCTCGACCTTCGCTGGCGGCTTCTGCTTGATCTTCTCGATCTCGTTGAACAGCACTCTCTCTGCTTTCTCCGGAGAGACTCCGCTCCTCACCGCAACGTGTGAGACGAGGAGACCTGGGTCAATCTTGACCTCCGCCCTGCACGTCACATCGATGGCGAGCTTCGCCTCGACGAGCGCCTTGTACAGCCTGTTGCTCCTCGGCTGCCATCCGATTGCGGCGAAGGGGTGGTACCCCCGCCAACCGGCGAGGACTGCCGAAAGCATCGCCAGCTTCGGCGTGTCGTCATGGGAGAACTCGGGAATGTGCCACCCGGCGAAGATGTGGTCCAGGCTGCCTGGTTTCCTGATCACCGACCGCCTCTCGCCCATCTGCGGCGGCTCCTTCAGGTTCATCGGCTCCGGCGGCTGCTCCGGCTTGAACCCGCCGAACCTCGCGCGGATCTTCTCCATTGTCGCCGCTTCATCGAAGCCGCCGACCACCACCATCGCCGCGTTGTTCGGCGCATAGTACCTGAGGTAGTGGCGGTACATCGTGTCCCTGTCGAGGCGCTGCAGGTCCTGCTTCCAGCCTATGGGGAGCCAGTGGTACGGGTGGATGTGGAAGGCGTTGCTCCAGAGCTCCTCCTCCGCGACGAACTCCGGCATGTTCTCGGCGCCCTCCCTCTCGGAGATGACGACGGTCCTCTCCGACTCGAACTCCTTCTGCTCGAACGCGGCGTTGCGCATCCTTTCCGCCTCGATGAAGAGAGCAGTGTCGAACGCGTCGGCGGGCACGGTCTCGAAGTACGCGGTGAAGTCTGTGTCGGTAAAGGCGTTTAACTTCCCGCCAAGGCGGCCGATGAGGAGGTCTATGTCGCCCTTCTTGAGCTTCCCCCCGCCCTTAAACAGCATGTGCTCGACCCAGTGAGTCGAACCTGTCATGCCGGGGCGCTCGTTCCTGGAGCCTATGTGATACCCGATCCAGACGCTGACCGCCGTCGCCCCGGGTATCTGCTTCAGGATCACCTTGAGACCGTTGTCCAGCTTGGTGACCGTGGCCATGGGGCTGGATAAAGTCGCACGTCCCTAAAGCTTTGGCCTGGTCGGCGGAGGCTGGCGGCGCGGGAGATGACACCTAAGAACCGCCGCCAAGTTCTTAGCCGAAGAGAATCAATTGCCACTCGTGCGCAGACAATGCCTGGTCGTGCCGAAGCAGAGAGCCGAAGAGGTCAGGCGGAGCCTACTAGAACGAGGTTTGCTGGAGAAGCACTTGACCATCCTGAGGGAGGGCGACTTCATCTTATTCCCCGTCAAGGAGAGGTTCGACTCTGAGTTCAACTTCGAGGAGAGAGAATTCCCCGAAGCGTTCAGACCAATCACGCACTACAGCGAGGTCGTCGATGTCCCCGAGGCGCTCAAGGCACTCCTGCCGACATCGCTCGACGTCGTCGGTGACATCGCGCTCGTCCGCCTGCCCGACGATTTGCGAGAACATGGCGGGGCGGTCGGAGATGCCATCCTCAAAGCCTACAAGAGCGTGCTTTGCGTCTTCGCGGACGAGGGCGTTGGCGGGGAATACAGGATCCGCAGGCTGCGTCACCTGGCGGGAGAGAACAGGACAAGGACCGTCCACCGCGAGCACGGCCTGAACTATTCGGTCGATGTCTCGAAGGCCTATTTTTCTCCAAGACTCGCGAGCGAGCGTGTGAGGATAGCAGAGCAAGTCATACCTGGCGAAATCGTGCTCGACCTGTTCACAGGAGTCGGACCTTACGCCATAATGATCGCAAGGAAAAGTAAGCCATCAATCGTCTACGCCGTCGACAGCAACCCTGCCGCCTTCGAGCTTCTCGAGGAGAACGTGCGGGTGAACAGAGCGGAGAAGGTCAAGGCGATGCTGAGCGACGCGAGAGAAGCCTTGAAGAAGATAGGCAAGGTCGACAGGCTCATCCTCGATTTACCGCAGTCAGCGCGCGATTTCTACATCGACGCACTCGAGTCTGTGAATGTTGGCGGGATGCTGCACTATTACGAGATCGTCGAAGCTGTCGAACTAGAAGACCGGAAGGCGTGGCTGATTGACGAGGCGAATCGGCATGGAGTCGGTGTTGAACTCATCGTCACCAAAGAAGTGAAAACCTACTCTCCCGCACAGAGGCACTTCGCGTTCGACCTCAGGGTTTCCCGAGCGTGATGCCCCTCTGATCCTGGTAGTTGCCGGACCTCTCGGCGTACAGCTTCATCGGCTTTGACTCGAGGCGCTCGAACACTATCTGAGCGAAGGTCTTCCCTACCTCGAGCTCCAGAGGCTCGGAGGAGGAGTTCAGGGCGGGGAGGGTGAGCGTGCCACGGAAACCTGAGTCGACCTTGCCGAAGGAAGCGATGACCCCTTTCCTGATCCAGCTGGTCCGGAGCCAGAGCTGGGCGGTCAGCATCGCACCGAGGTCGACCACCTCCTCCGTGCTCACGATGAAACGGGTCATTGGCGGTATCTTGACGGTGCCCTGAGTGACCTTGGAGTCCTGTCCCGGGATGAGGATTTCCGCAATCCCGAGATCGTAGCCGTTGGGTGTGAGACGGCTGTCGCGGTATGGGTCGATCTTGAGTTCACCGACCTTGACGGCGTGAGAGATGTCGCCGTCCGAAAGTACAGCCACGCTACCCGTGAGATAGCGTGCGTTCAAAAACCTTGTCTAGAGGCGCTCAAGAGCCTCTGGGAGATCAGACAGTGACAGTATCTCCAAGTCCGGTTTCTCCTCCTCCGACGTAGCTTCCTGAGGCCCGAAAATCCCCCACTTGAACCTCACCGTCTTCATCCCAAGGCGTTTGGCGGAAGTGACGTCATTGTCGATCCTGTCTCCGACCATCGCCGCCTCGGATGGCTTGCAGCCAGCCTTGTCCAGGGCCATCTTGAAGATCCTGGCATCGGGCTTCCAGAGCTGGACCTCGTCCGAGATGATGATGACGTCGAACATACGGTTCCACCCGACCTTGTTCAAGAGGTCGTGGATTCCTGCCTCCTGATTCGCGATCACACCTAGCTCGTACCGCGCTCTCACCTTCTCTATGACCTGTTGCGACTCGAGGAACGGCGACTGCAGCTCCGGCCCCTTGCCTTCGATGCGGCTCATCAGCTCCTTCATCAACGGCTCAACGAAACTATCCTTTCCCGTGAAGTGGACGATCAGAGATTTTAGCACGGGGACGCGCTTCTTCACGAGGAGATCTCGCATGCTGACGAACTCGCCCATCGTCACGTTGTAACCGCGCTCGGCGAACATGCTCAGCATCGTGCCGTAGATGTAGTCGTGGAAAGGCAGGTCGTCCAGCAGGGTGCCGCCGAGGTCGAAGAAGACCCAGCGAATCATCGATGAGGAAGACCCGCGGTGGGCTAAAGGTTTATCTGGCATTCACAGTCGGCAATGGGTGGTCTCGTGGACTTCCGTCTGACGTGCCGAAGCCACCGCCGGAGACTCCGGCGCAGTGATTAAGTGCCTGAAACCGCCATGTGGGGCGATGAGGTAGATGAACGCGCAGTACGCTGACGGACGCCCCATCCACATCAGATACAGAAAAGGATTCTGGATGGCGTTGGCGTTCCTCTCCATCGCCTCGCTTCTTGCCGAAGTTTTCTGGTTGGCATTCCCATCTCACCAAGACGTTTTTCTTGCCATCTTCTTCATGGGCGCGCTCATCCTCGCAATGGCGGGCGTCACAATGCTTTACTGGACTCTCACGAATGGCTACATCAGGTCCGTTGGCGATGCGTTCGAGTTTCTCGTCAGTATGAAAGGACATGCATGGCACAGAATCCTCTTCTCGGAAATAGCGTTCGTGAACTTCAATCCCAACCGACAGTCATTGATCTTCATACTAGGCAATCCGGACGTACACAAGCGGTCAATCGCAATCCTCAGGAGTCAAACGGCCGCCATGCGCTCCATCAGGGGCTTCAGAGTCCCTCGCGACTCTGTGCTCCCGTTATATCTCATGCTCGCATCCTTGAAGGGCAAGGTGAGAATAGAGAAGCTGTCTGAAGCGGAAGAGTACCTGAAACAGAAGTTCGGGGAGACATTCGGCATCAATCTCAGCCGCTGATCAGCCACACATTGCCTGATGGGACCCACAGCCAATAACCTTCTCCGGCCCGCATCGCCTAGCTGTCCGGAGCGCGTTAAAGATAATAGGGGGCGGCAGTAGCAATCAGGACGACAATGCCGCTCGCTGGTGGAATTAGGCGCGAGCGGTTCCTGCACCGCCACACCTGATTGAGTGGGTGAGTACGAACGCAAGAAAGGCCAGGTGAAGGTATCGCACAGGTTCCTGTTTCACGGGGGTGCGATACGGGAACAGGTCGTGGTCGGTGTTACTTCGAATGTGTCATGCCCATTTCCTGATATGAATGGAGAAAAGGGGACGGTGCCCGCCCGAAAGCATCCTGTGGGTAGGATCCAAGCGGCTTTCGAGGCGCAGCCCTCTGATTGAGTCGATTCTCAATGAACTGAACGGCATAAAGGTTTATCTGGAATCCCCCAATCGGCAATCGGTGGTCTGATGGACTTCCGACTGACGCCAGAGCAGCAGATGGTTCGCGACATGGCCCGTGACTTCGTCGACAGAGAGGTAATGCCTCACGCGAGGGAGTGGGAGGAGAATGGCGAGATACCCAGATCGGTGACCGACGAGATGGCGGATCTGGGGTTCATGGGCGCGCCTACGCCTGTCGAGTACGGCGGGGCGGGCATGGACTACGTCTCCTTCATGCTCTTGATCGAGGAAATCGCCCGCGGTTCGTCCTCTCTCAGGACGACCATGTCGGTGCACATCTCGCTCGCGCAGTCTCACCTGCTGAAGTTCGCGACCGAGGAGCAGAAGCAGAAATGGGTGGTTCCTCTCGCGAAAGGCATCAAGCACGGGGCATGGGCCCTGACCGAGCCGAACGCGGGAAGCGATGCGGCGAACCAGCAGACCACAGCCAGGAAGGAGGGCAATCACTACGTCCTGAATGGCGCGAAGCGGTTCATATCCGACGGCGGCGTGGCGGACTACGTCATCGTGTTCGCGAGGCTGCCGGGCACGCAGAAGCACGAGGGCATATGCTCGTTCATGGTGGAGAAGGGCACACCGGGGTTCTCCGTGCCGAAGACGGAGACGAAGACCAAACTGGGTCTGAGGGCATCACCAACCGCCGATCTGGCTTTCGACGACTGCAAGATACCTGCGGATTACCTGATTGGAAAGGAGGGTGACGGCTGGAACCAAGCGATGTACGTCCTCAACCAGGGCAGGCTCGGCGTGGCGGCGGGCGCAGTGGGACTCGCCAGGGCGGCATTCGAAGCTGCTGTGAAGTACTCGAAGGAGCGGAAGACGTTCGGGCGGCAGATTGCGGCGTGGCAGCTAATCAAGGAGATGATCGCTGAGAGCGCCGTCGAAATCGATGCGGCGAGGTTCCTTGTCCTCAGGGCGGCGCAGCAGAAGGACCTCGGCGAGGACAACACACTGGCGGTGAGCATGGCGAAGCTGTTCGGAGCGCAGATGGCTCAGCGCGTCACGGACCGCGCGATACAGATCCATGGCGGCTACGGGTTCAGCGGCGACTTCGAGGTCGAGAGGTACTTCAGGGACGCCAGGATACTCGGGCTGTACGAGGGGACCAACGAGATACAGAAGATAGTCATCTCGGACAGGATACTGGGGCCGCTGGAAAAGAAGTAGTCAGGCACGCCGTTGCGTCCTTACACGCCACCCTGGCTTTCTCTCCAATTGGTCATACCGCGGCCCTCAATGCTGGCCCGGTTCTCAGGAATACCATGGAAACGAGGCCGAGCTCCTCCAAATCCGCATCAACCTCTTCTGCCCGGTTGGGCAGAATCGTCGAGGTGGCTTGGTTCTAGGTGGCCTCCGCGGCCAAAGTAGGTTGTGCGACCTCAGACGTCCACACCCTTCTTTCTGCCCGGTTGGGCAGAATCGGACCGATTCCTGCGACGGTGACGAGATAATCGATTCCGTTGGAAGCCAGAAAGGACTCCAATGCCGACAAAGAGGCTTTCGTTACAAAGATCACCGATTGGCCAAGGTATCTGACGCCGTCCCGCTCTACGAATCCGGGATACCGATAGACTCCACCTTGCTTCCTGGTCTCGTATCCGAACACGAACCGCTTGAGACGCGCACAGAGAGAAGCGTTCCGACTATCGGCGTCCCAGGTCACGATGAAACCCTTCATCGATTGTCGAGACTGTCCGCGAGCCCTCCTGACCGACTGCGAGCGTGACGTCATTTTCTGCCCAATTGGGCAGACTGCGAGGCATATTGAGTTTCATGGAGGGAGTCCACTGAAAGTATCGGAACGCGCGTGGCAATCAGCTACTCGAGCGACGTCCATCGCCGCGGTTCTATGGCGCGAACCTTGCGGGAGTCCTCGGGAACGGTATCGCGTCCCTGATGTGCTCCAGCCTGCAGATGAACTGTATCAGCCTCTCCATCCCCATGCCGAACCCGCTGTGCTGCACAGACCCGTAGCGGCGGGTGTCGAAGTACCACTCGTACCTGCCCAGATCCTCGCCCTGGTCCCTGAGGCTCTGTTCGAGGACCTTGATGTCCCGCTCCCTCTCCGACCCGCCGACTAGTTCGCCGACTACCGGTGCAATCACGTCGAACGCCAGCACAGCATCAGGGTTCTTCGGGTCCTTGGCCTTGTAGAACGCCTGCGATACCTTCGGGTAGTGCGTGACCACGATCGGCACCTTCGAGTCCTTCGTGAGCTCCCTCTCTTCAAGAGTCCTGAGGTCCTGTCCCCATTCCAGGCTCATCCCCGCCTTCTCCAAGATCTTCAAGGCCTCCGTGTATGTGATGTGCTTGAAAGGCGCCTTCACCTGCGCTATATCCGCAGGATCGACCCCGAGTGATCGAAGGTCGTCGCCGTTATCCTTCGCGACACGCTGACATGCGTGCGATATGACGCCCTCCGCGTGCTTGATGACGTCCTCCATCCCCGCCCACGCCTCCTCCATCTCGCAGTGCCAGTACTCCGTGAGGTGCCTGGTGGTGCGAGATTTCTCCGCTCTGAACGAAGGACCGACATAGTAGATCTTTCCAAGGCTCTCCACCAGCGCCTCCGCGTACAGCTGCCAAGACTGCGTCAGGTAGGCCTTCCGCCCGAAATACTCCAGCTCGAACAGCGTCGAGCCGCCCTCGCTCCCCGCCGGCGTGATCATCGGCGGGTGCGCCTCGAAATACCCTCTTTCCCTGAAGTATTCGTGCACCGCCCCGAACACCGTGTGTCTCACGCGGAAAATCGCCGCCATCCTCTGCGAGCGTATCCAGAGGTGCCTCACGTCGAGGAGGAACTCCTCCGAGAGGTCCTGCTGTATCGGGAACTTCTCCGCGAACTGCTCGACCTTGAACCCCGCGACTCGCAGCTCGCATCCTCCAGGCGCGCGCTTGTCCTCTGTGACCTTCCCCCGCACGACGACGGACGACTCGATGAGCGCCTTCTCCGCATCTGCGAACTCGTTCTCCGGCACGCTGCCCTTCGTGATCGCGGTCTGGATGACGCCGGTGCCGTCCCTGACCACCACGAAAATCTTCCCGCCGACGGTCCTCGTGCGGAATATCCAGCCGCGGATCTCCACGTCCTCGCCGACGTGGCCGCCCTTCAGTATCTCCTTGACCGTCAACATCGCGGCGGAAGATAATCGGCAGACTAGATAACGCTATCTCGCACGCGCTGTCTTGGACGACTGCACCCTACATCCGCATTTCTTGCCGCGCAAGATGCGGACCTGCTCTCGCGGGCTGTCGATGTATGCGTCCTGTCTCCACCCGCCAACGGCGAGACTTGAGTCCAGAGGGCTCCTGTGCTTGAAACCCGATGCGAGAACTCCTTGACGAGCCTCTCATGTCTGAGATGGAGCGCCCTCAGTTTCCCCCGCCACCTCATCGTCTCTGGATGCGCGCTGTAACCGACCCTGCCCTCCGTGATGATGACCCAGATCGCATGGAGTTCGCGGTGCTCGGCGAGCAGGTGTCGATCGCAGAGCCTGCCTGGCGAGATGTCCCAGATCCTCATGTTCGTAGATTGCCTATGCACGCTGCAAGATGAATGATGCGGATTCGACCTGAGATCGCGGGCTCGTGGCTTCCGCGCCCGCGCCGACAGAACGAATCAAGGAATCGCCGCGCGGAACAAAGCATGAAATATGATTCATCATTCACCGCCAGCAGTGATCCGCAGAGCGAATACCGACGACGTCGAGGAACTCTACCTCCTCGAGACGATATGCTTCAGGGAGAGGCGTTTCAAGAGAGAGCACATCCTCTGGATCCTCCACAATTCCCACGCCGCCACCTTCATCGACAGCGACGAGAAGACCCGGGGGACCCTGATGCTCCTGGTGGAGGGCGACGTCTGCCGCGTGCTGTCCCTAGCGGTGCACCCCGCAGTCCGCATGCAGGGGATAGGGAAAGCGCTGATGGCGGTGGCGGAGGAATGGGCGATTGAGAACAAGGCGAGCGTGATGAAGCTCGAGGTCAGCACGAGCAACGTCGGGGCCATCGATTTTTATAAGAAACTAGGCTATGAAAATGCTGGCCTGCTCGCGCATTACTATTCTTGGGGCGAGGACGCATACTCGATGAAGAGGGAGCTCGCCCAACGTGCAAAGTCTTAAGTTTGCCAACTAGATGCCCCCGTGAAGACCAAGAATGTTGCCCCTCCCTAGAAAATTCTTCGTGACGTCGGGCAAAGCCGTGAGCAAGATCTCGGACCTCAATGCTTTTGACGAAGCCCTCCTGAACGCGGGAATAGGCGAGCAGAACCTCGTGTCGGTCTCGAGCGTCCTGCCGATCGGCGTCATGCAGGTGAGGTACAGGGAACTGCCGATGGGCGCGATCACCCATTGCGTCCTCGCGCAGCAGCGCGGCGGTGAAGGTGAGATGATCGCGGCGGGGATAGCCTACGGCTTCAGGCAGGACGGGCTCGGCGGTTACGTCGCGGAAGGCCACATACACGGGACGAAGGAGGCGCTGAAGGAAGTCCTCGAATGGAAGATGGGGGAGATGGCGAAGCTCCGCGGGGTGCGCTTCAAGAGCCTGAACTACAAGATCGAGGAGGTCAGCATCCCCATGGACCACTACGGCGCCTGCCTGGCCGCCCTCGCGTTCCTGATCTAGTGCGGTGGCGCCCTTGTACGGCGTCGTTGTCTGTTCGAAGTGCAAGAGAGCCAAAGGCGTGCGCATAGGCCAGAAGACTACTCTCTGTCAGTGCGGGCACACCATCAAACTCACCACCGCCAAAATCAAATCCCGCACCGACGACGCCAGGCAGCTCGCGAAGGCCGTCGGTCTCGAGAGCGCGAGATTGCGCGGTGGACGCGAGGAATACGAGAAAGCCGCACAGCCACCAAGAAAGGGAAGAGGAGCCCACGGTCGAGTCGCCGACGCCGCCGAAAAAGCGGGCAACAGAGATGCGAAGGTCAGGGCTGTTGCGGTGGGACTGTCGCGGGAACTGGGCACCTTCTCCGCGAGGGATTTCGCGGTGGTGCTCGTCAGCCTCGGTATATCGAGTCCTGAAAAGCGCCTCGAGGAACTCATCGAGACCAGATTCATCTACCAGCCGAGCCCGGACCGTTACAAGGCTGTCTAGTCCTTCCTCGCGCGCGCCCTGCGCTCCTTGCGCGCCCTTCGCCTGAACTCAGGCGGCAACGTCTCCTGGAATGTGATTGAGCACGCGAAGAAGTACAATAACAGGCCGACACCAAGAGAGGCGAATATGGACAGATAGATCAGCCATTCGGGGCCCGAGGAAAGGAGGAAAGGAACCGCCGGAATCGTGTAGACCAGCCTCGCGAACAGAGCCCTGAGCAGGTACGACCACGGAAGTCCCTTCGAGCAGCCGTAACCTATCAGCGCCCCTGTCGTCGCCTCCATCGCCGCGAAGCCGATCGAGAATAGAACCAGCAGGGAGAAGGTGAAAGGGTCGGTCGTCAGGTTCGGGTTTCCCAAGCCGAAGGAGAGCACGACTGTCGCGGCAATTCCGAGCCCTAAGGCGAACCCGTAGAAGGTCGACGAGAAGTTCTGCCTGTAGCCCTTCCTGTTCAGGTACACCAACTTGAATGTCTCCTCGAACATCGCGATCGCCACGAGCGCGATCAGGATTGACGCGAAGTCGAACCGCGGCAGGTTGAGCGAGATCAAGCTCGACAACGTGCCCATCACCAAGCCGACCGCCAGTGAGAAGAATATCCGCCTGTCGTCGAAAAGTGCCTTCTCGATGCGGGGATACGTGTACCTCCTCAGGCCCAGCCACATCAGGACAAGCGCCGGGACGATGCCGATTGCGAACGAAGCGAGGAACAGCAGCTGGTCCGCCATGAGCGTGCGTCGATTCAGGCCTGCATAGTTAAACGTTCTGAGACCAAGGGGGTTAGACTTAAGTGAGGGAGTGTCCTTTGAAGAGAACGACGCGAGCGCCCGAGTGCGACAGGTGACCCGATTGCCCAAGAAGAACCCCTACCAAGTGCCCTGTCCGCTGTGCGGGGAACCCCTTGACCCCGAGGCTGCCAAGTGCAAGAACTGCGGGGCCTCGGTGCCGAAGCAGACCAGGGAAAGCCTTACCGCCCTGATGGACGGGCTGATGGTCGACGCCCAGAAGGCGCAGCGCCTCTACAACCTGGGCTACAGGAAGCCCCAGGAGCTCAGGGGAAAGGACCTCGACGAGGTGCTCTCGCAGGAGCCCAAGCTCTTCCTGTGCCCCTCCTGCGGTGCCTTCGTCCACGAGAAGGACGAGAAGTGCCAGCGCTGCGGCGCCGAGTTCGGCGGGGACGCGATGGAGATAGAGGACTTCCTCGTGCGGGAGGAGAGGCCATGCCCGCATTGCGGCGAGCCGATACATGTCGACGCCGCCATGTGTCCCGCCTGCGGCAAGCCGGTGGCCGAGCCCAAGGGCGTCAGCCTCGGCTCGACCTACATGTGCCCGTCGTGCGGCGTCACCGTCCTCGAGGGGCAGAAAGAGTGCGAGGTCTGCGGCCAGAGCCTCTCGGCGACGGCCCTGATAGCGAGCAAGGCAATGGAAATCGAGGCCAAAGCCTGCCCCAAGTGCGGCGGGACACTCGACCCCGAGACAGGCATATGCCCGTTCTGCTCGAAGGAGGAGAAAGACGAAGAGGGCATGGAGGAGATAGACCAGTTCCTCGAGCACCTGTCAGCGCTGCCCGCGGGGAAGGGCGGCCCCAAGCCAAAGGAGGCCCCCCCACCGGCGGCCAGGAAGCCCTCGATGGAAGAGATTGAGGAGCTTATAGCCCCTTACAAGGCGCCGGAGCCTGAGAAACCGCCAGAGGAGGAGACTAAGGCGGAGGCGGCACTGGAGGAGCTGGAGGTCGAGGTCAAGTCACTCCCCAAAGTGAAGCTGCTCAAGCCGTCCTACTCTAAGCTCGTGCGGGCCCCCGCGGCATCCAAGACGGCCGCGGAGTCCGGCGGCATACTCGCCGCCGCCGAGTTCATGCTCTACGCGACTGCCGTCGCTCTGTCCCTGCAGTACTTCGCATCGAAGACCGGCAGCGCGGTCCTCGAATGGGCGTTGTTCATCTTCTTCGGTGCGGCCAGCGGGGCCGCGCTCGGCGCCACGGCCCTTCTTGTCGCGGACATCAGGAAAGCGATCTCCCGCTCCTTGCTTCCCCTCCTCGGAGCCTTCGTGCTGCTATCGGTGCCCCTGCACTGGTACGGTGGCGTCCCCTTCCCCTCCTACGCCGACCTGGCGTTGACCGTGGCGGGAATGGCCCTCTTCATGCCGACGGTCCTGCGGAGGCGGGGCAGGTTCGGGTGGCTCGGCGCGTGGTCCGGCGGCTCCATCGTCGCGATGACTCTCACTCCCGCGTACTCGCTGTCCGTGAATCTGGGCGGGGACCTCGTCACCTCAGTGCTCTGGGTCTCCTCCGCCGTGCTCGTGCTCACGGGCGTGGCGATCGCGATCGAGGTCCGCCGGTCGCATCGCAGCATCGAGGTCAGCCTCCGCCAGGGCGAGGAGGACTTCAGGAGGCGGGAGTTCACCAAGTCCGTCGAGGACTACGACAAGGCCATCGAGATCGCGAGGAGGAGCGGGGAGGATAGCGTCGCGACGCCCTGGTACAGCAAGGGCGCGGCCCTGGTCGTCATGGGCCGATACGAGGAGGCGCTCAAGGCGATCGACGAGGCCCTCAGAATCAACCCCAACAACGAGGTCGCCTGGGTCAACAAGGGCAACGCGCTCTCGCGCATGAACGACTATAGGGGAGCGCTCAAGGCCTTCAACGCGGCTCTGAGAGTCAACCCCCGCTACGAGGTTGCCTGGAACAACAAGGGCAACACCCTCGCCCGGCTGGGCAGGTACACGGAGGCCCTCAAGTGCTACGAGCTGGCGATCCAGATCGACTCAAAGTACAGGGGGGCCTGGGTCAACAAGGGCTACGTGCTCGCGAAGATGGGCGAGTACGACGAAGCGGCGAAATGCGCTGAGGCCGTGATGAAACTGAGCGGAGTATCGGTGCCGGCGTAGGCGCTCATGGCCTCAATTCGAAGACTTTACCATACAAACTATAAGCCCTCAGAGACCATTAGTATATAGACAGGAAAGCTGGACGGGCGAGCACCTTTCTAGCCAGGGGAGAACGGCTTGCCGCCCGCCCGCTGACTCTTAAAGGGGAGAAGGCCCTGAGGCACACAGGTGGTCGACAGAGAGACGGCGTCAGAGGAGCGGTTCCCCTACTCGCCGTCCTGCTCGTTGCCATTGCCGTCTCTACCCTCCTCGACGCGCCGAGCGCCCGGGCCTTCCCCCAAACCCTCACGCGCTACAACTACACCACCGACCGCGTCCATGGCCACGGGGACATGGTGGTGGCTGACATCAATCAAGACGGCTTCAAGGACTTCGTTCTGTCGGACCGCCAAGTACCTGGAGGCAACGGAACATTCTCAGTGTATGATGGTCAGACAAGCCCCCCTTTCTGGAAAGCTGAGGTTCCGGTCCCCAAGCATACGCGGATGATTGTAGACGACCTCGATGGGGATGGCAGATCCGATGTGGTCATACTGTCAACGAATTCGACGACATGCACCACCCGTCCACCCATCCCGCCAGCGACAGTTTGCATATACATCCAGCCTCAGGCGGGGTTCTGGGGTATGCGCGAAGCCACCGCCACTATATGGGCTCCTGGCGCGATAGACATCACAACGGGGGAGCTTGACGGGACCGCGGGCCATGACGTGGCAGTCCTGTATCCCGATAGGGCAGTGGTCTTCAGCGCCCAGCCAGCTCCAATCTACTATGACACCAGCAGCAACTGGACGCTCACCAACACCACGCCCTACACCAGGGCGATGGTCGCTGACGTGGATAACAACACTCATGACGACCTCGTCCTCGCCAACCCGAACGAGGTCAAGGTCTTCTTCGGAACGCCGAGTGGCATCTCCGACAACTGCATGATAAACTGCAAAGCCTACCGGATTCCAGGCAGTCAGACGGGCAATGTGTCGATCGTCGTCGATGACATCCTCGGGGACGATAGGCCGGACATTGCGGTGGCCGTGTCAAACAGCTCGAATTCCGCCGGGACAATCGTCATCCTTACCCGGATCGGCGACCCGGTGGCATGGGAATTCACTGAAGGGTTCAGAGCGACCGGAAGGGAATTCACAGACCAGCTGACCTTCGGCGACTTCAACGCCGACGGGGCGAAAGATCTCGCTGTGGTCATCTATTCGAGAGGCGCCATCGCCGTGTTTTACCGGAATCCGGGCGGAACATTCGATGTCGTCTTCGATCTCCTGCTCAACGGTACGATCGCATCCGAGAAGGGCGAATCCGGCAAGGACGAGATGATCGGCCACGGGGACTTCAATAACGATGGCCTCGAAGACATCGCTCTCAGGTCTCCCAATTCCGTATCTTTCTTCCTGCAGCAGGATTCCGAAGTAAGAACAATCAAGACACCAACAACCTGCCCTCTTTGCCCCCATTTCAACCATGGAGAGTCGGGTGAAAGGCTGATCAACCTGTCGGATTACTTCTATGATGACCACGGGCCTATCAACTATTCGATTACGCAATCGTCGCCGGATATTGTGGCGAGCCTGGACGGGACGTATCTGGACTTCACGGTCGTGACGCAGGGATGGATCGGGGTCATGAGATTCAATGTGTCAGCAAACGACCTCTATCTGGGACATCAACCGGCCGTGAGACAGTTCGAGGTCATGGTCAACGGTGTCCCCGTGATCACCAGCACACCGCCGGCGCAGGTCACCCTTGGGGGGGAGTACGATTACCTGCCTGTGATACACGACCCGTCCGCCGTTCCCAGATACAACGACTCGCATACATTCACCACGATCGGTGTCACGCCATCAGGTCTTTCAGTCGATGTCAACTCCGGACTGGTGAAATGGCGCCCGACGGCGACTGGCAACTTTACGATCACGATACAAGCGACCGACAACTACGGCGCCAAGTCGGCCCCACAGACCTTCACCATAACCGTCCTCCCGAAGCCTGACGAGCCGCCCTCCGGCCCACTTGGCATACCTCTCCCGAACGACACCAACGGGATGATTGTCCTCATAGCAATACTGGGCGCCATCCTCCTCATCTCTTCGATCTTGGCGGTGAATGAGAACGCCAAGTACGGCTTCCTCCTCATGCTCCTTCCCCTCTACAGCAAAATCAAGCGGGAGAAGGTCTTGGACCACTTCATCCGCGGTCAGATCTTCGGTTACGTCATGGCGAACCCGGGGGAGCACTACAACGCGATCAAGCAGGCTCTCGACATAACGAACGGCTCGCTCGCGCACCACCTCAGGACCCTCGAGAGAGAGCACTTCGTCCAGAGCAAGAGGTTCGGCCTCTACCGCAGGTTCTACCCCTGGGCCATGCGCGTTCCCGAGGACGGTTACTTCCGGATGAACGAGATACAGAAGAGCATACTCGCCCTGTGCAGGAACCAGCCGGGCGTTTCGCAGAAGGAGCTCGCTGGCTCGCTCAACCTCACGCCCCCGACGATCAACTATCACATCGCGATCCTGGCCGAGCATGGCCACGTCTCGGTGATACGCCGGGGAAGGAAGACCCAGATCTACGTCCTCAAGGGGGCTGAAGATGAAGCTCATCGACAAGTACCCCATTGAGAGGATGAAGGACAAGGCGGTCAGGCTCAGCTTCTAGTGCCCCTACTGCAAGTCCTGGCGGATAGAGATGAACCGCCCCGAGGACATGAGCTTCTTCACGGGAGTACAGTGCGCCAAGTGCAAGACCCTCGTGCTGCTCGACAGCTTCAGCGTCGTTGTCGTCCGAGAAGGCCTGATGGAAGAGGCGCACTGATCAGTCTGCGAGCATCATCGCCGCGAACACCTTTGCGTCCGCCACGAGGTTGTCGATCTTGACGTGCTCCTTCGTCGAGTGCGCGGTCTCGTCGCCCGTCGCCCACACCACCGAGTCCGCGCCCGCCCGCCTGAAGTAGGCCGCCACGGTCCCGCCACCGATGCCGACCACCTTCGGCTCGACCTTCCTGACCGTCCTGAGCGCTTTCCCCAGGGCCGCCACGAGCGGCGACTTCACCGATGTCGGGGGGCTCGACTCGTTCTGGACGATGCCCAGGTCGACCTTCACCTTATGAGCCTTCTTGATGGCGTTGATCTGCTGGCGGACCGTGGCCAGTACATCGTTATTCCTGTAGCGGGGCAGGATGCGGCAATCGAAGAAGAACACGTCCTCGCTGGGGATTGTGTTCACGTTCGGCACGTTCGATTCCTTCTTCGTAGGCTCGAACGTGGAGAATGGCGGGACGAATATCGGGTCCTTCCCGCCGAACCTCCGATGCAGCGCCTTGTCGAGGCGCCCGATGAGGTCCGCGCCTGCCCTGTGAGCGTTGATGCCCTTGTCCGGCCTCGAACCGTGTTCCTGCTTCCCGTGGATCGTGAACTTCAGCCAGAGGATGTTCTTCTCCGCCACCTCGATCTCGGCGCCCTTGGCGGTGCCCCAGTCGGGGCAGACCAGCCAGTCGCCCTTCTTCACCATCCCTTCGCGGATTATGTGCTGCGCGCCGTAGTAGCTGCCGGTCTCCTCGTCGGCCACCCAAGCGACCGCAACCGGCCTCGGCGGTTCGATCATGCAGTCCTTTAGGGCCTTGAGCGCGAACAGCGACGCCACACATGCCTGGCCGTTGTCCTCCACCCCCCGCCCGTAGATCTTTCCGTCCTTGACCACGGGATCGAAAGGGTCATGGGGCCATTCCTTGAGGTTGCCTGGCGGGACGACATCGACGTGGGATAGTATCCAGAGGCGCTGCTTGCCCTCGCCCCTGCGGACGATGAGATTCGGCCTGATTCCAGACGGTACCCGCTCGTCCTTCGCGTCGCACCTCTCCACCCCGAACCCGTAGAGGAGAAGCTTGCGCTGCAGCCACTCCGTCTTCTTCAGCTCCCCCTCCCCGCCAGAGCCGGGGTCGAGGGCCGGAATTCTGCAAAACTCGACGAGTGTCTGGACCATCTCATCGCGGTAGCCGTCGATCGCCGAAAGGACCGCCTTCAGTTCCATGCGGCCGGGATGCGGGATTCGGACGATAAGCGTTTTGCAGTCGACATGGCGGGAAAGGTGACTCCCGCAGTTTCCGTCAAAAAGCTTATCACCGGCCCATCGCTTACACCGCTGGATATATGGCAGACATAGCCGCCCTCGAACAGATTCTGAACGAGCTCGAACAGGTCGACGGCATCACGAACGCGGTCCTCGTGTCGAGGAGCGGGATGCACATAGCCGGCAAGGTGCCCGAGGGCGCGCATCCGGAGACTTTCGTCGCGATGTTCGCGATCCTCCTGGGTGCCGCCGAGACAGCGACCTCGGAACTGAGGGACGAATTGGGGTCGGTGGTGCTGAACCTCGGCAACAGCAAGATGGCCATAATCAACGATGGCCCCAAGGCGCTCTTCGTCCTGCGACTCAAGAAAGACGCGAATCTAGAGATGGTCGTGAGGGAAGTCGCGGTCTTCTCCAAGAAGATGGAGGAGTACCTCTAGTCGGCTGGCGAGCCTCAGATCCTTCTGAACCCTCTGCCCATCCACTCCACAACCGATTTGGGCACGTACCTCATTGTCGCCCTCGGGCCCCTGTTCACTCCCGCAACATCGGTGCGCCTGCCCGCCAGAGATTGGAGGATGTCGTCCTCCTTCTGGAGCCTCTCTTCCAGCACTGTCACCGCCCTCCCGATCTCGTCGATGAAATGTCCGTCGCTCCCGCCGGTCCGGCCTTTCCCGCCCTGCGCGGCCAGGTCCGTCGCCCGCCCGTTCCCCCGCCTCGACGTCCTCGCGTTCTGGACCTCGTAAACCGCGAATGGGGTGTCCAAGGTGACTCTCTCCCCGAGCCCGGACCAGAACCTGTAGGGATGCGCCGCCACCGCCACGCCGCCCTGAGCCGCGATCTGCTCGACGGTCTCCTGGGGCGTCAGGTCCCTCGGGATCAGCTCCTTCACGCCATAGCCGAGGATGTGCCCCTCCGTCGTCGAGACCTCGATCGCCCCGATGACAACGAACCCCTCGAACTCCTTCGCGTACTCCCTCGCGTCCTTCACTCCCGCAATCGCGTTGTGGTCCGTGAGGGCGATGCCGTCGAGGCCAAGTGCCCTCGCCTGCCTGACGATGTCCCTCGGATCGAGCCTTGAGTCGGGGGAGTGGCGCGAATGGGTGTGAAGGTCCAGCCGCATCCTATCTTACCGCCGCGCCTTCTGGCATGCCCTTGTCGGCGATCACGTGCTTCCCTCCCGCCATCAGGGGCACCTTAAGCTTCCCCGCGCTCCCGAGGAAGTACGCCCTGTGCTCCTCTCCCACAGCGAACTTGAACTTCTGGAAATCCTCGAAGCCCATCATCGAGGCGCCCTTCTTGCCGAGCAACTGGCTCCCGAGAGGGACATCGCCTGGCGGTATGAGTATGGCGACATCGGCGGGGCCCTCCGCTGCCAGGAGCATGCCATTGGACTCTATCCCCCGCAACTTGGCGGGCTGGAGGTTGCACAGTACCGCGATGCGCTTCCCCGCGATCTCCTCTTTCTTGTAGTTCTGCCTGATCCCCGCCACGAGCTGCCTTTTCTCGTCCCCGAGGTCGACCTGCAGCACATACAGCTTGTCCCCGCGCGGATGGTCTTTCACGTCGACTATCTGACCGACCCTGATATCGAACAGATCAGCCTCTCCACCGTATGCGGCCTGCATCGCCTCGATCTTGCTGAAGAGGGGTTTGCCGACACGAAGCTTATGGCCTGCCGGTATGTCCTCGAGCGACTCGATCCATCTCTGCTCGCTCACGTTCGAGTCGTACCCGAGCATGTTCCAGAGCCTCTGCGATGAGAAAGGCAGGAAAGGCGCCATGATCACCGCGAGCGCCCTGCTCGTCCTCACCGCGACGTGGATGGCGGTCCCGCAGGCGGCCTTGTCCATCCTCACCGAGTCCCAGGGCGCCTTCTGATCGAAGTACTGGTTGCCCTGGCGGGCGAGCTGGATCGCTTCCCTCAGCGCATCCTTGAAGTGGACGAAATCGAGGTTCTGCCCGACCTTCCTCCACTGCTCCTCGATGTTCCTGATCATCGCCTTGTCCGCGCCGTCGAGGAAGCCCGCCGCCGGCACGGCGCTGTCGAAGTTCTTCGACGCGAACGTCAGCGCGCGGTGCACGAAGTTGCCGTAGACAGCCAGGAGCTCCGAGTTGTTCTTCGCCGCAAGATCCTCGAAAGTGAATTCCGCGTCCCTCATCTCCGGCATAGTCGCGGTCGCATAGTATCTGAGCGCGTCGGGATCGTACCTCTCAAGGAGCTCCGGCAGCCACACGCCGACCCCCCGCCCTGACGACATCTTCGCCCCGCCGGTGTTCAGGAACTGGTTGGCGGGGACATCGTACGGCAGGTCCAGCTTCTCGTCGTAGCCCATGAGGATGGACGGCCAGATGATCGTGTGGAACGGTATGTTGTCCTTGCCGACGAAGTAGTAGTGCTTCGCTTTCGGGTCGTACCACCAATCCTTCCACTTCTCCGGGTCCCCCCGCCTCCTCGCCCATTCGATGCTGGTAGAAAGATAGCCTATCACCGCCTCGAACCAGACGTAGATCCGCTTGGTCTCGTAGCCAAGCAGAGGTATCTCCACACCCCATTCGATGTCCCTGGTGACCGCCCTGTCCAGCAGCCCCTCCCTCATGTAGCCCATTGTGAACGCGATGACGTGCTGCCGCCAATAGCTCTTGTCCTTGAGGTAGTCGCGGAGCCTCTGCTCGAACCCGCTGAGGCGGAAGAAGAAGTGGTTCGTCTCGCGCTTTATTGGCGTAGTTCCACATATCTTGCATCGGGGGCTCTCCAGGTCGAAGGGGTCGAGGATGTGCCCGCAGTTGTCGCACTGGTCCCCCCTTGCCTTGTCGAACCTGCAGTTGGGGCAAGTGCCCTCGACGTACCTGTCTGGCAGGAATCGGCCGCACTTCGGGCAGTAGGGGGACTCCATCGTCTTCTCGAATATCTTCGCGTCCCTGTACAGTTTGAGGAAAATGTCCTGGACGACCTTCTTGTGGTTCTGCTCCGAGGTTTTCCAGTAGAGGTCGCACGATATGCCGAGCTTCTCGAAGTTGCTCGAGTGCAGCTGGTGGAACCTCTCCGCGACCTCGGCGGGGGTCTTGCCCTCCTGCTCCGCGCGGAGCGTCGTCGGCGTGCCGTGCTGATCGCTGCCGCTGACCATCAGGACTTCGTCGCCCTTCATGCGGTGATATCTCGCGAATATGTCCGCTGGCAGCTGCGCTCCCGCCATGTGGCCGATGTGCCTCGGTCCGGAGGAGTAGGGCCACGCGACCCCGATGAATATCTTCTCTGGCATCTGGAGGTGCAAGAAGGTAGAGCGCAACTTAAAGGAAGCGGTATGCCCGCCGGTCCAATGACGGCTCACGGCACGGGGCCCGGAGATACCGAGTATGAGCCGCCGAGAAACTGCCAGCCCCCGGTGAGCTGACCCGTGCAAAGGAAGCTTGAGGAACCGCCATAGTATGCTCCAGAATCGTATATCGTGAGTTCCTCGACCACGCTCAAGTTCGTGATATTGGTTGACTGCAGGTATGCGTGATAGTCGAAGGTTCTGTTCGATTCACCACATTGACCAGAGCACATGCTCAGTTTGTAGTAGTCGGCCGGGACTGACGAATTCACCCTTTTCGTGAAGGTGATCTGAACTTGGATGGCGGTGTCTGATTCGATTTCAAACGCATATCCGTGCTCGGTCGACACGATTTCCCCTTGTCCACCGGTCATGCTGTCGAGTACCATCTCGTTCACTGGGTCCGGGGTCGGCGTTGCGTTTGAGGGGATCACCAAGGGGAGCCTGACGATGTAACTCCCGGTTCCTTGGGGAATCGTCCTGATCAAGAAGGTAAAGGAGCGGGTGTGCGTTGGCTCGGGATGAGGTTCCGTGCTTGAGATGTAGTAGGACGCTGCGATGACGGATATTGAGACCGTCATCACGACGGCGATCACCGCCAGAAGCTTATGCTGCCTCCACCGCGCGAGCATGCCAGAGCTCATTGTGAGTCATTGAGGGTTGAATGATACATTAAGGTTCCTTTGACAAGTCAAGCTACAGACGCTTTCACCGATGGTGGACGCCATGCCAGCCTATCCCGTCTTCGTCTCGCCCGTTATCCGTCCGTCCTCGATCTGCAGGATTCGATGGGCTATCTTGGCCACCCTCTGGTCGTGCGTCACGACTATCAGCGTCTTCTTGAGTTCCTGGTTGAGACGCCTCATCAGGTCGAGCACCTCCTGCCCCGTCTTCGTGTCCAGCTCGCCCGTCGGTTCGTCCGCGAGTATGAGCGGCGGATCGTTGGCCAGCGCCACGGCTATTGCTATGCGCTGCTGCTCCCCGCCGCTGAGCTCGTCCGGGCGGTGATTCGCGCGCTTATTCATGTCGACGAGGGATAGGAGTTCGCCCGTGCGGCTCTCACGCTTCCCACCATCCAAACCAGCGAGGCGCATCGGTAGCTGGATGTTCTCCTCGGCGGTCAGGGTTGGCACGAGGTTGAAGAACTGGAACACGAAGCCGACCGCGTCGCGGCGGTGGCGGACCAGATCCGCATCGCTCAAATCCGGCAGGTTCGCCCCGTCAATCTCGATCCGCCCGGCGGTTGGCCTGTCTATCCCGCCTACAAGGTTCAGCAGTGTCGTCTTCCCGCACCCGGAAGGCCCCTGGACCGCCACCAGCTCTCCGTTCTCGATGTCCATGTCCAGGCCCCTGAGAGCGATCACTTCCGACTTCCCCATCTTGTAGACCTTGATCAGGTCCTTCGTCATCACGCGAGGCACATCATCCACCCCTGAGCTTGAGCACTCTTGCGACGTCCATTTTGGCGACCCGCCAGGATACCAATAGCACGGTGAGCAGCATTGCGGCGGGCGCGAGGACCACGAGGTACAGCGTTTCCACCGGGATGCGGAACGGGAGGGGAACGAGGGACTGTACGCCGCCGGTCGACCCGCCGAAGAATATCTGCGAGGTCAGGTAGGCCGAGATGAGGCCGATGCTCACCCCGACCAAAAGGCCTATCAACATTATCGAGAACGCCTCGCCTACCAGCAGTCCGGCGGTCTGCCAGCCGGCCGATCCCCTCGCCGTGATCGCGGCGAACTCGACGTCACGCTCTATCGTGGCAGCATAGATGATCAGTGCCAGTCCGACGGTGAGTATCACGATGATGTAGGCAATCTCGATATAAATGAAACCGACCAGGGAGGTGAACATCGGGCCCGCCTTCGTCTGCTCCACCTCTTCCTCATACACGCGAACCTGGGAGGCGCCCATGGCCTCGATCTCCACCTTCACTGTCCGCCAGTCCGCGCCTAGTCGCAGGTCTATCAGGTACCTTGTGTCGGACGCGATTTCGTAGCCCTGCGGCGGCTCGAGCATTGTGCGCACCGTGAAATCGCCAACATAGACCACGGCGGGCATGTAGTATTGATCGACGTTTATGCCAGGCAGCCCTCGGACAACCCCGCCGATCGTGACATTGATGCCGCGTATCGTGGAACCGGTGCTGTTGTAGAGAGTTTGATACAGAGCTATCCTGTCTCCGACCGCCAGGTAACTGTAATCCAGAAAGCTCTTCGAGACAAGCACCTGCCCGTCTGTCTTGAGCACCGCCTTTGCCCCTTACGAATCGAGACTCTCGAAATACCACGGTTCGGGCTGCGTCACCGCGAAGTACGAATCGGGCTCGAGTACGCAAACGGGACCGTATCCATATTCGGCGAATATCCCCGGGAACCTGACCTCGGTGACGGCCGCGACTTGTGGGAGGGAGGTCAGGTTCAACCTGAACGTCTCGCCTGGCGGTGGAGAGCCGATGGACATGTCGGCCCCGATCGATGCACGCACCTGATTCTCCTGATAAGCCTGCTGCGAACCGAGGTTGGCGAAAATGAAGACGCCGAAGCCGAGCCCGAGGGCGATGATGAGCGCGATGTTCGCTGACCTCCTAGGGTTCCTGGATAGGTTGTGGCTGATCAAGTAGTGCAGATTCTTGGCGAGGGGTTTGCACACGCGCGCCGTCCACTCATAGACCCGACCTGTCGCCCTCGTGAGCAGGCGGGTCGTGCCTACGATCAGGAAGATCGGGGCGAACGGCAGGAGGACGTAGAATATGATTCCGATGAGGAACAGGGTGAAGTCCGAGGGCGCCGACCTGCTCCAGAACACCATGCCATATGTGAGCACCGAGAGCGCGACCAAGATGATGTCCGTGTTCGGCTTGTAGTGGATCTTGGTCTCCCCCGGCGCGTAGTATTTCAGGGTCTCCACAATCGGGAGATTCGCAGTCCTCTTCGCAGAACGATAGCTAATCCCGGCCATGAGAACCGTGCTTAGAATCAAGACGGAGATTATCGTGTCCGGCGACAGCGCGACGTCCTCGTAGCGGACTGTGAGGTTCATGGCGAACGGATTGACGTAGCCCACGAGCAGGCGGCTGAGACCCAGGCCGAGGGGGATGCCGATGGCTGTGGCGAGTATCCCTCCCAGGATCGCGTCCATCATCAGCACGCCGATGACCTGTCGCTGCCTCGCCCCCCTGGTCTTGAGCACCGCGAGTTCCCTTCTGCGCTCTGCGTGCCCCAGCTCCGCCCCAACCATTCCGAGATAGAGCCCCAGAAGGATGACTGGTAGTGAGAGAGCGAGGAAGACGAGCCTCTGGATTGTCATCGTGAAACTGAAAGCCGGGATTAGATTCGAGAGATTATCCTGGACATATCCTCCGTACGGAGCCAGGGCGACCTCCAGCTGCCTGCCGATTCTTGCGAGACCGCGTTGCGTGCCGGGCAAATCGTATGGATTGAGGAAGCGAGCGTGGTCGATCCAGACCTCGCCCAATGTCCAACCGATCCGCTCTGCGGGTATTTCCAACTGCTCTGCGACCCAACCAGAATCGTTGATATTCACGAATGTCGAAAAACCGTAGTAAGTCCAACCACCACCATAGTTTCCTGACTGGGGAAATGTCACGATGGCGTCTACGATAAGATTCAGCAGGCGCGTTCGGTATATCCCTCCGGACATGTCATACTGTGTGTAGTTGTAAATTACCAAATCCCCTATGTGCACATTGAGAATCGCTGATACGTCGGATCCTATCGCAACCTTGCCGCGGGGGAGTTCGAGGGAACCGAAGACGGTCGAATCGCGCAAATTCGAGGGGAGATTGCTCGGGTCGATGCCGTATGAAGAGATGCCGAGTTGCGGGGATTCATTTCCTTTCTGGATGCTCAATCCATCAATGCGCTTGTAGACATCGACTTTGACGATACCGGCCACTGCCAGTACTGCGTCGCGGACATCAGTCCAATTTCCCTGTTGGGCACTTATGCTGAAGTCTCCGGCCTCATTGTGGAGGAGCGCCTCGAACGATGACCGCGCGGACGAGTCTATCGCGATGAACGTGCCAGAGACGAAGGTGATCGCAAGGACAACGCCGATCACGGAGGAGAATGTCCTGCGCCGGCTCCTTACGAAGCTCGTGACTGAGTACCTCAATAGACCCAGTTTAATCCCTCTGCAGCGCGAAAGCCGCGTCACCGTCAAAAGCTTTTCGTGGTACCGACCACCTCGATATCGATTCACCAGACCATTGGACCCTCACGGTCGGGGTCTCGACCGCATGATTCCCGGCGTCATTCCCGCCTCGATTCTGCACGTCGGAACACACCGGGCGAGACTCCGATAGGTTTAAGCTGGGCTTTAAAAAGGAAATTTCTGAGCTTTAAATAGCCAGCATCGGATATTATCCGTCCTGATAATCAACACGAAAACCACTTACGGCAGGGAGATGCAATGGGGTCATACGGGATCCGGGGCTTATGTGACCTTGAGTCAACCTCCAAGGTCGCCCACCTCCTCGATTCCCTCCCCCTCCCCCGGGTCCCCGTGTTTTATTTTCTCGTCTTCGGGTCACCGACGGAATCTCAAGATACGATCCAGATTAGGAGCGCGATGCCCACTGCGAGGCAGTAGGGGGCGAACGCGTAGAACCTTGCCCTCGAAATGATTGCGAACAGCAATCTCAACGCGAGGAATGCGAACCCGGCGGCGGAAACGAGAGCGACGGTCAGGCTGAGCGCGTCGACGTTGAGACTTCCCGAACCGGCATCGAGAGCTCCCGCCATGGCGGCACCGAGTATTGCGGGGACAGCCAGCAAGAAGGAATACCTCGCCACCCGGACTCTCTCCGCCCCGAGCAAGAGGCCGGTGGATATCGTCGCCCCCGAGCGCGATATCCCTGGAATGAGAGCGATGCCCTGGATCACGCCGACCGCCAATGCGCCGGCTGTGCCCAACGGTTTCCCGTCTCTCTTGCGGACAGCGTAGGTCAGGGAGAGCGCGATCCCGGTGATGATCAGTCCGACCGCAACGACCAAGAGCGAGTGGAAGAGGAGCTTGGTCCACCGCCAGAGAGCGAAGCCTATCAGGGCGGTCGGAATCGTCCCGATGACGATGAGCCAAGCAGTCATCGCGCCGTCCTCCTCTCTGAGGACGACTGACGCCTTCTCTCCCGCCCGCCATCGCCTCATGAACCTCGCGAGGGATTCCAGGATCTCGACGACTTCCTTTCTCAGGAAAACGAGGACGACGAGAGCTGTCGCCACGTGAAGGAGCACGTCGAACAGGACCGGCACGTCGAGGCCCCAGGCCTCCTGCAGGATCACCAGATGCCCGGAGCTGCTCACGGGCAGCCACTCGGTCAAACCTTGCACGATGCCGAGAATCAGCGCTTGGACAACGTCCACGTGACCGCGCGTGGAGTCGCAACGACCGACTTAATGCTTTGGAGACGGTTTTCGGCTGGTCGCGTGACTTGCTGGATTAGATGGACTTACAACGCAATTTAAATACGCCCAGACCGCTGAGTTCAATGTCCCCTAGACGGCGGGGTGGTCCAAATGCCTACAAAGCTGAGATTCTCGATTGCTGTCGCTTTGCTGCTGACTGCTTCTTTCCTGCTCGTCCCCGCCAACATCGTCAAAGCCCAAGATACAGAACCGCCCTGGGTGGCCTCCTACTACCCGACTAACGGGATGGCCAACGTGCCGCTGAGCGCCAATATCTACGTCAACTTCAGCGAGCCGATGAACCAACTCTCCGTGAACGTCGGAATAATGCCATTAATCGCCCTGACGCCATCGTGGGACATGACACAGCAGTCGGTGGTTTTCAGTCACGCCGTATCATACACTCCGAGCATGTGGTACACTGTGACGGTCAATGGAGATGATTTGGCAGGAAACCCATTGGACGGCAACCACGACGGCACCGGCGGCGACCCGTTCATCTGGAACTTCATGACGGGGTGCGGCCGCTGCATACTGAGTACCAATCCCAGAGACGGCGAGGAGGATGTCGGACTCACCAGGCCGATAATTGTCACCTTCAGCGAGGTGATGGACAGCGCAATAGTTACAGTGAACGTCATCCCCTCCGTAATGATCTTCGACATGATTTGGATCAACGGTGACACAGTCCTCACTCTGACCCATGCCCCGTTCGAAATGTGCACGGTATACCGCGTGAGTATCATATACCTGGGCCTCGACCCTGGACCGGTGCCGAACCCTTGGCAGTTCACGACCACCGGCTGTCCGCCGGTGATAACGAACATCTCTCCGCCGCAGACGAATGCTGCCCTCGATGCGCCAATCCGCGTGGACTTCAGCACGACGATGAACAACGCAACGGTCACGTGGACCCTCAACAGGACATTGACCCTCGCGTCCTCCTGGAATGTCGACAACACCACCCTGAACCTCACACACGACGTGAAGTTCCTGCCTTGCACCGCCTACGGCTTTTCAATCACGGGCGATGACATATTTGGACAGTTGCTGGACAACGGGTCCTTCCCGATGCCATACAACTTCACGACGGTCTGCACGTATCCGAAGGTGGTCGACACTTCACCGACCGACAGGCAGAACAACGTCCAGCTCGACGCATCAATCAGTGCGACATTCAGCGAGTCCATGGACAATCTGTCGGTCATGGACTCGTTCACCTACAATGTCGGCGTGACCGTCTATACGAAATCCAATGGCACGTCGGCATGGAACCCGGACAACACTGTCTTCACTTTCACCCCAAACTCACCTTTCCGGGTGCAAATCACCTACACGGTCACGTTGAATTCGAACGTGGCCCGTGGACTTGGGGACAACCATCTTGACGGGAACGGGAATGGGGTGCCAGAGGGCCGACCGACCGATGATGTGGAATGGCAGTTCACGACGGTCCAGGTCAACGACGCGATCCCCCCCACGGTGCAGACCGTCAGTCCGGGCCGGGACGCCACGGACGTCCCCAAGACCACCGCGGTCGTCGTCACGTTCAGCGAGGCCATGGACAGGCTCTCGGTTAAGCAGGCGATACAGGTCAAGGAAGGCAACTTCGCCTACAACTTCAACTGGCCCGACAATAAAACCGTCAGCTTCAGCTTGATCCCGAACCTCCTGCTCGGAACGGCCTACACGATAACCATCATGAACACAGCGTCCGACCTCGTCGGGAACCACATGATCTCGAACTACGACTGGACTTTCACGACGGAATACTGGCGGGGGGACGTTCACGGCAGAGTAGTCGATGACGCAGACGGCAGCCCGATATCGAACGCGACGGTCACGCTCGACGGGACGCAGACGCTGACCGATGGAAACGGGAATTTCACCTTCAGGAATATCGAGCAGGGTGAATATTCATTCAATGTCATGAAGGACGGCTACGATTCGAGTAGCGACAGCAAGAGCGTTGGAGAGGGGGCGCTGCAGGACCTCGGCACGATCAGGCTCCGCAAGACGCAGGCCGGACCGAGCGGCATGCTCTTTGGAGTGGCGGCTGGCATCATCATAGCCGTGGTGATCGTGCTTATCCTTCTCGTCCTGCTATCGCGCAAGCGAAGGAAAGTTCAACCCACGACGTTCGAGCAGTGGAAGGGCGAGGTCGCCGAGGTCGAGAGGCCCGACAGCGGGCAGTAATCACTTGTAGTCGTAGAAGCCTCGGCCAGTCTTCCTTCCGAGCCGACCGGCCTTTACCATCTTCCGGAGCAGGGGGCACGGCCTGTACTTCGGGTCTCCGAGGCCGTCGTGCAGCACCGTCATGATGTCCAGGCAGATGTCGAGGCCTATCAGGTCCGCGAGCTCGAGCGGCCCCATCGGGTGGTTGAAACCGAGCTTGGCGACCGTGTCGATCGCCTCTTTCGTTGCCACCCCTTCTTGGAGGCAATAAACGGCCTCGTTGATGAACGGCATGAAGATCCTGTTGGCGGCGAAACCTGGGAAGTCCTGGACCTCGACCGGGGTCTTGCCCAGCTTCGCGGAGAGGTCGAACACCACCTTGACCGTCTCGTCGCTCGTCTGCAATCCGCGGATGACCTCGACCAGCTTCATCAGGGGCACGGGGTTGAAGAAGTGCATGCCCACGAACTTCTGCGGGCGGTCGGTCGCGGCGGCGAGCTCGGTTATCGATATGGAAGACGTGTTCGATGCGAAGATCACGTCGGGCCTGCAGAGCTTCGCGAGCTCCCGGAATGCCTCCTTCTTCACCTCGGGGCTCTCGAACACCGCCTCGATGATGAGGTCGCAGTCGGCCAGGTCCTTCCATTCAGTCGTGCCCTTCACCCGCGACTGCACCGTCGCCTTCTCCTCGGCGGTCATCTTCCCTTTCTCGACGCCTTTAGAGAGGCTCTTATCAATTGTGGCGAGGCCTTTCTGCACGAACCTGTCCTCGATGTCCCTCATAGCCACGCTGTGTCCGCTCTGCGCGAGGACCTGAGCGATCCCCGCCCCCATCGTTCCGGCGCCGAGCACTCCAACTTTCCTGATCTCCAAGAACGTCACCTGCGGACGGAAAAGCGGCGAGTTATTTCAGGGCTTCCGTCCGGCGGTCTGGCGGTTGGCGGCGTGATTTGAGGTTGAGAACCCGGCCTGGCACACCCTCCCCGTGTCCGCGGTCAGATCGGCCCGGCCGTCACATCTTCTCGATAAGCATCGCCATGGCATTGCCGCCGCCAAGGCAGATGGTGACGACCCCTCGCCTCGCGTTCCTGTCCTTCATGGCGTATATCAGGGTCGCGAGTATCCGCGCTCCTGAGCAGCCGATCGGGTGACCGAGCGCCACCGCCCCGCCATTCACGTTGAACCTCTCCCGCGGGATCCCCAGCTCCTTCATCACCGCCACGCTGGCGGAGGAGAAGGCCTCGTTGTGCTCCCAGAGGTCGATGTCCTTGACCTCGAGGCCTGTCTTCTTCAGGAGCTTCCGCACCGCGGGTATCGGGGCCTCCATGACCCATTCCGGCTTGACGCCGGCGCTGACGTAATCAACTATCCGCGCTAGCGGCTTGAAACCTTTCTTAATCGCCGCCTCGGAAGACATCACGACGGTGGCAGCACCGCCATCGCTCAACTGCGAGGCGTTTCCCGCCGTGACCCTGCCATCCTTCTTGAAAGCGGCAGGCAGCTTCGCCAATTTCTCGACCGTCGAGTCTGACCTGATGCCCTCGTCCTGCTCGAACAATCTCTTTTCGGCCTTCAGTTCGACCGGGACGATCTCCGCCCTGAACTTGCCGTCCTGTGTGGCCCTGTTGGCCTTCATGTGGCTCTCGTAGGAGAACCGGTCCATGTCCTCGCGGGTGACGTTGTACCTGTCCGCGACGATCTCGCCCGTCATGCCCATGTGGAAATTGCTGTAGACGTCCCACAGGCCGTCGTACACCATCGCGTCCACCAGCTTGACGTCGTTCATCTTCGAGCCCCAGCGCAGCTCGCGCACGACGTAGGGGGCGTTGCTCATGCTCTCCATGCCTCCCGCCACGATCGTCTCAGCGCTGCCCGCCTTGATGGCGTCAGCGGCGACAGCGACCGCCTTCAGACCGGAGGCGCAGACCTTGTTCACCGTGAAAGCGGGGACCGAATCCGGTATCCCGCCAGCGAGGGCCGCTTGGCGGGCCGGAGCCTGACCGAGACCGGCGGTGACGACGTTGCCCATGATGACCTCGTCGATCTCGACCGGGTTCACTCGCGCTCGGGCGACCGCTTCCCTTATCGCGATCGCGCCAAGCTGCGTTGATGAAAACCCGGCCAACGACTTCCCGTATCTGCCAATCGGTGTTCGGCATGCACTGATGATGACTGCTTCTTGCATTCATTGCCCCCGGACGATTCGGGGAAAGCGCCACCGGTTATGAAGGTTGCCTGATTACTGTATTGAGGCGACGCTCAGGCGTCACCTTCAATTCACTGGCTTTCACCCAAGCCTTCTCCCCGACGTCTAACGCCGTTTGGTTAGCTAAAGGCTGGCTGGGCGAGTCATCTAGTGCAGAAGGTGATTCGCAGACGCCCTTGTCGCCGATCCCTTGTCGATGCGCGGAACGCTCGGATGCCCTACGGTTGCGATGGCGGCTGATAAGGTCCCTGGGGAGGTTGATAAGGTCCCTGGGGCGGCTGATACTGGCCTGGCGGCGGTTGGCCGTAAGGCGAGCTCGGAGGCTGCACATACACGCCCCTCCGCCTCTGCCGCGACCTCATGACCGCGAACAAGACAGCCGCGATCACGATGACGAGCACTATGACGATTATGAGGATGATGAGCAGCGACCCCATTGACGCGCTCTGGTATTTGAAGGATTTCAGGTCGAGGTCCATTCCCAGGGTCAATGATAGGCCCATGACCGAGCCGTTCAATTTCGCAGCGTAGCCAATCGAGTCCGAGTAATAGATCTTCCCGGGGGACCCGCCGCCGCGCGGGGTCTCGGTGACCATGAACGTGTTGAACGTGCCGGCGGGAACGGTGACGCTTGTTGGACCGGAGACCGAGAGATCGTTCGTGACGGTGGTCGTATAGGTATGGCCGCCAGAAGTCATGTTGTGCGTGCTGGTCGACGACCACGTCTGTCCATCACTCAACGGGAACTGGAAGGTCTCCTGCGGCGGGTTGTAGGTGTCCACGGAGGTGAACCCCATGGACGACTGATACGTCTTCACCATGGCGAGGTCCGAGGTCCTGAGGTAGATGTAGCTGGTCAAGGTGAAAGACGTGCCACCGCTCGAAACTGCGAGGCTGACCGTGCAATTGAATGACTCGTACTCGGATGTGTCGATGGCCAGGGTGAATTTGTCCTCCACCTGCAGACGGACTATCACCGAGTACATGGTGCCGGAGATATCGACAGAGCCGCTATATTCCCAGTAGTCGCCGATTGACCATGTCGGGGCGCTGCCTTGGGCCTTTGCCCCTGGCGAGAGGATTATGAACGAGCCGAGGACTAACATAGAAACAACCAGAATCGACGAAAGCTTCCTCATGTTTTCAACACCTGATTGATTGCTGGCTTTCCGAACGGCGCTCAGCATATAAATGTCGCGCAATCGTGTGCGCCTGCTGATAACGGGCACGAGGGGATTCGAACCCCTGTCGGAGGCTCCGAAGGCCCCAAGCCTAGTCCAAACTAGCCGACGTGCCCGGCGGCCGATGAGTGCCTCCTCAGATATTCCTTGTGGTCGTCCTGGCGGGAGATCTGAATTCTTGAAATGGCTGCCGCCCAATGTTCTTATCCGCAGATGGCGGGAAACCTATTCGCCGATGTGCTTCTTGTAGCCCGCCGCGTTGAGAAGACCCTTGACCTCGTTCGGGTCCGAAACCTCGACCGTCGCGACCCAGCCGCTGCCATAGGGATCCTTGTTGACTGCCTCGGGCGAATCCTGCAGGGTGTCGTTCACCTCGATGACCTTGCCGGACACGGGCGCATAGATCTCGGAGGCTGACTTCACCGACTCGACGACGCCAAGCTTCTCGTGCGCCTTGAGGACCTTGCCCACCTTCGGCAGCTCGACGAAGACTATGTCGGTGAGCTCGTGCTGCGCGTGGTCAGTTATGCCTATCGTCGCCTTCTTCCCCTCGACCCTCACCCACTCGTGATCCTTGGTGTAATGCAAGTCGTCCGGAACCTTGGTCATCGAAGCACCGCGCCGCAAATCCTGCTGGCGGTTATGAAGGTTTCTAAACACAGCGTCTTAAGTTATTGCGCATAGACGGCGGAGCGCCTCGCTGCCGTGTCTCCATTCATCGAACTTGGTCTCAACCGACTCGGTGATACCATCCAGGGAGGGGAAGTACCGGTTGTGGG
>Ga0315277_10000958_pt1 | contig 43185 bp, 33 predicted proteins | sample YL17G05_15_MG_FD_203695 | JGI IMG/M metagenome (GOLD analysis project Ga0315277, IMG submission 203695) | Sediment microbial communities from Yellowstone Lake, YNP, Wyoming, USA - YL17G05_15 | ecosystem: Environmental > Aquatic > Freshwater > Lake > Sediment | place: USA: Wyoming | collected... | reverse complement strand
TGCCCAAAGCCAATGCTCAAGGGCCTATCGTCATAAGCAACATGATACTGCTCTGGTGATACAAAGGCTTCACGGGGAACACGCTTCATAGCTTCAACCACACGCTTGTCGGCGATTTCGTGGTCGAGATATTTAAGCAAATTTCCTCTAGCCCACTCTAAGTCCGCCACAGTTCACCCGCCGAAGACGTCAACCGAGAACGAAAGACAGGATTATGAGGACCAGAATTATAGCTCCGGCAATGATGCCGATGCGTTTTACTTCAGGCATAACATATTGATAGCGGCTGGTTAAATCCTGAGCTTTTGGGGCCTGAGCTTTTAGGGACACCCGGGTGGGCGCTTGTGCCTCAGCAGACAGTGGCCTCGGTTGTTGCAAACGCCCCTCCTGTACCGCCTTCTCCACTCTAGCTCGATGTTTTGCCTTAGCACGTCGTGATTTTTTCGCCATTATCCTCTCCTTAGTGCAGATTGCTTATAAACTCTTGTACTGGAAATGTATACATGACCTAAAAGTTGCTGGAGTTGATGGAGCTCGACGCCATTTTGTAATTTACGTCTGGCAAAGCTATGCCGCAGGGTCTGCGGTGTGACCTTGCCACTCAACCTTGCCCTGGAGGCGTAACCTTTGATAATCTGCCAGAACCCCTGCCTGGTCAACCTCTTACCACGTCGGTTAAGAAATAAGGCTTCCTCTCTCTCGTCATATAATAGATCCAGCCTATCACTTCTCAGGAAATTCCTTAAAATCAGACTTAAGCGATGGTCAAAAGGAACTTGTCTTTTGGAATTAATCCGTACGCAATTTTGCTCCAGATCAATGTTCTTAACGTCCAAGGACACTAATTCGCTTATGCGTAAACCAGTGGCATAAAGTAATTCCAGCATAACCACGTCTCTTTTAGCTTCTGGAGTGGGTAGCTTTGCTGGCTCGGCAAGCAACTTCTGATAGTCAGAGGAAGATAAAAATGTGATTGAATGCCTTTTAACCTGAGGAGAAGGCAATTTTTGCGCCGGATTCTCCTTCATCCGCCCCGAATCAACCATAAATCTGAAGAATGATCTGGCTGATGCCACCTTGCGAGCAGTTGTTGCCACAGAGTATCTCTTCTCCCGGAGCTTGAGCAAATAGCTCTTCAAAAGCTCATCATAGGACGTGATTATGCCCTTTGCCTGCTCGGCAGTAATGAAGGCTGCCATCTGACCCAAATCATTGCGGTAAGCAGCTAAAGTATTCTGCGAATGGCCTTTCTCTTGAGCTAAGTATTTAAGGAAGGCATCGATATCCAGCTTCATTGAAGTTATTCTAACATAATGCGAGTCATTTTGCCTCTATGTAGGTCACTTGCTACAATGAATTTGCCATGAAAACAGAACAATTAAGAACTTTGCCAGCCAAGCCCGGAGTTTATCTGTTTAAGGACAAAGAGGGAAAGGTTATCTACGTTGGCAAGGCTGTCAACTTGAAAAGTCGGGTAAGGAGTTATTTCGGCACTCCTTCCAACCTGTCCTCCAAGATTCAACAATTAGTCCCCAGAATACAGGATTTCGAGTTCGTAATTACCAGTTCCGAGCAAGAAGCGCTTATCCTGGAATGCAGCATGATAAAGAAATATACCCCCAGGTACAATGCGAGTCTCAAGGATAACAAGACTTTCCCCTACCTCAGGATAGACATCAACGAAGATTGGCCTCGTGTATGCATCACTCGCCGGGTCCAGAAAGACGGAGCGAGATATTTTGGACCTTTTGCCAGTGCTGGCTCGGTACGCAAGACTTTGGGGTTGATAGAGAAGATATTCCCTTTTCGCAGTTGCAGCAAACGCATCAAAGGTACAGACAAGCGGCCCTGCCTTGATTACTATATTCGCCGCTGTCCTGGGCCATGCATCGGGGCAGTGGAAAAACAAGAATACCACGAATTACTAAACCAGGTCATCTTGTTTTTGCAGGGGAAACAGGAACTTGTTCTACGCGAATTAAACGCCAAGATGAAGGCCGCATCACAGCAGCTTCAGTTTGAGAGGGCGGCTTTGCTGCGCGACCAAATAAACGCCATCGAAAGAGTCATAGAGGGGCAGAGGATCGCTATAAAATTAAAGGGGGAAAAGGATGTCATCGGTCTGGCACAAAATGAAGAACAGGCTTGTATCAAACTCTTCTCTATTCGCAATGACAAACTTATCGGCCAGGACCATTTCATTATGGAAGGCATTCAGGGCGAGTCTCCCCGGCAAATAATGACCAGTTTTGTGAAACAATACTATGCCTCGGCTTCATATGCCCCGCCGCTCATATTGCTTCAGCACCCGGTGGACGAGCCAGTAGTGCTTTCGGAATGGCTTGCACAGCAAAGAGGGAGCAGAGTGAAGCTTCAAGTGCCACAGCGAGGAGCCAAAAAGAAGCTGGTGGACACAGCAGCCGAAAACGCTGCTCAGGGTTTACGATTTGCTCAGGCTAAAGAGATGAAGGCCGAGGTTATAAAGTCCGGCCTACAAGAGCTAAAAAACAGATTGCACCTGCCTAAATTGCCCCGCAGGATAGAATGTTATGACGTCTCTAACATTCAGGGCACGCTGGCGGTGGGCAGCATGGTTGTTCTGGGAAAAGGCTGGCCTAAACCAGCACATTATCGCCGCTTCCGCATCAAGACTGTAGCTGGCGCTGACGATTATGCCATGATTCAAGAGACATTGAGGCGCAGGTTTAAACGGGGCCTGACAGGCGAAGGTACCTGGGCAATCGTTCCCGACCTTGTCCTCATTGATGGCGGTAAGGGACAACTTAATGCCGCCCTGGAGGTGAGGCAAGAACTAGGGCTGGAATCTATCTCTATGGCCAGCCTGGCAAAAGAAAACGAGGAGGTATTCATACCCGGCGACCACCAGCCAGTTCGTATAGCCAAAGACTCTCCAGCCCTCCATATACTGCAAAGAGCCCGGGATGAGGCCCATCGCTTCGCCATAAGTTACCACCGGAAGTTGCGTCACAAAGAAGTTACTGCCTCTGCACTAGATAACATCCAGGGCATCGGACCAAAGCGAAAGAAGGCTTTGTTAAGGAAGTTTGGCTCAATTGAAGCCATCAAGGAGGCTTCGTCGGAGGAACTCCGACAGACAAAAGGCATAACCCCAGCGCTGGCGAAGAAAGTTAAAGAAGAACTCGTTAAACAATGACAAAGACCAAAGGAAATCGGCGCATCTGTGAGCTCATATCCCAATGGGCAGACACGCCAAATCGACCCCTTGATGGTGTAACTAGTGAGATATAGTCACCCGAAAAACTGTAATATATGTCTGAAATTAACAGGATTTTAACAAAGGTAGCTTATAATGATGTACTAAAGATGTCCGGAAAACTGAACCGTTACGTGAAAAGGCTTAGCGTCTTCTTGATTACGGCGGCTTTAATTGCCGGGATGGCAGGATGTGATGGTGACGGCGGTTATAATCCTCCTCCTTCCCAAAACCTGGAAATACGGACCTGGTATGATTTGGATGCCATCAGAGACAACCTGGCCGGCAACCACACCCTGATGAACGACCTTAATTCCACCAGTCCCGGTTATACGGAGCTGGCAAGCCCGACAGCTAATGGAGGAAAAGGCTGGGAGCCGATTGGAATCTATCATCCACATGGATCCACCGCTTTTACAGGCTTCATGGGCACTTTCGATGGGCAAGGATACGAGATACGTGACCTGTTTATCAACCGCCCCGATGAGGATAGTGTTGGGCTTTTTAAGTATGTCGAGGATGGAGTCATCGAAGCCGTCGGCGTGACAAACGTTACTGTGATTGGCAAAGATGCTGTGGGCAGTCTGGCGGGGGGCATCTATGGTACGACCATCTATAGTGGTGATGCCATTGCTGTTAGCAACTCCCATTCCAGCGGCAGTGTGACTGGCAAGGATGATGTCGGTGGCCTGGCGGGACGTGCTGAATGCATTGTAACCGACTCCTATTTCACCGGCAGCGTGACTGGTTATGAGTCTGTTGGCGGTCTGGTGGGAGAGAACTTTGGCACTGTGAGCAACTCCCATTTCACCGGCAACGTGACGGGCACCTTGTCTATCAGCGGTTTAGTGGGAGTAAACTGGGGCGGCACTGTGAGTGAGTCCTATTCCAGCGGCAGCGTGACCGGTTATGAGCACGTTGGTGGTCTGATAGGATTTGTCGGACAAAGTGGGACTGTGAGCGATTCCTATTCCACCGCCAACGTGACTGGCGAATGTGGTGTTGGCGGTCTGGTGGGATATGATTCTTGGACTCAGTGGAGTTGGTCAGGGCAGGACCCATATCAAATGGTTCCATTCCCTGGTGAGTGGGCGCTGGGAGTCGATGTGAGCAACTCCTACTATGATTATGACGACAGCCTGATTAATGGCAAGAACATAATCACCATCGGAGCTTTGTCCGCTGAAGACTTTGACCAATGGCTGTCTAATGGTAAGCTTCTGGATGTCAATAAAAGGCTTTCCCAAGGAAGTGGTTATTACTTGATAAACAATGTCAGTGATTTCAAGCAGCTACTGGCGTTCGGTCAAAATGATACTCTGAAGTTCAGATTGACAAGCGACCTCAGTTTGGTCAGCGAGCCTGGCCTGTACATCCCATATTTGGCCGGAGAGTTCGATGGCAATGGTCACAAAATCTCTAATTTGAGCTTCAACTCTGAGTCCGTTTGCTATGTTGGATTGTTTGGGTACCTTGGGCGCACTGGCAAAGTCAGACAAGTGGGTGTTGAGAACGTAAACATAACTGGCGCTGGTTCTGTTGGCGGTCTAGTGGGACAAAGTTATGGCACCGTGAGCGACTCCTATTCCAGCGGCACCGTGACTGGTAAAAGATTCAATGTTGGCGGTCTGGTAGGATCCAACACTAAGAGCACTGTGAAGGTCGGGAATGACGAATGGAACGCTCCGGGCATTGTGAGCAATTCTTATTCCACCGCTAGCGTGAGTGGCGGAAATGTTGTCGGAGGTCTGGTGGGATCGAACTTCCTTGGCATTGTAAGCAGCTCCTATTCTACCGGTAGCGTGACTGGTTACAAGTATGTTGGCGGTCTGGTAGGTACCAGCGATCTGGGTCTGGGAGATACCGGCAATGTAAGCGACTCCTATTTCACGGGCAGCGTGACCGGCGAAGACGGTGTCGGCGGTATAACAGGGTTTGGTCTCGGCAGTAACTCCTATTATAACTACGATGAGGTCCTGATTAATGGCGAGAACATAATTACTTTCGGAGCTTTGTCCGATGAAGACTTCGACCAGTGGCTGGCCAGCAATAAATCCTTGGATGTCAGTGGAAGGCTTTCCCAAGAAGACGGTTACTACCTGATAAACGATGTCAATGACCTCAAACAGCTGCTGGCAGTTGGTCAAAATGCTTCATTGAGATTCAGATTAACAAATGACCTGGACTTAGCTACTGAGCCCAACTTCTACATCCCTTATCTGGCTGGAGAGTTTGATGGCAATAGCCACAAAATCTCCAACTTGAGCTTCGATTTCGGTTGTGTTTCCCAAGTCGGATTGTTCGGATTCCTTGCCCCCGGTGGAAACATCACCCAGCTGGGAGATGAGAATGTAAACGCAGAAGGCAACTATTATGTTGGCGGCCTGGTGGGATTCAGTGCCGGCAATGTCAGCCATTCCTATTCCACCGGCAGCGTGAGCGGCAACAGGTGCGTCGGCGGTCTGGTGGGGTATAACCAAGGCACCGTGAGCAGTTCTCGTTCCACCATTGACGTGACCGGCGATCAGCGTGTTGGCGGTCTGGTAGGTATGGGCGGTGCAAGCAATTCGTATTCCACCGGCAGCGTGACCGGCACCTGGGCTGTCGGCGGTCTGGTGGGAGACAGTTATGATAATGTAGACAACTCATATTCTACCGCCAGCGTGGCTGGCTATGATTATGTTGGCGGCCTGGTAGGTGTGGGCGGTGCAAGCAATTCATATTCCACCGGCAGCGTGACCGGCGGCACTTCAGACGTTGGCGGTCTGGTGGGACGTGGCTGGGCAAGCATCGTGACCAATTGCTTCTGGGACGTCCAAACCAGTGGACAATCCACTTCGGGTGGCGGGACAGGCAAGACTACAGCACAAATGAAGAACATTGCCACCTTCTCAGGAGCAGCGTGGAACATAATCGCAGTCGCCAATCCTGGCACGCGCAACCCTGCATATATCTGGAATATCGTTGGTACGGTGACCTATCCTTTCCTGAGCTGGCAGCCGTAAGAAGGCTCAACTCTCTCCCAATGAGATTGCTTCGCCCCGACAAATCGGGACTCGCAATAACAGAAGAAAAATGACCCACAATGTCAGCAGAAGCTACGCCTGGCAATAATGCCTGCCAGGTATTGACTTCCTGCCTATGATACGTCCACAATAAGCACCCGTGGAGATAGTTTTGATAATCCTATTTGCCATCCTGGGTCTGGCAGTGGGCAGCTTCCTTAATGTGTGCATTGACCGCCTGCCCGCGAACAAGTCCATTGTATTTCCACCATCTCATTGCGAAGCCTGTCAGCACAGGCTATCCGCTAAGGACCTCATCCCTGTATTTAGCTATCTCCGGCTTCGTGGTCGCTGCCGGTACTGTCAGGCTGCCATCCCCCGGAGGGTATTCTGGGTGGAACTTGCAACGGGCCTGATATTTGCTCTCCTCTACTGGCATTTCGGCTTAAGTGCGCAGCTGGGGGTTATGATTCTCTACGCCTGCCTATTCATTATCATTTTCGTCATTGACCTGGAGCAGGGACTCATCCTGAACAAGGTGGTTTATCCCGGCATGGTTGTGGCTTTGCTTCTATCCTTACTGCCTCACTCCTGGCTTACCGAGGAGACTTGGCTTACTACCGTGATACAACCTTCGATTGCCAGTGCTGCTATAGGCGGAGCCATCGGCTTTGTTATATTCCTTCTGATTGCTCTAATCTCCCGCGGCGGCATGGGTTGGGGAGATGTCAAGCTAGCTGCTTTGATTGGCCTGGCGACTGGCTTCCCTCTGGTTTTCGTTGCCATTATTATGGGGGCCATCCTCGGTGGCGTAGTGGCCGTGGCCCTGATGATAGCTAGAAAGAGAAACCGCCGCCAGACGATTCCTTTCGGTCCCTTCCTGGCCGTGGCTGCCATGGTAACATTGCTCTGGGGAAGCTATATATGGAATTGGTATCTGTCTCTAATGCATTAGCGACGCTGCAGTCGCCATCATAGACAAACAAAGAAAATCCTAAGCACTAAATACGAAATACTTAACAATATCAAACTCTCAAGTCCCAATGGTCAAAACACAAAGGTTTTGAATTCTGAAATTAGGATTTGCAATTTGTTTAGGATTTAGATATTAGAATTTAGGATTTAATCTCTGTGGATTGTGCGTAACCGCCTAACGCACTTTATGTAAAGCCAGAGTGGGCTCACTTTCTTCTGAACAGGGCAAAGAAACGGTCTTGATATTCCGGGAAGAGACCCCAGCGGTTTAGCTCCATCACCAACTCCGGGGCCCGGGAAAGGTTGCGACTTGCTTGCTCGAAAAGCTCTTCAATGTAATCTCGGGCACCCTGGGGTACTCCACCGGCATCTACTTCTAAAAAGCCTCGCCGACTAAATTCGGCCATATTAGTGCTAGCCGATTTGGCAGTTAGTTCATAGATGAACATGAGCAAAGACACATCCCATAGCTCTTCCACTCCCTTGATTATGGTGCTCAAAGGATTATTCTGTTCCTCTATTTGGGAGATGAGCTTGCTTATCACCTGCCTGACAGGCTCGGAGACAACGTTCATCCCCTTGGGTTCGTTCTTATACCGGTAAAAGATGCCCGATTCATGAGGGCGCTCCTGAGCCATCATAGCTATGTATTTTTTTGCCTGCTCGCTAAAGCCTTCAACATTGAACAGGTAAACAGGAGTAACAATTTTGGGTCTTTCCGCAATTACTCTCCCATCCCGGACCACACTGAGATTCCCCACCAGTTCAGTGACGACGTAATAATCAATAACAGAACTGCCAAAAGTGGCCAGGTTTTGCTGTGGCGCTCGGATTAATTCCGTGTGCTCCAGAGCATACCTAACTTTGTCATCCGTCTCCATAATAGACCCCAATTCAACCCATTATTCTGGGCCTGCACTCCTTATCATTTGTTAAATAAACATCTTGACCGTGTAAAAGTTACGCTTTACTTTATCCTTGCCGGCAATTATGCTGCCCGCTTCAGTACTATGCCCGGGAACAAGATATTCCACATCAAGCTGAGACAGTTCGTCAATGCTCTTTCTTAGCAAGGAAGGGCTGCCACCTGGGAAATCAGTCCGGCCTATGCTGCCGGCAAAGACCACATCACCGCTGATCAATATCTTATCCTTTTCTAGATAAAGGGAAACAGAACCGGGAGAATGTCCCGGGGTAAGGATGACCTTGACTGCGACTTTGTTATCTTTAGCTCCCAGAGACAAATCACCATCCTTAAGATAAAAGAAGGGATCAACCTCCGGTGGCTTACCGCCAAATGCCTGAAAAAACATCTTCCCCATCGTGCGATAAAATTCATCTTCCTCACGGGACAAAGTAAATAAGGCACCGCTTTTTTTCACCACCGGTTCAGTGGCTTCAATGTGGTCAGGATGGCTATGGGTGCCAATCACCAGACCGATATCCTCCATTTTGAAACCATCTTTTTCCATAGCCTGAGCCAGGGAATCCAAACAGGGCTCCCCAAGCTCATTCCTGACATGGCCAGGGTCAACCAATACGTGCGGACGCTCCCCCCTCAGAACCGAGGGCCAGAGAATGGCATTGCAATTATTGCCCCGGCCTTGCCATACATAACAATAAAAATACTCCGCTAACTTTACAGATTTATGATAAATCATCACAATAACCTCAAACTCACTTTGTTGAACCTGCGAATATTATAGGCTAAAATGCACTGTTAGTGTTAACAAAGCCACTACTCTGTCATTGCGAAGCACCTCAGTGCTGAAGCAATCTCAAGGAATAGGAATGTGAGATTGCTTCCCCTTCAGCTCGCAGTGACGTAAGGAAAAGGAGTTGTATGAGTGAGCTCAAGAGTTCCTGGGACATTGCTCAAGAGAGAGCAAATAGATTGGGCAAGCTGTCAGCCGAAGAAAAAGAACAGCAGGAAAGGCAAGGGTATCGCCAAATCGGTCAGGTGCTGGCACAGAAGTGGCTGGACAGTTCCCGACAAGTGAATGTGGCTGCGGAGCTAAACAAACACGAAGAAAAGGAGAGGGATATAATAAAACAGGCCATAATCGAGCACCTCGTACAGGCTATCGATTTTACAACTACCCGGGGTATGAATATCGTGAAAAGGATAGTCGAGGTGGTAAGCAGCTTGAGGCCTGAATTGCAGCCAAAGGCAGAAGAAATAATCCAGTTAGTTCAAGAATATGAAGAGGCAGAACAGAAGATAAGACAGGAACTAGAAGGCAACTTCAGGGAAACCCTGCACCAATTGAGAATCTCAGGAGCAGCAGTAGATTCTATCAATATCGAAGCTAGCCAACAGTGGCAACCGGCCCATCAGGAGCTCGTTGAAACTTTTGCTCCAAGGCTCAATGATTTGAAGCAAGCATTAATTAGCTAAACGGAAAACAGTTCATGGCGCCACAAGGGTGAGCGTCTGCTCGTACTGGGCCCTGCGGCGGTCGTAGTCGGTCTGGATGGCGAGGACTCTATACTTCTCCTGGTCGATTCCGCAGCGGGCGTCGGTGACCGTCACGACATCGAGGAGCTCCTCGCCGACGTTCGTGGGGATGGTGATGGCGGTGGGGTGAGCTCGCGATGACGCCTCTCTTAGGAGGGCATCGGCTCTCTCCTGAGTTCTGGTGGCGGTGGTGAGGTTGGGGTCGTACACCTGTACTGGCTCGTCAATGGCGAGCTGCAGCAAGTCCCAGTCGAGGGCTTCTTCCAGGATGCGGCTGTCGTCGTCGGCTCTGCCCAGGGCACGGGCACGGGACAGGGTGACAGCGTGGTTATATTGGCCTGACAGGATGGGATGAGATTGCCACGCTCCACTCGCAAGGACATCGTAACTATAACAGCTAGCTTCGGCGGGTAGAGGGTTCTTGGTGAAGGCTTCCTGGCTGCGAAAGACAAGTCTGTCGGGGACGAAGGATAAAAGCCTCCGGAGGGCGGCTGTACCGTTTGACCCCGGGTTGGTCGTAAAGTCGGGGTAGAAGTTGTTGATGGCTGAGGACTGAGGCTTGGTGGGGGTGTTGCTGAGTAATATGCCGGCCCTGGCCAGGAGCTGGTACAGGATTTGCCAGACTGACTTGGGATTGACGTCGTCCTTGTTCCAGCGCATCTGATAGCGGGCCGACCAGCGGGCCATGAGGCCGGCGCCGTCCAGGCAGTGAATGGTGAATAGTGATTGGTTGGGGGTTGACGAGTGCTGCCATGAGTCAACCCAGAACGTGCCCCCCTCCGCTGTCTCGGCGCCGGCCGCCGTTCGATAGCCTAAGCGAAGCGCAATTTCGCTGCGGAAGCGAAGCGAAGCGAGGGCGCCCGCTCCCGGAGAGGCGTACTGGCCTCTGGAGTTGTCGAGCTCGATGGTGAGGGCGGGCTCGGAGGTTGCCACGTCCTTCAGCGGAAGGACTCGCAATGACAACTTCACTATGTCGTTCGAGATATCCAGGGGATCACCGGCTGCCCTGGGGGCTCTCCAGACTCCGTCGGGCTTAGAGAGCCACCAGTAGTCGGGTGACGAGGTGATGCGTAACCCGTAAAGAGATTGCCACGCTCCGCTCGCGATGACAGGGAGGGGCTTAGGCTCGGTGAGGGTGGTATCTGACCAGTAAGTGCCTTTGACCTGGTGACAGGTGATGGGTAATGAGTAGGCGGTGGTGCCAGCAAACTTCTCAATGGCGACGATGCGGTTGGTCTCGTAGTCCTGGGCACCGGTCGGCAAATGGCAGTCGGGATATTCATAGGTGACGTACTCTCCGTCCGGGGCCATGAGAAAGCTTTCGAGGGCCAGGAAGTTATAAGAGGCGCTGAGCTTGGTGCGAAAGAGGTCGTAATGGTTGTAGGGGGAATCGGACTCCTTGCCGGCGAGGACAATATCTACTGCCACCAGGGCGGGGTCGTAGGTAGCTCCGATGCCGTAGGTAGAAAGTAGGGGGTGGTTGTCGTCGTACCACTGAGCCTCGCTGGTACTTTGGGTCTGGGTGTTTAGTACTATGCGGATGATGTTAGCGGGAAAGGTAGCCCGGATGCCCAGGCAGAGGACGTTGTCGCCTGCCGCCCACCAGGCGGCGGCCAGGGAAACTACTTCCTCATAGGCTGAGAGCTGGGCGTTATTCCAGGAAACGCCGTAGTCATGGCTGTAGTATTTCCATAGTACATTTGTACTGGTCCTGTAGAAAATGTAGACCTTCGCTCCATGGGCGGCGATGGCGCAGGGACCGGTGCAGGTGTTAGAGATTAGTGACCAGGTGGAGTAGTCGGAGGTTGGGCCAGGGTTGGTGATTTTCTGGTAGTAGAGGTTGTTACCACTGGCGGCCCGGATGCGGTGCATGCTGCCCTGGCCGTCGAAGGCGATGCCATGGTGGTTGTCGGGCTCGCTGCCGGTGTAAAGCCTCGTCCAGGATAGCCTCTTGATGCCGGCCTCGTAGTCATAGACTTTGGCCTCGACGTAGGGCGTACGGCTGGCCTTCTGCTGAGCGGCGAGTAGAGTGGCGGTGAGGGTTTTCATAAGTCAAGCCTCAAGTTAGGCGAGTTTCGCGACAAATAAGACGTCATATGTTCCCCAGGCGTAGATGCCCCCTGAGCCATCGTTATGATAGATGTACCCCTCGATGTAATCATTGACCGCTAGCTGCAGGAGTGCGGTACATTGCCAGCATGGATTGAAAGCGCCGCCTAAAACCAAATCGCTTTCTGCGACTTGCGCTCCGTTTTTTCTGATTCCTGCTACACAAGCTGTTCCACTGGCAAGGTAGGTGGCCTTGAATAGGGCAACTTGGTGAATGACGAGGTACGTGCCGGCGGTTTTGGCTGTAAACTTATAGGTGGAGGTGTTAAATTCGGTCTGAACATCATAGGTTACGGCGTTGATGTTGACTTTCGTCCATGCCCCGGAGGCTATAAGCTGATTGGCACTGAGGTATGCACGGCAGCCGCTCTGTTTGGCGAGGGTCAACACGCCAGCGTCATCGAGTAGAAATGCCTCCACTCCTTTCACATCCAGACGGATTTTATCTTCGTCGGCAGATTCTTCTACCTGAATCTGGGTGTCACCATCGGTATCCTTGATTATCTTGTCGGTGTTCTGAGTGTGCTTCTTGCTTATGGCGTCCTGGGCTGCAGAGGACAAGTTGCTGTTAGTTGCTATGTCGGCGACTTTGGCGATTGTACCTGCCCCAACTCCGTGAACGCCGGTGGTGGCGTTCTTATGTGTGGTTAGAGTGGATGGCTCACCATCAAGGCCAGCAAGGGACATTTCATCGCTGCCTCCATCGTGGTGGGATGTTTTGTGAGCTTGGGGGGCGTGGTTGGCGGTGACATCGGCACCGGCTTCTATGGCATCCAGCTTGGTGAAATCGGCTGCCTCGCAGAGTTGGGTATGCTTCTTGTTGACGGCATCGCCGACCTCGGTGTCGGTGTTGGTGGCGTTCACCGGTAGTCCGTTGGCGTCGGCCTTCAGCATCTTGCCGCCGGTGGCTGAGCTGGTATGGTCTGGTGCTGAAGTTATGGCGTGTTGCCTGTCGTGTAGCTGGCTGTGGGTATGGTATGCCTCGGCAAAATCGGGGTCATGGTATTCGTTGCCGTGGACTTCCATGCCTCCGCCTCCGGCCGGGCTGCCCCCGGGCCATGAGGCCATGACGCAGGCGTCTTTGGGGTTGTCACCGGGCATGGCCAGGATGACCCGGTTGCCGACGACCATGGCCGACGTCGGGATGTCTCGGGACACGGGGACGTCATCGAAGTAGGTGGTCAAGGAACCAGCGAGCTGGACACCGGCCTTGTAGGTGCCAGCGTCGAAGTTCTTTAAGATGGCTAGTTCGAGTAACATATGTTCGTGACTCTCCAGATGGCTCTGAGAAGCTCAAGGGAGCCGCTGATTCGGTTTCCACGACTCTTTGTACTCACAGTGGCTTTAACCTCCCCCAATTTTCCTGAGTAACAGCGCGAGCACGATTGCCAAAACAATTATGCAGATCAACAAGCCTTTTCCAGACCTGGGCATTTTCGTCCTTTAAGGCAGGGCTGGTGTCTATCCACCACGTCGACAGGTTAGTCACCCTACCTTATCTATGGCCGCTACGTTGTTGGCGGAGAGGTCGTGCCTGACTGGGAGGCCTTGACGCTTCCGGCAAGTCGGTTGCCGATGACGTCGACACCCGCTCCTGCCAGGAAGGCGGCGATGACGCCGAAGATGCCGGAGAGTACAGGTGTGACTGTATAGCCTATGGCAAATACAGCCGATGCGAGCAGGGCTCTCATGATGGACGAGGCGAACTTGCGTGCCACAAAGGGCTCACCTGATTCTAGCCAGCCAAGTAGGGCGGCAAAGAGGCCTCCTATAAGGGCTGCGACCACTAGGTACCAAATATACATGATCCAATTACCTCCGTTTATTCTTTATCCCGCTTGTGAGCTCGACCTTTCTCATACAAGATAAAGTGCGCTGTGGGCTAAATAAGGGCGCCCAGGGTGTCGGGGACGGGCTTGTTGGCTGCCTGGTAATGATGGGCCAGGTGGCGGGCGGCCTTGATGATTTCCTCGGCGGAGGCCTGGACTCTCTCGCCCCGATATCCGCCCCTACTGAGGGATGCCACTGCGGCGGGCATCCTCTCCCAATCCACGGTCTTCTCGATATCGAGGCGTCCCTTGGCCCTCAAGATGGCCTTAGTATGGTGGGGAAGCTTCCAGGTCTCGGGATCCTGGGGATCGCCGACTATGGCGAAGGCTTCCTTTGGTAGCCCCTCTTTGGTTTTCTCCTTTGAGAGTGCTTCTTTTAGTTTACTCATGGTTGCTCATTCCTCCGTGTAGAATTGGCGTGGGATAACCCGGTTAGCGCGGGCGACCTGTTTGAGCTTCTCGTCGTAGCGCTGTAGGCGTTCCATGCCCCACGCCCTGTAGTTGATGGTAGCCTGACTACCAGCTATAGTGGCTTTGTCCACTGCATAAGCTGATACCGACATGGCCAGGTAACCGGTGGCGCCCAGGACGATGATCTCCTCATGCTCAGCTGGGATGGTGGTGGACTCACCGATGGTGTGCTTCTTGAGCCACTTCACCCGGGCCTTGGTGCCGTCTCCCTCGTCGACCATGCGGAGTGCGCCGGCCCAATAGTTGAAGGCCTGAAAGTATTTCGGGGTCTCTCCCAGGGGAAACTCGACGGACTCGATTTTAAGCAGGCCCGATAGGCCGGTGATGTCGAGGTCGGCGTCTCTGTAGGTGGTGGTGATATCGGTCTGCTGCTCAATGGGAGCGTGTAGAGAATACTCCATTACTGTTCTCTGGATGGCGCCTTCGACCTCATCATCCGTCCAGCGGTAGTTTTCCTCGTCGGTGTCCTGTAGGTCCTGGCGGACCCGCGCTGTCATTTCGACTAGATTCATGTTGTCACCTCACGAGATTGCCACGTCGCTGCGCTCCTCGCAATGACAAGGGGGAGTGAGGATAGGGAGGGGGTTCGACTGCCCCCTCCCTGCTCTGAAAAGGAAAGAAAGGAGGTGAAAGGAATAAGGCAGGGGATTGCCCAGGAACCTTGTGCCTGGCAGTAACGGCCCTGCCTAACTTCGTCATCAGTCTCTCACTCCTGAGAGCATGGCGCACTTAACGATAGAGAAGTCGGCCATGCTGACGTACCACTTGATGCGGGTACGTGTAGCGTCCTTGGTCTCCAGGGAGCCCAGGCGCTCGATGGTGAGCCCCTCCGGGCTGGTTAAGCCGCACACTCCGCCCTCTCCCATCTGGAACGCGTAGATAACGGAGCAATCGGCCGATGTGCCGACAGTGAAGTTATCCAGCGCCCAATCGGAGATAGCGAGCGGGATGCCGTTGTAATACTCGACTGTCTGGCCCAGGGCGCCATCTCCGATGAGAAGGTTTGTGCCGGCGGCCCTGGCCAGAACCATGAGCTTCCTGCGGGACCGGCGGCTCATCAAGAGGATATCGGGCTTGCCCCCTCTGACCAGGTCAATGAGCTTATCCAGGCTGGTGAAAGAAAGGGTGGCCCCGTTGGCGCCTGAGCCCTGGTGATTACCCAGACGGCAAGTCCAGGTGACCTGATCGTCGACCACGGTGGCGCCCTCGACGGTTGGCCAGGTGGGCTGAGTGGTGGCGTGGGTCTTGGTGTCGCCTGCTACGGCGGTGGCCTCATAGCGAAAGCCGTTCTCCAGGCCGGCGGTGGGCACGACGATGGCGCCCAGTGCCGTGGCGGTGTCGGCTACCCAGGCTGTGCCCTTTAGACTGTAATAGAGGCCTGTGAACTTGTCGCTGGAACCGTCTCCGTTAAGAAAGACGTTCTCGAACTCGTTCCTGACGGCCTTGGCGGCGAGCTCGATACAAGCGGCCTCCAGGTCCTGGACATTCGACCTGGTGGACTTCAAGAAGTTGTCCACATCGGCGTCTACTCCCAGGACGCACAGGGAAGCAGTGAACTGGTCGAAGGTAGGCGGGCTGGCTGTCCAGGTGCCGGTGACCGGTGCGTACCAGGCGGCCGCAGGGAGAGTCCTCTCCCGGTTGTATTTCAGACTGTTACCGACAATCTAAATGAAGGGCAGCTTTTGCAAGATGGGGCTGTCCTTGACTACTGTCTCGATGATTCCTTTAAGTAGGATGTCAGTCGAGAGCTTAGATGCTTCTGCTAGTAAAATACTCATAGTTAGCTAGTTCCTCCTTTTTGGTGGATTCCAGCGACGATCTTCTCCCTGGGGGACAAGCCCTCAGTGGATATCTCGCCCCTGGTGGGTGCTCCGGCCGGGACCTTGGCCTCTCTGGCCTGGGCTTCGAGGCTGGCCTTGACGGCGGTGGCGATAGATAAGGCTTTGGCCACGGACACGTCTATCTCCTCGATGGTCTGGCCGGCAATGACGTCCTGGGGAATGGTGGGATTGGATGCCCGGACAGCGCCCAGGTACTTAGTGACGGCCTGGGTGTGGGCTGCCTTGACTGCGGCGAGCTCCGCTGCCGCTGTCTCGGTGGCCTGGGAGACGACACTGAGGGAGGCTTCAAGCTCCGTGATACGTTTGGCTCTCTCGGAGAGGGCTGCCTCGACGGCGGCTTTGGCCTTCTTCTCCTCCCCTAGCTGGGCTTTCATGATTGCTAAGTCCTCGGCGTTGGATGCACCGTTGGGCTCAGGGGCTGGCTCTGGGCCAGGCTGTGGTTTCTTCGTTTCTTCTGACATAAATGCTCCTTTGTGAGTTATTACTCAGGCACTTCCATTTCTGCGGCTGTCGCTCTCTCTCTCGCTCCGCCGCGAGTGGATGCTGCCCTGAACTCCCTATTCATTTCCAGGATCTTCTTCCTCTCCTCCAGCCACCTGGTAAACTCCTCATCCGGGTCCTGGATCCCGATTTCGTCCATGGCGGTTCTTCTGCTGTGAACTCCCGCCTGGACGAGTAGCTGTTCGGTCTGGGCCTGCCTGTCTACGTCCTCCGGGAGTATCTGGCCCCAGACCACTCTGTGGTTTACTCCTGCGAAGTTCTCATTGGTAAACTTTTCGGTTAGCTTCAGGATCATGGCGTTTCGCTGGTGATAGACATTCGTCCTGATGGTGCGTTTCCTGATGACTTTCTGGGTAAGGCTGCCGAGCTCGATGCGCATGGCTGAGCCGGAGAGGTCTCTCTCCAGTCCTCCCCAGGCTGCCCGGGGGAGCTCGGAGATATCGTGTAACGAGCGGTATAGTAAATCGATGTAGTCCACATGTAGCCTGACCCCGCCTCCCTGGAGTAAGTCCAGGAGATAAGCCTTAGCATCTTCCGGGATGGCCCATAAGGCTCCTGGCTGGACTTTGATATCTTCGGCCGAGGCGACGTTCTCCAGGACGGCGATGGGGTTGCCTGAGAGCTCTAAGATACGCGATAGCTGAGACAGGGCACGGTTAAGCTCTCTCTGCGGCTGGACCAGGACCGGGATATCGGAATCACCCCAGAACTGCTTGGGCTTCTTTACGTTGGGGAAGATGATAAAGGGGATGAAACCGTAAGGGTTGGGCTTGGACTGCATAAGGTCGTCGTCCATATAAAGCTCAAGATCCTTAGCCGTCCAGAGCTCGGTGATAGTGGCCTGGTTCTTGCCGATGCTCTGGCCGTAAAGGATGGCGATTTCATCCTGGGTGAGTGTATAACGGGAGGCCACTCTCCAGATCCGGGAGCTGTCGTCTCCCAGCCACCACGCGAAGATGCCTGAGACGTCGGGTGAGGTGACCCGGATGCGCTTCTCCGCGGTGTCCCAGGTGACCTTGTAACAGCCGTCTCCCAGGATGGCGGTGTCTGTCTCGGTCTCGTAGTCGAGCTGCTGGAGGTTGTTCTGGTCATAGACCTGGCGGAGGAGCTGCTCGGCCTTTCTCACCCGGGCCTTGAGCTCGTCGGTGTCGCCCATGGGCGAGCAGGCGAAGCCTAGCCCCTGCATAAGAAAGCTGGTGCATTTGTCTATAGAGACCTTGGCGTAATTAAACACCAGCTGGCGGTGGCGTGACGTCTGCTGCCACTGGCTGCCCTGGTAGAAGTCGAGGTTGGTGCGATAGGCTGCCAGGCGGGCGGTGTCCACGCGATTTAGTTGGGCTGGTGTGAAATCAGTCATCTCTCAACTCCAAATCCTAAACAAACCCAAATTGCAAAATCCAAATGCTTAAATGCCAAAAAGCTCCTTTTTCTAAATTCGGGTTTTGAACTTTGTCATTTGTCATTGTTTGGGGTTTTGAGCTTGATTTGGCATTTGAGTTTTGTCATTGACTTGCGATTTTCGACCTTTGATTTTTGATTTTGCGAGGCTGCCTCCACCGCCTTCAGCCATCTCTGCACCGTCCTCTTGCTGACCCCAAATATGCGGGCAATCTCCTTAACGTTTTTCCCTTCCCGCTTCAGCTCCAGCATCCTCTGGGCTCTCCTGCGCTTTAAGAACCTCTCCTTCCCCCAGGGCTCTTCCTCAAGGCAATCGGGAAAGGGACAGCTAAGACACGAGGGAAAGAGTTCACAACCCTTATCTTCGTAGGGGAATTCCTCGGGCAATAAGTCCCACATCAATTTGCTTTCCAAATTCTGCCCCTCATCACCCATTCGGCAAAGCCGAATTTCACCTTCCATAATGGAGCATAAATTAGCACCTTTGTTCTAAAAAAGCAAGGCGTTTTTGTCCTGTTAGCCCGAACTATCCCCCACGCGGGCTTCATCCCCACCTACAGGTTGCTTCGGCTGACCAGGTCAGCCTCGCAATGACAGAGGGGATCGTCATTCCGAGCCTCCTTCCCATTGTCATTGCGAGCGAAGCGCGGCAATCCCCACGGTTAAATTCCAAATGCCAAAATCCAAACCCCAAATGCCGATTTCATCCCGACATCGTCGGGACAAATCCCTGCAAAGTGTAAAAAACAAAAATCAAAGTGCAAAATGACAGATTAGAGTTCAAAAATCAGTTGAGTAAAGCCCTTTTACATTTTCATTTGTCATTTTGACTTTTGACCTTTGATTTCTAAATTTCTGTATTGTTTGTGATTTGGTGCTTGCGATTTGGGATTTCGGTGGGGGGCACAGCCACCAGGGTGGTGGGGCGATGATGCCTCGCCATATCAGGTATATTGACAAAGAGAAGCTGGCTGTTATAATAAATCCAAGCTATTTTGGCAAATTTCTTAATTTACCTATTGACAAAATAGACATAATAGTTTTAAAGTGGTAGAAACCCCTAGAAGGGGGCGGCTTTTGTTTGTGTTAAGCTGAGAGTAGAGCGGAACGTTAATAACTGAATACTGTTCGATGACATTTGCCGGTCATCCTGATGGAATCGGGATGACATTACCTAATAAATGGAAAGGAGGTGACGCCTATGGCAAAGTCCCGAAGCGAATCGGTATTACGAGGAGCTGAGGGGAAGAGAACAATGCCTGGCCCGGGCAGAAACACTACTGAATGTAGTGCGAGGCTTTAGCCTCGTGCAGCGGAAAGTGGGCACGACCCTGAAGGGTCGCGCTACAGAGATAGGGCAGCCTGAAATGAGGCAGGCTTAAAACCAGGTTTACTGAAAAAAACGTTTCCAATGACTCGAGCCGCGAGGAGTCGACCTCGGGCGAGAGTGAAAATAAGTTGGATACCTATAGAGGAGGAAATAATGATTCAAGCAAGAACGTGGTCAGTGAGGGCGATGTATATACTCATCGCTGCGGCATTGGCCATCAGTTTGTTTATTACAGCGGCACCCGCCCAGAAGGTGAGTGCCAACCCCGGTCTCAGCGAGTGGGACAAGGTTTCTACTCCCACTGTGCAGGGCTTTGTCTTAGCTCCCGAGTCTGCAATCTATGACTTTGCCGTGGGCGCCAATGGAACGGTGGCCTACGCCATCGTGTATAGTTCGTACAACTACTCTTGTGGTGGCTGCGTTGGCTGCAATCCCGAGGGCGAGGGCCCCTACTACCTGTTGAAGTCCACCGACAGTGCTGCCACCTGGAAGAGTATCACCAAGGGAATAAAGGCAGAGATTACGAAGAAGAACCTTGGCGACATTAACAACATATCGCAAGTCGCCTGCGACGCTGACAACCCCGACTTCGTAGCGGTCGCGCTCTGGGTGAGCGCGGACGGCCTGCATGTGTTCATCTCCAACGACGGCGGTTCGACTTTCCGGGACACCGGCGAAGTTGACCTCTACGACGTGTATGCCCTGGAAGTCTCCCCTGCAGTGGACAATGTCCATGACATCGCCATCGGCGGTGCCGGGGGCGGCGAAGGCAAGATTTTCCGCAACCAGGCCATTGGAGGCATAGGTACCGGCTGGGTGGACACTTCGAACACCGCGTTATATCCTGGCTGGCAACCGTGTTACTATGTCGTAGACATCCAGTTCAGTCCCAGTTGGTCCACGGATCACGGCATCCTGGCTGTTACCTTTAGCAATAGCTACGATGTCTACCTGCAGACCGGCATCTGGGGAGACACCGAAGCCTGGAACTACGATGCAATTGACGTCAACGCAGTGTACGTCACAACAACATATAGCTTCTACTATGGAGCAGGCATAACCCTCCCCACGGACTACAAGGCGACGGACAAGACCAGGCGCTATGCCTGGGTCTGGGTAAATTACGATGAGTACTCCGGCAACGGAGGCGGAGGCGGTGTGATATACCGCGTGAAATATCCGACTACTGTCGCTACGACTGTTACCGCTATCGGGATGCAAATAGAAGGTTATCCCTGGCTGACCAATGTATCTTACCTGGGCACCATAGCTTCAGGTGTAGCCATCGCCGGCTTGGTGGACCGTGCAGATGGAGACGAATACTGCGCGGCCGTCCAGGTCTATCGCAAGAGCGACATCACAGACATGGATACCTGTCCAACCTGTATACCCTGGGAACCGGCTTGCAAGCCGCCCACCGGCGTATATGCCATGGCGGCATTCTTTGTAAGCCCCACTAAGGCCTATGCTGTGGCCCTGGGCCCGTTCCTACAATACCCCTACGCCTATGACGAGGGCGCCTGGTCGGTAAGCTGGGGGGACAACACGACAGACATCGGCGATGTCTGGAACCAGCTCAGCTTGATTGACACCAGTATTGACTACCTGTCCGATGTCACCGTTTCGCCCGACTGCAACAAGATGTGGCTGGTGAGCATCAACAATAATGGGGAACGTGAAGGTTCCGGCTGCGACAGCGTCTGGCTCAAGGCTACCGACCTTCCTGAAGCTGCCGAGTACAGCGGCCAGTGGTTGAGGACCTGGTCGGGCCAGCTCGAAAACGGCTGGGGCATGCTCAGGCTGCCTCCTGACGGAATAACTGGCAACCTGACTGCCGACGAAATAGCTGGCGAAACCGTCTATCTCGTCGACTACGATACCAATACTGTGTACTGGAATACAGTGGAAACCCTGGCTTGCTGGGACGAGTGTACTGCCACCAAGTTATCCGGCATCGTGGACCTGGCGGTGAAAGACGAGAGTACCGTTTATGCCCTTGCCTCCGATGGCATGGTCGCCATGGCCGACGAGTATGCTTGTAACTGGCATACCCCCGTAGACAGCCTGATTTGTGGCAATACCATCGCCGTTAACGGCGACTACGTGCTTGTCGGCGGCACGGGCGATTCGGCAGGACAGGTCTCTTACTCCGACGATGGCGGTGCGACCTTCACCGTAATATCGGAGAAGACGCCCATCGAGGGCGACGTCACCGTAGCTTTTGACAGCTACTTCGACGAGAACAACGTAATCTATGCTGCCGTGAACGACGATTGGGAAACAGGGGGCATCTATCGCTGGGTCATCGGCGAGAGCACCGAGTGGAAAGACATCGGCGCTGAGCACTACGCCTACACCGGCCTGGTACTGAGCAATGCCGATGGCAATCCCTTTACCACCAAGGACACCGGCGGCGTCCTCTACGCCAGCTACGTTGCTGGCTATCAGTATTATGATGACGAGTATACATACACCGGCGTGGCGCGCTGCCTGACGCCGGCTGCAGAGATCTCATGCGAGAAGTGTATTGAGTGGGATTACCTGATTGTGGGACTCACAGAGGATGAATGCTTCGAAGCGACTCCTGATGCACTGAAGATTTGTGGTTGCTTGACCCCAGACAGCAGCAGCAAGCTCTATGCCATTGACAGCTGCGGGGATTATGACATGTGCAAGGGCGAAGATGGCACTGTCTGGACCTTCGAGGACTGCTATGCCAAGAAAGCTCCCGACCTGACATCTCCCATCGACGGCTTCCTTGTCCCTGCTTCCTGCTATTATTGTGACAACATGCCATTCACTCTCAAGTGGGCTGCCGTGTGCGATGCCTGCTTCTATGACGTCCAGATTGCGCTGGACCAAGACTTCACCGAATTGGTAGTCGATGAAACTACCCAGAAAGCAGGCCTCAGTTACCTCGTCTCCGGAATGCTCACGAGTGAGGTCACCTACTACTGGAGGGTCAGGGCGCATGAGGCCGGTACCGGCCAGATAATCCACAGCTGGTGGTCTGACGCGCAATCTAACGCGCGGAGCATCACGGTTGCCCCAGCTAGTGGTGCCGGCGTAAACCTTATCACTCCTAACGCCGATGCCACCGATGTAGCCAGAACCAAAGTCGCCTTCACCTGGAGCAAGACGGCGTCTGCTAAGAACTACGACTGGGTTCTGTCCAAGAACGCCGACCTGTCCAGCCCCGTCGAGACCAAGACCGGGCTGAACAGCACGGCTTACACCTGCACCAAGACGCTGGACTACGACACACCTTACTACTGGCAGGTGACAGCCTACAATGCGGATGGCGCTGCCGTAAGCATGAGCACCATAGGCACATTCCGCACGGCGGCTGAGATAGTGACTCCTCCACCAGTAACGACACCAACTCCATTCTGGGTGTGGGTGGTCATTGCCATCGGCGCTGTCCTGGTGATTGTGGTAATAGTTCTCATCTTCAGGACTCGTCGAGTATAAGCACACCCCATCTAACCTTTTCCTAAAAGAGAGGCGAAGGTGATTTCCAGGAGGGGCGGCGAAAGCCGCCCCTCCCCTTTCCCCCCAGACGCACCACTTCGGATAGCCTGAAAATCCCAAATCTCAAGCACCAAATCCTAAACAATATCAAAGCACCAAGTACCAATGCTCAAAACGTTTAGGATTTTGAATTTAACCGCTGTGATCGCCACGCCCCGACAAGTCGGGGGCTCGCAATGACAATGCGGAAGGTGCCGCCAATGACGACTGGAACCAGTAGACAAGCCTTCTCCTCTCCCTTGACGGGAGAGAATTAATGGTAAACGAAAGACATATTGACAAAATAGATGTATACCTATAAAGTAGATATGAACTACGAATATGTATGAGTAGAACAAGAGCGTGGCTGGTGCGGGCGATGTATCCTTTCATGGCTGCGACACTGGTCATAAGTCTAATACTTATTGCCACACCCACCCAGAGGCTGAGTGCTAATCCCAGCCACGGTCTCAGCGAGTGGGACAGAATCCCTACTCCCACTACAAAAGACTGGACCCTGGCACCCGACTCCGCAATCATTGATTATGCCCTGGCTAGCAACGGAGAGGTGGCCTATGTTATCGTGGATAAGGACGGGGAATCCTGCCATCTGTTGAAGTCCACCGACAGCGCTGCCACCTGGATAGACATCACCAATGGAGTAAACGATGAGATTGAAAGGAAGGGTCTGGGCAATCCTGAAGATTTGGTGTTTGTCAAGGTCGCTACCGACGGTGAGAACCCGGACGTCGTGGCTGTTGCGCTTAATATAACTGCCGGTAGCACACACGTGTTCATCTCCAACGACGGCGGCTCGAATTTTAAGGACACCGGCGAAGTTGACCTCGATGAAGTCTTCGAGCTCGCTGTCTCGCCCCAGGATGCTGACGGCTGGCGTGATCTAGCCATCGGCGGCATCGGCGGCCTTTTCCGTTGCCAGACCATTATGGGTCTAAGCACTACCTGGGAAGATACCACGGCATATGATGGCTGGGATAACGACGGTGCATTCACCTCGACAGCCGTTGTAGCCATTGAATTCGCCCCGCTCGCTACCTGGGCCGTGGAAAAGACCATCTTAGCTGTTACCTGCACCGGCTACGATGACATTGGCGATGTTTACCTGCAATCCGGCAGTTGGTCAGAAACAGAGGGCTGGAACCACAATGCAGGTTTTCCTGAAGCTGTGCGGGTAGTCAAGGATGTATTCATCCCGGACCTTGGCGCATTGACAGCGGGCATCGCCCTGCCCTTGGACTACTCGGGCAAGAAGGCCGATACCAGATACGCCTGGGTCTGGGTGAACTACAAGGATGCTGACGCACCAATCGGCAAGATATTCCAGGTGACAAACACAACCAAAGCCATCACAGAACAAATCAGTGGCCTGCCCTGGCTGACCAATGTGTGTTACCTGGGCTACATAGCTTCGGGCAAAGCTATCACGGGTGTGCTGAGCGATGGCAAGGGAGGCCCGACAGACTGCTGCGCCGGTGTCCCGGTCTATCTCAATACGGGCGTCACCCGTATGGAAGTCGCCGCCCCATCATCCTGGCAAGAAGCTTCCAAGCCGCCAACCGGCAGATTAGCTATGGCAGCGTTCTACGCAAGCAACAGCAAGGCGTATGCCGTGGCCCTGGGCGCGTATGACCCTTATGATGAGGGCGCCTGGTCGGTAAGCTGGGAGGACAACACGACAGACATCGGCGATGTCTGGAACCAGCTCAGCCTGATCGACACCAAAATTGACTACCTGTCCGATGTCGCCGTTTCGCCCGACTGCAACAAGATGTGGCTGGTGAGCATTAACGAGCCGGGTGAGGAAACTGAGCAGTCTTGCTACTGCGACAGCGTCTGGCTCAAGGCCGTGGACCTTCCTGAAGCTCCCGAGTACAGCGGCCAGTGGCTGAGGACCTGGTCCGGCCAGCTCGACTGGGGCATGCTCAGGCTGCCTCCCGACGGAATAACCGGCAACCTAACTGCCGACGAAATAGCTGGCGAAACCGTCTATCTCGTTGACTACGATACTAATACTGTGTACTGGAATACAGTGGAAACCCTGGCTTGCTGGGAACAGTGTACTGCCGTCAAGTTATCCGGCATCGTGGACCTGGCGGTGAAAGACAAGAGTACTGTCTATGCCCTCGCCTCCAATGGCATGGTCGCCATGGCCGATGAGTATGGTTGTAACTGGCATGCCCGAGTGGATAGCAAGGTCAACAATGGTTGGACCATCGCCGTTCGGGGCGATGATATGCTTGTTGGTGGCCAGTATGGAGGTGTTGCTTACTCATCCGATGGCGGCAAGAACTTCACCGAGCTGGAGAATGTGCCCATTAGTGGCTTAGTCACTGTGGCTTTTGACACATATTTCGATGCCAATAACACAACTTATGCTGCCGTAGCCGCTGGCGGTAATAGGGGCGCCATCTACCGCTGGGTTATTGGACAGAGCACTGAGTGGCAAGCCCTGGGTGCCGAGCCCTACGCCTACACCGGCCTGGTGCTGGACAATGCTGATGGCAATCCCATGACCAGCAAGAACACCGGCGGGGTTCTCTACGCCAGCTACGTCAGTGGAAACACGACCGGTGTGGCGCGCTGCCTGACGCCTGCTGCGGAGATCTCGTGCGAGAAGTGTATTGAGTGGGATTACCTGGAGGTCGGACTTTCGGGCGAAGAATCCTTCCAGGCAATGCCCCAGGCACTGAAGAACTGCGGCTCTCTAACTCTAGATAGCAATACCAGGCTCCTGGCTATTGACAGCAACCAGGAATACGACATGGAGGATGGGGAAACCGGCGCTGTCTGGACTCTTGAGGACTGCTATGCCAAGGCAGCCCCCAGCCTCACAGCTCCCACAAAGGGCTTCCTCGTCCCGGCTGACGCTTGCAATTGTTCCAACATACCATTTAGCCTGCGATGGCAGCGCGTGTGCGATGCCCGTGCCTACGACATACAGATAGCGCTGGACAGGAACTTCAACGACATAATGGAGGATATAGCAGCCTACGAGGCACCTATACCGACAGCCCCTGCCTATCTCGTCGCCAAAGGCGAACTCCTGCCCGGAGTTACCTACTACTGGAGAGTCAGAGCTATGGAAGGTGAGAGCGGTCAAATAATCCATAGCTGGTGGTCCACATCACTAAGCTTCACGGTCGCCCTTGGCCCTGTTGACGGCCCGGAATTGGCCGCTCCTCAAGAGGGCGCCACCGATGTGGCTGTAACCAAAGTCGCCTTTACCTGGAGCGCCCTCACACTTGCCGACAAGTACGACTGGGTGCTGTCCAAGAATGCCGACCTCTCCAATCCCATCGACACCAAGCTCGGGTTGACTACCACAGCCCTCACCTACACTGGAACACTGGACTACAGCACTACTTACTACTGGCGGGTGACGGCCTGGAAAGAGGGCATTCAAATAAGCCAGAGCAACACAGGCAGCTTCCGCACCAGAGCTAGGACATCGCTTCCAGTTGTACCGCGGCCAGTCACCCCGCCCTGGGTCTGGGTAATCATCGCCATCGGCGCTGTCCTCGTGATTGTGGTCGTAGTGCTCATGTTCAGGACCCGTCGGATATGAGCACCAAGAATAGGAGTCAGTAGTCAGAATTCAGCATTCAGAGGATTCCCCTACTAGATCCTGCATTCTCGTCACTGCCCTCATTTCAAATGGGAAACTCTAAATCCTAAACAATATCAAGTCACCAAAATCCAAAAGACTAAAACGGTTTTGAATTTGGAATTTGTTTAGTATTTGGTGCTTGGAGTTTAGGATTTGGAGCGGAGCGATTTCGGGGTCTGGAATTTTCCAATAGGGTATTTATTTTCTTTTCGCGGCGTTTTCGTTTATAATAGTAAGAGGTTATTCCAATGCGGTGGCTATTTCGGTTGTTCGTTGTTCTCATCATCTGCTTCATGGCCATCGCCCTGCCAGCCCTGCCGACAGCTGCATGTATAAGTTATGACATCAAGCCCAGCTCGGCAGCTCCCGGAACAGAGGTTACCGTCAGTGGCGGTGGTTTTGATGGGGGCAAGTATGTTGACATTTATTATGACGGGACCAGAGTAGCCACAGGCAATACCGATAGCAGTGGAGCTTTCGCAATCCCCCTCCCCGTCCCCGAAGGCTGCAAGGGAGACCACATGGTGCTCATTGAGGTAGGGACCAAAGCAGGGACTATCAAAGAACAGGCTCACTTTTACGTGGCACCAGGGTTGACGGTAAGTCCGGGAGAAGGGCCTGTGGGCGCTAATGCTACCGTGAAAGGACAGGGTTTTGCCCAGGACGAAGCCGGCATCGAGCTGATGTACTACCTCGATGGCAGCTACAAAACACTAGAAAGTAATATCACTGCCAATGCCACAGGCAGTTGGGAGCGGACTTTCTCGATTCCCGCTTCCACCAGGGGAGAACATAAGATAGACGCCCAGAGTGCTGCGAGCCGCACTTACGAGGTTAAGGACGCTACCTTCAGAGTAACGACGGAGATAAGCACAGATAAGTCATCGGGCATCGTGGGCGACATCATAATGGTGACGGGCAGCAGATTTATGTCCAACGAAAGAGGCATCCAGATATTGTTCGCTGGCCAGGTAGTGGTCACGGATATCAACGCCAACTCCGCAGGTGAGTGGGAGGAAGGTTTCAATGTGCCTGAGATGCCCGCAGGCACGTATAACGTCACCACCCAGGGAGATTATACCAAGCAAGATGACCTCAGCGAATTAAACTTCGAGATAAGACCCAGCATCGTATTGTCCCCCGACGAAAGATACGTGGGCATGGACTTGAACGTCACCGGTCATGGATTTGCCGCCAACAGAGATGTGGACATAATGTACGATGGTAGCCAGGAAGCAACAGCCACCACCAACGGCACAGGCAGCTTTGAAACAAGCTTTGTCGTGCCTGAGAGCCAACATGGTGTGCAGCCGTTGACAGCCAAGGATGCTGCCCAGAACGAGGCCACCGCTACCTTCGTCATGGAATCGGACCCCCCACCAATGCCAAGGCTCATCTCGCCGCGTGACGGGGGCAGGGCGGGAATCTTGAATAAGGTGAGGGCGACGTTTGAGTGGTCTGCGGTATCCGATGACAGTGGAGTTCACTATCGCCTGCAAATAGCGACCGGTGCCAATGTCACCGCCACTGGAGAATTAGTTGACCCCATAGTTTCAGTTTCGGACATAGTCGGAACGAGCTATACCCTGAATGCGACGGAGGCCCTGTCTCGTGGCACCTACTACTGGATTGTGCAGGCCGTGGATGGTGCACAGAATGCAGGCGGCTGGACCGCGGCTAGTTCCTTTCGAGCTGGACTCATACCCCATTGGGGATTCATTGTTATCATAGTCGCAATAGCAGTGCTCCTCGGCGCCCTGATTCGCGCTGCGGTAATAAGGAGAAGATACTACTACCAGTAGTCAGCATTCAGAAGATTCCTATATTGCCTACCGCATTCGGTATTCTTGTTTATTACCCACATCCCCATCAGGAAGGAACGGATTCCTTCACGCCTCAAGGGGCAAGCCCCACTCCTGAACAAACCCAAATGTCAAAAACCAAATGACAACTGAAATCCAAATGCTTAAATGCCAAACTTATTTCGTTTTGTGCTTTGGATTTTGAACTCCATTTGGCATTTGAGCTTTGTTATTTGTTATTGCTTGGCATTCAGCCAATAGGGCACTTACTTTTTAGTGGCGTTTTCGTTTATAATAGCAAAAGGGAGGTGAATCGAATGCGCTGGTTATCACGACTGCTGATTGTTCTCGTCGTCTGCCTTGCAGCCATTGGCTTGCCGGCTACACCTGCAAAAGCTGCTGGACAACAAATCACTCTCTTCCCCACCTCGGGAGTTGCCGGGGATAGTATTACCATGCATGGTTATAACTTTACGCCCAGTAAGTATGTTGACATCTACTATGATGTGAACGGTGATGGGAATTGGACAGAGGAGGAATGGGTAGTCGACGCCACGACCGATGATGTTGGAGATTTCCGGGCCACTTTCGAAGTTCCTGAAAGCTACAAGGGAGCCCATGAGGTGGGCGCCGTAGAAAACAGCTCCAGCGCCTATTTCGCTTGGACTAACTTTACTGCGAAGCCGGGGTTGACGGTAAGCCCTGCAGAGAGTCCTGTGGGCACTAACGTCACCGTGGAAGGCCATGGATTTGCCGAGAATGAAACGAACATCGAGCTGAGGTACTACCTTGATAGCAGCACCAATCAAACGATAGCAGAGAGCATCGAGGCTGATGAGGATGGCTGGTGGACATGGAGTTTCGAGATTCCCGCTTCCGCCAGGGACAGCCATAAGATAGATGCCATGGGTGACAGTAGCACCTTTAGTGCAGTTAGAGATGCCACCTTCGAAGTAACACCGGGGATAAGCCTGGATAAGGCATCGGGCAGCCCGGGTGAAAACATAACGATGACGGGCGATGGATTTTATGCTGGGGAGAGGGACATCAAGATACTGTTTGACGTCCAGGAAGCCTCCACAGACCCCCTGGAGGTCAGGGCCGACGACAGCGGTCACTGGAGCGCAGCTTTTCAGATACCCGAGATGTCCGAAGGCACGTACAACGTCACCGCCCAGGGAGAGTCTACAAAAAAGCAAGACATCAGTGCGCTCAGCTTCGAAATAGAGCCCGGCCTGGTGCTGTCCCCCGCCGAAGGGCATGTAGGCACGGACCTGACCGTAGCTGGCTACGGATTTGCCACCAACAAAGAGGTGACCATAAAATACGATGATAGCGAGAAAGCAACGACCACGACCGACAACGAAGGCAGTTTCTCAGGTATAACTTTTCCCGTGCCGCAGGGCATGCATGGCCCGCATCAGGTAACAGCAGAGGGTGCCGCAGGGAATGCTACCACTGTCTTCACCATGGAATCAGTCCCCCCGGCGGATACACCAGAGCTTATCTCACCACTCGACGCAAGCCGGGTGGGATTCATAGGCAAAATAAGGCCGGCATTTGAATGGTCCAACGTAACCGATCCGAGTGGAGTGTACTATAGCCTGCAAATAGCAAAAAGCGCCAATGTCACTGGCAATGGAGAATTCGCTGACCCCCTAGTTTCAGTTCAGGGCATAGTCGGAGCGAACTATACCCTCAATGCCACCGAAGCCCTGTCCTATGGCACCTACTACTGGATTGTGCAAGCCGTAGATAGAGCCGGGAACGCAGGCAACTGGACCGCGGTTTATTCCTTCCGTGCTGCATTTTTACCCCTGTGGGCATTCATCCTTATTATTGTCGCAATAGTGGTGCTCATCGGCGCTGCGGTTTACTTTTTCATAATTAGGAGAAGAACATATTATTACTGAAGCAGCGCCCGAATTCCCCCTCTTAACATAAGAGGGGCCAGGGGGTTTTGAGGAAAATCCTGAGCACTAAATACGAAACACTAAACAATAGCAAAGCGTTAATGACCAAAATTCAAAAAGGTTTGGTATTTGGATTTGGGATTTTGTTCCGACCTTTCAGGGACTTTGAATGACAAAGAACAGAAGAAGGGGGAAAAATGAAGTTGACAGTTATTGGACTGGGGCAGTGTGGAAGCCGGATTGCTGACCACTTTGCCAAGCTAAATTCCAGGGCGCGTGCTCAGCACAAGACCACCATAGCCCCCACCGTCATTGCCGCCAATACAGACCAGGCGGATTTGACCGGGCTGAGGTTTATCAAGAACGACTACAGGCACCGGGTGCTGCTGGGCCTACGCCGGACTCTGGGACATGGTGTCGGCAAGATCAACGAGCTAGGAGCTCAATTAGCCAAGGAGGATGGTGATAAGATCCTGGATGCTGTCAAAGCTAGCCCACACTTTTACCAGACGCATGCCTTTCTTCTCATTGCTGGCGCTGCCGGCGGCACAGGGTCGGGAGCGCTGCCCGTAATGGCCAGGGCAGTTAAGGATAAATATACCGGCAAACCAGTTTATGCCCTGGTAGTTTTGCCTTTTGAGCATGAACAGACCTCAGAGTCCAGAAGCACATATAATACCGCCACATGTCTGAAATCTACTTATGATATAGTAGATGCCGTTTTTCTTGCTGATAACCAGAGGTATGTGAGAAAAGACGTCAGCCTCGCTAGCAACATAGACAGAATAAACAGGATGATTGCTGAGCCTTTCTATGACTTAATGTGCGCCGGCGAAGTAACCAGAGCCAAATATGTAGGTTCGCGGACGGTAGATGGCGGGGATATAATTGCCAGCCTGGAGGGATGGACCACCATTGGCCTGGGCAGAACCGAGCTTCCTTCATTCCGCTTTCCCTGGGAGATAAGGAAGAAAGGTTTCCGCGAAAAAGCCCTGGAAAGCTTCAGAGGAACACAAGCCTTGGATGCCACTATCTCTGACCTTTCTCTCACTTGCGACCCCAAGGATGCCGGCAAAGCCATATATATCACGTCTGGTCCAGAAAAAGAGCTGAATATGGATATGGTCAAGAGCGTTAGCGATCACATCAAGGAGATGGCCCCCAACGCCCTGATTCGAGGCGGTGATTTTCCCGGAGAAAAGCACTTCATCGATGTTACCTTGATATTGTCCCAGTTAGCCTTTGTGCCCAGGATAAAAGACTTCTACGAGCAAGCTACGCAGTATTACCAAGAACATAAGGGACAGCTAGAGCAAACCAAGAAGAGGGTTGAATCCCTGGCTGAGCTAGGTAAAGACTTGCCTAAACTGGGGTGACGTATAGAGAATTCCAAATTTCAAGCACCAAATCCTAAACAGTATCAAAACACTAAATACAAATGACCAAAACAGTTTAGAACTCTGAGTTTTGAAATTTGAGCTTGTTTAGAGCTTAGAAATTAGGATTTAGAATTTGGGGGATGGGGATTGGTTGAGGCGGCAGCCTAGCTCTCCCTGAGCCGCCCTTTGGCTTCCCGGGGGCTAAGATCTTTAGCGGCCTGGACCACCAAAGCCAGGCTCACGAGGAAATCATCATGCCCCTCTTGAGGATCAACATAAAAGTTCATCGTTTGGTTGGTGCGATATCGCACCCTGGCTCTCTCTAGCTCAAACAAGGTCTCTTGATACTCCCGGGAGCCATCCTGCTTGTAGAGCTTGAGCCTCCCGGAATTGACAAGGGACAATAGCTCAAAGCCCATGTCGGATTTGCTCCTGGAGGTAATGACGAACGGGACGACCCGGCTTCCCAATTCCTTTCTGAGGAAACTAGCTACTGGCTGACCAATGCCAGTGGCGTCCACCACTATCCTGTGGCAGTTCCAGACATTCTTAAGGATATCCGTCATCTGGGTATAAAGCTGGCTATGGGGCGTTCCCGTCCACTGGTATTGTTCCACAACTTTCAACAGTGGCTGCGACGGCTTAGTGGCATCCACCTCGGCAATGGTGATTACTGTGGAATCACATCCTTTTCCACTATTATTGTCAGGAGCGCCCTCTCCTGTCATTTCCGGCTCATGTTCCCCAGCCAAATCTACGCCAGCAATATAAGCCCTCTTCCCTTCAGGCTGCGATTGCCTCTGGTGTTCTCCCACCACCAGAGCTATCTGCTGCCGTGATAGGAAGCCCCCGCCATGGGTGATAGGTAATAAAGCATATTGAGTCCGGAACAGGGGATGCTCCGCACCCAATCTTTGCCGCTCCGCCTGGACGAACTTGACATAGTCCGGATTGTACTTACCAACCTCCTGCCAATCATATCTAAAGTGGCGCTTAATACCGTCCTTTCTTTCCAGTTCCAGATTAGCCTGCTTTACCTCTTCCAGCAATGTGCTATCGTCCCAGGTAGTGCCATAAAGAATCGTGGTCACGTTGGTCGCCGAACCCATGGGGCGGAATTCCTTGGTGTACTTCTCCCTGCTAACATCTTGCGATTCATCAATCTCCAGGAGTATGTCAGCGGTGTGTCCCACAACTGAAGACGAGCCCTCAGCCGATAGAAAGATGGCTTTAGCGTTGCCGAGCTGAACAATATAGCCCGTCTGGAGACGATAAATGCCATCAAACCCGAAATCATCCAGCCTCTGTTTCAACCTCTCGACAGATATCATGGTTTGAGGCTTATAGGTCGGGGAGCATTTTATGAGATTGCCTCCCCTGGACATATATAGCGTCAACAGCAGAATTTCCAGATGCGCGGAAAGCTCGTTTTTGCCTCCTTGCCTGGCAATCTCCACAGAAAAGGTCTGTCCCATTCCCTTCTGGATAGAGTCCATAGCCGCTCGCGCCACTTCCAGTTGATAAGGTCTCAGCTGCATGAAAATAAGATCCCGATATCTAAGCACCAAATCCTAAACAAATCCAAAATGCCAAATTCAAATACCAAACCCCTTTGGGATTTTGGTCATTATTGGTCATTAGATGAGAAGAATTGAATTCTTCTTCTCTGTTGTCTAGGATTTGGAATTTGGTGCTTGGGATTTGATGCGTAGCGTGCTTACTTGCTTACTGCTTTAACTCCGATACCAACCCCCAGGGGCACAGCGACTTCGGTCAGGACTTTCTGAATGGCTTCCTTGAGAGACTTCTTCTGCTCTTTGGTAATTTGATATCGGGTTCTTACCAGTCGGGCTATGATATTGGCGGCCTCGAAGTGCAGGTCAATTCGCTCCGGTTGCTCCTCCAGAAGCTCCCTGAGCTTCACTCTCAGAAGGGCAATCTCCTCGTCAATTCCTTCGATATGAGAAGCTTCCTCCAGCTCGACCTTTTCGGCCTCATCCAGAGCCCGGCCATAGAAACCCCGCCGGCTACTCTTTCTCTCGCGTTTTCCTTCTGCTGCCATAAGAGTTTCGGGGCCCCCGGAAATTCACAGAGCTTTTGGGGTTTTTTGCCGAGGCCTTAACCAGGCCATAGACGAGGACATAAGCTGCCAGATTGTAATCCTGCTTCTGAAGAGCCGCCGACAATAGCTTCACCAGGCCAGCATAGCACAAATGTTCTAAGCAGACAAAGGGCTTTTGTCACTTTAGAAGGCAAGCTTCAGAAGTGACGCTATTACCCAGCCGAGGGCAGCACAGACCGGGAAGGTTACTATCCAGGTCATGACAATGTTTCGTGCTATTCCCCAGCGTACCGCCGAAAAGCGCCGGGTAGCCCCCACCCCCATGATAGCTGTACCTATACAATGGGTGGTGCTCAGGGGAATGCCAAAACGGGAAGCGAGCAAAATGGCAGATGCACCGGAAATCTCAGCAGCAAAACCGTTTACCGGCTCCAGCTTGGTGATTTTGAAACCCATGGTGCGGATTATGCGCCACCCACCAAAAGCTGTTCCAATCCCCATTACCGTGCCACAAAGTAGCATTACCCAAACTGGAACGGCGAAATATGCCAATATACCTCCCTTCACCAGTGCCGTGGTAAAGATCCCCATAAACTTCTGCCCGTCGTTGCTGCCGTGGCTAAACGCCATAAAACCAGCGGAAGGTATCTGAAGGCGGCTGAACACACCACGAATAGATGACAGGCTGGTTCGCCGCAATATCCAGTACAGGCTGGTCATTACTGCCATACCCAGAAAAAACCCGAGAAAGGTAGAGAAGCCCAGACCGATAAGCACCTTTTTCCATCCCTCCCAGAGCAAAACAGAGGGGCCGGCAGTGGCCAGTCCTGCCCCGGCAAGTCCGGCAACAAGCTCATGGCTTTCGCTGGTAGGTATGCCGTAGCGCCAGGCGGCTGTACTCCAGATTACAACAGTAAGCGTAGCAGCAAGCAATACAGGTAGGTCGATAACCTCTATCTTGACGATACCCGTGCCTATGGTGGCAGCCACAGCCGTGCCGGTTACCATAGTACCCACGATATTAAGAACAGCAGCCATGAGGACAGCCAGAGATGGGGAAAGAACACGAGTAGAAACTACGGTAGCAATAGCATTAGGAGCGTCTGTCAAGCCATTGACAAACTCGGCAGCCAGCGTTGCTACTAAAGTGGCTATCAGAAGAAAACTAACGTCAGGCATACTTGAGGACTACCCCTTCCAGGACATTAGCCACATCTTCACCTCGGTCAGTAGCATCCTCCATGTGTTGATACAGTTCGCGCCATTTGATTACCTCACACGCGTCACTGGGACAGGCTTCAAACAGCTCGGCTAAGGCAGCATGATGCACGTCATCAGCCTCATTTTCCAGACTGTTGATCTCCACACATTGCTCCAGAATCCATTTGAATTTGTCATGATGACGTAACTGAGGCATTACCTCGTTCAACTTGCGGGCCATCTTATCCACAATCCGGGCTAGCTCCCGGGCCCTCTCCGTGGGTTGAGCAATATGATAAAGGTAGGCTGTCCTGCCCGCAGCCTCGATGAAATCCATGACATCGTCCAAGCTATGGGCCAGGAGCGTAATATCCTCTCTGTCGATGGGTGTCACAAAGGTGCGATGCACTCGTGCTATTATTTCATGCGTTATAACATCGCCTCTATGTTCTAAATCCTTAAGCTCTCTTGCTTTTGCTGCCACGTTTTCATAGTTGTTAAAGAGGTCAACCAGCTTTTCTGCGGCAACGACCAGATTAGCCGCCTCCTGTTCGAACAGGTCATAGAACTCCATATCTCTAGGAATTAGGGAAAACTTAGCCAAAGTGCACCTCCGTCAATACAAGCCTTCTATCGCCACAATCCCCTCAGATCCGCCTTGCATTATAGCATGCCGTAAGAGACTTCCACTATGCTTTACACCTCTTTATGCGACTCCCCCCACCATTTCTTCAGCCTGTCAGCAATCTCTTTTTCATAGCCCTGGTCAGTGGGAACGTAATAGCGTTTCCCCTGAAGCGAAGCCGGCAAGTTCTGTTGCTTGACGAAATGGTCGGGATAATCGTGGGCATATTTATAGCCCTGCCCATGTCCCATCCGATGCATCAAGTCAGTTACCGGATTACGCAGGTGGAGTGGCACAGACTCATTTCGGCCATGCTGGACATCCTGTTGAACCCGGGAGTAAGCCTGGTATAAGGAGTTGCTTTTAGGAGCAGTGGCTAGATAAACCACGGCCTCAGCTAAAGCCAGATTCCCTTCGGGTAAGCCCACGAAGTGCACTGCCTGCTGAGCAGCTATCGCTATCACCAAGGCTTGAGGGTCAGCCACACCTACATCCTCTGAAGCAAAGCGCACCAGGCGACGGGCGATATACAGGGGATCCTCCCCAGCTTCAAGCATACGCCCCAACCAGTACAAAGCAGCATCAGGGTCGGAGCCGCGTAAGGATTTATGCAGTGCCGAAATCAGGTCATAATGCTGGTCACCGCTTTTATCGTAGAGCAACACACGGTGCTGCAGTGCCTCCTCAATGGCCGACACGTCTATCGACCGCAAGCCACCACTGTCAGGCACAGTGGCAAATGCCACCATCTCTAAAGCGTTCAATGCCACCCGAGCATCACCGTTGGACATAGTCACCAAATGACGCAGAGCCTCCTCACTTACATTAATCTGGAACTTTCCCAGCCCTCTTTCTTTATCCTTAATGACTCGCTCCACAATGAGCCTGACCTCGTCATCGCCCAGCAGATTCAACCGAAAAACCCTGCACCGGGAAAGAAGCGGGGCGATAACTTCGAAGGAGGGATTTTCCGTAGTGGCACCAATGAAAGTCACTGTACCATTTTCCACGAAAGGCAATACCACATCCTGTTGCGCCTTATTAAAGCGGTGAATCTCATCAACAAAAAGAATGGTTCTCTGTCCCGATGATTTCAGTCTCTTTTTGGCTTCTCCAATAACATGCCGCAAATCAGCTACCCCGGCACTCACGGCGCTCAAAGGACTGAATTGTGCTCTGGTCACATTGGCGATAATGTGAGCCAGAGTTGTTTTCCCGCTGCCTGGCGGTCCCCAGAATACCATGGAAGGTAGCTGGTCGGCCTCGATGCATTTCCGGAGCACCCGCCCCTCGGCAACTAAATGCTCCTGCCCCACGAACTCGGCAAAAGTCTGCGGCCGCATCCTCGCCGCCAAGGGCAGACTCTGGGTTAAGTCCTTTTCCTCCGGTAAGTCGAAAAGAGGCATCCTGTCCATATTGGTAATCACAACCTGTTACTTGAATCTTCTCACCTGAAAACGATAAAGCTCAACTGGCTCGCTGGCTGATATCCCAGCCTTAAGCCGACAAATAGCAATTTGTTCCTCAGCGCTATCTACGCCTTCCAGGTCAGGCAGTAAAAGTCCCCTTTTCCAACCACTCTGCACGATAACGCCATATTTCTCAGGGTCAAGCTGGCTGATATCTGTAACTGGCTCAGGCTCAGTAAGAATATCAACGCTATATTCCAGGGCATCAAGCTCAGACGCACTCACCGGAGGAAAGCGAGGGTCTGCAGTAGATGAGCTAATAGCGTTGGCAATGATTTCTTCAGCCACATTACTCTTAGTTGGCCCAAAGGTGCCGATACATCCTCTTAATTGTCCATACTTGTGAAGGGAAACAAAAACCCCCGCCCGCTCTCTCATTTCCGGAGTTAACTTCTTCGGCTTGGGCGCTTTACCCTTTCGGATATAGCTTTCCACAGCCTCCTTAGCCAGTCTTACTGTAGGATGAAGTTCCTCTGCCATAAAACACCTCCCTCATGTCCGGAAATTAAGCTCAGCGCCGCAGAATTTACACCTCGAGCCATCCAGTCCCACTATCTGGGCATCGTAACCAATACGATTAACAACTTTCTTGCCACACGAATAGCACACGGTATTTTCATAATCATGCCCAGGCACATTACCCAGATAAACAAATTTCAGCCCTGCCTTTTTCCCAATTTCGTATGCTCTTTCCAAAGTGGCTAGCGGGGTAGCGGACAGATTGGTAAATTCATGCAGGGGATGGAAACGAGTTACATGCCAGGGAGTGAGCTCACCCAGATTATCTCTAATCCAGGTAGCAATGTTCTTGAGTTGTTCTTCGTCGTCGTTCATCGTCGGAACGATATTGGTCACCACTTCAACATGCATATGCCATTTCTCTTTAGCTCTTCTGGTGACATCCAAAATGCCCTGCCAGTGAGGGATCTTAGCCAGCTGACGATAAAACCCGTCGGTGAAGCCTTTGACATCCACCCTCCAGACATCAAGCCAGGGGCCTATGGTGTCCAGAGCCTCGGGTGTAGCATAGCCGTTGGTCACATATACGGTGTACAGATTATTCTCTTTAGCCAACCTGGCTGAGTCCAGGGTATATTCAAACCAAATCGCCGGCTCATTGTAAGTCCAGGCAATGCCCTGGCAATCATATCTTTTGGTCAGCTCTATCTCCCTCTGCGGGAGTAATTGCTGAGAACCTCGCGGAATATCCACACAGGAAATCTCCCAGTTCTGGCATCCTTTACAGTGGAAATTGCATCCCCAGCTGCCTAAGGAAAACGCATACGTGCCGGGAAAGAAATGAAACAGAGGTTTCTTCTCAATATGGTCAGGTGCCATGGATGACACCTCAGCATAATTCATGTTGTACAGCTTGCCATCCCGATTGATGTACATACGACAGACGCCAAGCTTCCCGGGGTTAATAAGGCATCGCCACTGGCAGACATGACACCTCACCCTGCCACCAGGGAGTGCCTCATAGAGCATCGCCTCCCTTTCCATCCCTTATCATTATACCACCACGAACTGCCACGACATAGCTTCGAGACTGTTTGGCAGTGCTGTGGGCGAGGACAAGCCCCAACTCTACAGCAGTGAAAAACCCTAAATCCCAAGCACCAAATCCTAAACAATATCAAAGCTCAAAATACCAATGACCAAAACGGTTTACAGATTTGAATTTTGATATTGGGATTTGTCCCGACTTTGTCCCGACAATGTCGGGATGAAATCGGCATTTGGAGCTTTGATTTTGGATTTGGGATTTAGCTCTTGTCGATATATACCTTGCTCAGGTCGGGAATGCCCAGAGGACTGAGTTCGTAGCCTTTGACATAAGACTTCACCAGAATATAGTTATCGCCATGGAACAGGGGGAGACAAGGGGCATCATCAACTACCAGTTGCTCAGCTTGTTGGTACATAGCCAGGCGGACAGCCATATTCTGTTCTATAGCTGCTTGGTCAAGTAAAGCGTCCAGGTCGGGGTTGCTATATTCGAAGATGTTATTTTCGCTTCCGGTATGAAAGAGAATATCCAGGAAATTATCCGGGTCGGGGTAGTCAGCTATCCAGCCCAGCTCGAACATCTCATCTTTCTCCTGCTTCAGATTATAAAGGAAATTCTCTGGTTCCACTTGCCTCACCGAGATTTCCACGCCGAGGTTTTGCTGCCATTCCTGGATGACGGCGCCCAGATAACTGGGAATGCCATTGCCATAGCCTTCAACAGTCAGGGTGATAGGGGGCAAGTTCGCCACATCTCCATACTTCGACTCGGCGATCAGCTCTTTCGCCTTTTCTACATCGTAGTCCAGTCCCTCGAGAGCTTCATTATAGCCAGGCATGCCCGGCGGCAAAATACCATCAGCTTCGTTTAACATATCCCTCGATATCACCTTAACGATACGCTCTTTATTCACAGCTAGACAAAAGGCACGGCGGACGTTAATGTCGTCGAAGGGAGGATTAGCAGTGTTGAAGCCAATATAATAGAGGCTGAGCTCAGGCGTTACGGCCAACTCCAGATGAAGCGGGTTACTTTCATCAGTGGCTTCGTCAATGTAACTAGTGGAAACAGGGGTAACATCAATCTGCCCTGTCTCATAAAAGGCCATGGGTTCATAAGCTGAAAAATGAAAGACGACCTGCTCCAATTTGGCCGGCTCGCCATAGTAATTCTGGTTACGTTCCAAAATCAGCTGCTGGCCTGGTTCCCATTCCTTTAACTTGAATGGTCCTGTCCCGTTTGGCTCCCGCCACCAGTTTGCACCGGATTCCACATTAGCCCCATCAACTACAAAGGCGGTGGGATAAGCCAGCTTGTCCAGGAAGTAGGTCTTGGGAGCATCAATGGTAACCTGAAGAGTATAGTCATCAATGACTGCGACCCCGGAGATTTCTGTTGCTTTTCCCGCCAGTACATCTTGGGCACCGACGATATCGCCTAGATACGTAGCGGCTGTGCTAGAGCCAGTAGCAGGGTCGCAAGCTCGCTCCCAGGAGTATTTGAAATCGGCAGCTGTGACCTCCTTGCCATCCTGAAATTTCACCCCCTGTCGCAGGTGGAAGGTATATGTCTTACCATCAAGGCTTTTCTCCCAGCTCTCAGCAACATCGGGCACTATGGTCAACTCTTGGTCAAGACAAACCAAGCCAGAGAAGATTTGCATTACGTAGAGATGAGAAGACATGTCGGCAGAAATCGCCGGGTCAAGCGTTAGAGGGCCAGTATCCCATAGATTAAGTATGCCCTGGCCGCTGGAAGATGGCTGGCAAGCAATCGAAGGCCCAAACAACAAAGCAAAGACGAGGAGAGATAATAGTGCAAGACGCCAAGTTCTTTTCACTGATCACCTTCGGCGAAAAGAGACTGCAACGCTGCCAACAATTGAGAAGGCCTCTGGCAACTTCCTGCCAACTTCCCGAAGGCACACAAGTCTGTGCCATCATAGTTAGAGATATAAGGAACTGTGCTCTTACTACTAATGGTCACTCTCCTTGCCCCTTGAGCATGTCAAGTGCTCCCTGGCTCGCTATGCCAGCATACACAGAGACCATCCGGGCATGAAGGCAAAGCATAGCTACGGCTAAGCCCACAATACGGTCAGACACTGCAATATTATGTAAACTCTTTCCCATACTCTGAACAGCCTAGGAAAAAGGGCTACTCCACGCTCTCTGGAGCTGAAAAAAACTTGTCCTCATTTCACTATAACGAGATTCCATTTCTCTTCCTCCAAAAGAGGGCGAGCCAGTTCAATATCCTCCATGTTACTCCGCATAGCGTTTCAAACAGCGACTAAATCCTGAGATAAATATCAAAAAGCAAAGATAAAGATCAAAATTAGAAATCAAAATGCAAAACTTTTGAAATGCTTATACCTTTCCTTGCATCTTTGCTTTTTGCATTTTGATTTCTAATTCACTGTTGCCTTGTCATTTTGTATTTTTACTTTTGCTCTTTCAGCTCATATGTCATGTTGCCCAAGCCGAGTTCCTGAGCAGTTCTTATTTGAATCAGACTATCTGTGCCATTTATCTTCCCTAGTATATCGGCAGAGCTGATGTTGGCAAGTTTCCCCAGGGGCTTGCTCTGAGCAATCAAGTCCAACGATGCCTTATCAATAGCTACCGCATCCGTGGAGGCCAGGATGCCAATATCGGGAACTACTGGCGAACCTGACGGCGTGGCACAGTCACACAATCGCGTTACATCCTGGACGAAATTGATGAAAGCCACCTTGGAGTGAAATCGGCTCAGCACTCCCACAGCAGCGTGAGCCAGATAAACTTGAAACCTCTCTTGTGCTTGGGGAGGCATTGAATAAACCTCCTCCGGGCAAAGATAAAGACAAGTATTGCAATCCATGCATTTTTCATCATCACGCACCATTTTTTCTTCAACTAACGACAAGGCTTTAAACGGGCATACCTCAACGCACTGTCCACAGCCCGTACATTTGGACATGTCGATGAGAGCTCGATTTACCCTGTGTTGAGCAGCCTTCGATTCCTTGGTAACACAGCCCATAGCCACATTTTTGATAGAACCACCAAAGCCAGATAGACCATGTCCTTTCACATGAGAAAGAACTATCAGAGAGTCGGCATCGAAAATCTCCCTGGCTATCTTTATCTTAGCTAAAGAGCATTCAGAAACCTGCCTGGGGATATCCACCCACTCTCCGTCATAGCCTTGCTCTCCATCAGCAATAACCACTGGCACTCCCACCGATTCCCGGGTGAAGCCATTGTAGGCTGCCGTAGCCAGATATTTGCTGGCAGTGAATCTCCCCATAGGATAAAGAGTAGTCGTATCGGTGACAAACGGCCTGCCCCCCGCCTCTTTGATCAAATCACAGACGCGGCGTACTATCGGCGGGCGGAGGTAAGCACTACCGCCATACTCTCCCATGTGAACCTTCACCGCTACCGAATCACCCCTAGATACAACGTCGGCTACCTTTGCGAATAGAATCCTTAACCCCTTGAGGAAAGCCCTACCCTTATCATAGGGGAAGAAGAGAACCTCGCTTCTTTCGTTAGTCTCCACGATGCTCACTTGCCCAACAGTGTATCTCAGAAATTAAGCTGCAGCAAATTGATTCAGAACAAATTCCTGGCCTTCAGGCTCAGGTAACTTCTATCGCAGACGATGATGTGGTCAAGGACATCAATGCCTATGATCTCGCCAGCTTTGGCCAGCCGCTTGGTTAGCTCAATATCTTCTTTGGATGGCTCAGGGTCACCCGAAGGATGATTATGAGCAAAAATTACCGAGGCGGCGCAGGAAGATATCGCTTCCTTAAACACCTCACGGGGATGGACAATGCTCGTATCCAGGCTGCCTATGGAAACCGGCTGGCAATTTATTAACCTGTTCCTGGTATCCAGGCAAAGTACTAGGAAATGTTCCTTTTTCTTCCCTTTAAACCGGCTTCTCACCTCGGCAGCTACATCCTCCGGAGACTTGAGCATCGGCTTGGGGTTCTCACCGATATCGGCTTCCAGCCTCTTACTCAATTCAAGGGCAGCTTTAATCTGTGCCGCCTTGGCTGGCCCGATACCTTTTATCTGAGTCAACTCCTCCACAGAAGCGTTAACAACGCCTTTGAGATTGCCAAACCGGCTTAACAGCTTCTGGCTTATCACCATGACAGACTCACCTTTAGTTCCTCGACCCAGGATTAAAGCTAAAATTTCCGGGGCGGAAAGAGCTTCGCTGCCCAGCTTAAGCAGCCTCTCTCTGGGGCGCTCACTGAGGGGTAAATCATGAACAGTAAAAGAGTCTTTCATGGCTTATCCCGCATAGATACTGCCCCAGACGACCTCCGCCTGGTCCGCTTCTCCAGAACCAGAGCGCCCCATAAAGCCAGTGCTGTAGCTAATGCCGCTAATACAGCAATCAAGGCAGGAGGCAGCGATGCCCGTGGAGCCGGGACTAGCGAGCTCGTCAGCGTTGCTCGCCAACGAGCATCAAGACCATTTATATCAAAACCATAGACCTCGGTCAAAGCTTCGTCGTAGGTATTACCCTGCTTCAAAAGAGCTAATAGATCGAGCATCTGGTCCTGCCCATAATTGTCCAGAAGGTATTCCACAAGGCTATAGCTTTGAGCATAGGAGAGGCGAGCTTTTTCAGAGTAAGCAGAAAATGGACTGCACAGGCTGCGCACCGAAATGAGTTCACCCTTCAAAATAGCTTCTTCTAGCGAAGAGCGGAAAACAGAGTCAGGTTCGCCCTCGTTATACATAGCCAACCCTTCGTCAAGCCAGAGAGGAAGCTGCCCATAGGGGCTAAAAGTCGCCTGACGAACAACAAGATGCGTCAACTCGTGAACCAGGGCCCCCTTGCCCCAATCAAGTTCGCCCGGTGAAATACTAATAGCGATTATGCCAAAATCAGTAAAGGCAACGCCCCCACTCCATTCATTAGAAGCAA
>Ga0315277_10000954_pt1 | contig 43271 bp, 37 predicted proteins | sample YL17G05_15_MG_FD_203695 | JGI IMG/M metagenome (GOLD analysis project Ga0315277, IMG submission 203695) | Sediment microbial communities from Yellowstone Lake, YNP, Wyoming, USA - YL17G05_15 | ecosystem: Environmental > Aquatic > Freshwater > Lake > Sediment | place: USA: Wyoming | collected... | reverse complement strand
CGGAGTACGGGCGGGAATTCCTACTTCGCAGAGTTTGTTGACGAAGTATTTTATCTGCTCCACTGAGCAGCCTGCAACGTCTGGGTCTACCATTTCTCGCATTCCGACTGCCATGGCTGCAATTTCTCTCTGAGACATGCCGCCGTAGGTGTAGAAGCCTTCATAGACCGGGAGCCAGGGTGATATCATTCCGAAATACTTCTTGTTGTTCGTGGCTATACAGCCGCCTCTGACGCAGGTGTTCTTTCTGCCACTCATGTAGAATATGTCGGCGAGGCTGGCCATCTCTTTCACTATTTCTGCAACGGTCTTGTTCTCGTATCCTTTTTCCCTTTGGTTTATGAGATAAGCGTTTTCGCATATGAGGCTTCCATCAAGCACGAGTGGAATGCGATGCTCGACACAGATTGCCTTGATCTCTTTCAGGTTTTTCATCGAAAACGGTTGTCCACCGAGCAGGTTCGTGGTGGCTTCCATTCGGACAAACGGTATCTTCGACCTGCCATACTTCTTGATAGTGTTCTTCAACTTCTGCGGGTCCATGTTGCCCTTGAACGGATGAGTGCTTGCCGTCTTCAGCGCTTCATCAGCGTAGATCTCCAAGCATGTTGCTCCGCCCGTGACTTCAATGTGCACTTTGGTTGTTGTGAAATGATAGTTTGTTGGGACCACATCACCTGGTTTGGCGAATACTTTCGCTATCAGGTGTTCTGCAGCCCTGCCTTGATGAACGTTCATCACGTGCTTGTACCCCAAGACTTCCTTCACTGAATCAGCGAAATCGTAGAAAGTCATGCTGCCCGCGTAGGCATCATCCACTTTCATCATAGCGGCGAATTGATTGTCACTCATGGCGTTGACGCCACTGTCAGTAAGCATGTCGAGGAACACATCCTTAGTCTTAAGCTGGAACGTGTTGTAGCCTGCTTCTTCCATGGCTTTCAGCCGGCGTTCCACGGGCTGCAGCGTGATCTTCTGTACCATCCTCGTCTTGTGCATCTCTATAGGTATTTCTTTTCCGTTCGATAGTTTTATAGACATGTAACATCCTCGAATTTTTTGTTGCCTCTATCGGAGAGCGGTTGTAATAATACTTTCGGTACACGATTTCTTTTCGCCACGAACCACCAAAAGTTATATGTGAAAGGACAAGTTATGAAAAACTTCCCTAAAGCCGGAGAGAAAATTATTGCCTGATATGCGCGTACTGTTGGTAGACGAGCCGGGCAAGCGTGTCCTTCTGCTCGGCAACGAGGCTATCGCAAGAGGCATCTTGGAGAGTGGGGTAGGCGTTGTTACTACTTATCCGGGAACCCCAGCATCCGAGGTGGGAGATTCAATCTCAGCCATTGCTTCAGAAGCCGGCATCTACATGGAGTATTCGACGAATGAAATCGTTGCCACAGAAGTTGCGGCTGGAGCCGCAAACTGCGGCGTCAGAGCACTCACGGCCATGAAGCATGTTGGCCTAAATGTGGCCGCAGACCTGCTCATGACTCTGGCCTATGCCGGTGTCAGAGGCGGCTATGTCATCGTCACCGCAGATGATCCAGAATGCTACAGTTCGCAGAATGAGCAGGACAATCGGTTTTACGCCCTGCTTTCAAACCTGCCCTGCCTGGAGCCCTCAGACCCCCAAGAAGCAAAAGAAATGACCGTTTCGGCTATCGAGATCTCGGAAAAGCTGGAATTGCCCGTGCTTTTGAGGACAACAACACGGGTGAGCCACACGAGGGGACCAGTGTCTTATGGCAAACTTACGAAGCCTAATTTGAAAGGAGAATTCCTCCGAGACACGAAACGCTTGGTGATGGTTCCAGCCAACTCCAGACCAAAACACGAAGTACTCTTAATAAATGCAGAAAAGGCTAGAGAGATCAGCGAAAAATCTCTTTACAACAGGATCGCGCATGAAGGAAGAAACGATTTGGGCATCATATCCTCAAGCTCAGCTTACAACTACGCTGTAGAAGCCGCGAACCTACTGAGTTTGGACCCAAGTATCCTGAAGCTCGGCATGACCCATCCGCTACCGGAAAAATTAATCGGAGAATTTCTGATCAAGCAAAAGAAGATCGTAATCGTTGAAGAACTGGAACCCTACTTAGAGATGCAGATCAAAGCTATCGCAAAGGACTATGCGCCCAAAGTTGAGATATATGGCAAAACCACAAGGATATATCTTCCAAGAGAAGGAGAACTTTCAACACGAAAAGTTGCAACAGCCTTGGCCGAAATAACCGGTAGGAAACTGCCGATAGATTTTAGGAAAATTGACGAAAAATATCACAGAGTAACCGAAGATCTGCCCCCGAGACCACCGATTCTGTGCGCTGGTTGCCCGCATCGAGCATCATTTTATGTCATAAGGAAGGCTGCGGGAGAAAAGGCGATTTACTCGACTGACATCGGCTGCTATGCACTCGGGATTGCCCCACCGCTACGCGTGGGAGACATCATGATATGCATGGGAGCCAGTGTGGGCACGGCAGAGGGAATATGGAAAGCAACAGGCGCAAACACGCTGGCAATTATCGGAGATTCAACTTTTTTACATGCGGGAATCCCAGGACTGATAAACGCTGTGTATAACAAGCACAAGGTCACCGTAGCTATCTTGGATAACCTTACAACGGCCATGACGGGTCATCAGCCTCATCCGGGAACCGGCACGACTGGCATGGGACAACCCTCAGAGAAGGTTGACATGGCGAAGGTTGCTGAGGGATGCGGCGTCAAATTCGTGAGGGTTGTCGATCCGTTCAACATCAAAGAGGCCACATCGACACTCAAAGAGGCACTGAAGCAAGAGGGGCCCTCGGTAGTGGTTCTTCGCGCGCCATGCACTATGATAGATGCAAGAGAAAAAAGACACAGAGGCATCAGGGTAGTGCCATGCAAAGTATCGGAGAAATGCACGAACTGCATGGCTTGCATTAAGCTTCTGGGCTGCCCAGCTTTGGTTCTTGTCGGTGAAAAAGTGTGCATCGATGAAGCCCTTTGCACGGGTTGCGGCTTATGTGCCTCAGTATGCCCGTACGCTGCTATCGATTCGCGGAGCTAGCCGTCTTGGACGAATTTAACATTGTCTTGGTCGGCGTCGGAGGCCAAGGAACGATTCTTGCAGCTGAGATTCTTGGCGTTGCCGCTGTCAAAGATGGCTTGAACGTCAGAGTGAGCGAGATTCATGGCATGGCACAGCGAGGAGGAGCCGTTACGTCTAATGTTCGAATCGGCAGGAAAGTCCTCTCGTCGACTGTTCTGGAGGGCCAGGCTGATGTGCTTGTCGGGCTTGAACCCCTCGAAACAATACGGAACTTGAAATTTGTCTCAGAAAGGACACTTGTGATTATGAGTGATGAAAGAGTTTCGCCGACCGAGCTCGCAGCCAAAAAGATTGAATATCCTAGTTTTCATGAAATTGTCGAGAAAATATATCTTTTCACGAAAAAACTGACAATCGTACAAACAGGGAAGTTGGCCAAAAAAGCCGGGAGCAGTCTAACTCGTAACGTCATTTTGCTAGGAGCCCTAGCAACCGCGGAAAGATTTCCGATAAAAACCGAAAGCCTTAGGGAAGCCTTGAAGGAGCTAGTTCCTGCAAAACATGTGGAGGCTAATCTAAAAGCATTCACACTAGGCTATGAATACGTGAAGCAAAAAGCTAAGCCGTTCTAGCTTTCGCACCTTGCTTTTTTTCGTTTTCGAGAATCGTCTTTAGTATGCATTGAAAAACTCCCATGTCCGAAACGTCCACGATTGGAATCTGGAAGCTCTTGTCGATCTCCAGAATCTTCTCGTACTTCGGGTACTCAGCGTAGCAGACCTGGCTTACGGGAAACTCTTTTGTTTTTATTTCGTGTTCGAAGGATTTTTCGTAGACCTCTATGCATAGTAGATGGCCGTCTATCCAGTATAGTCTGTTTACGCCGTATGTCGCGGCGCAGTAGGCAATGTTGTTCACTGAGCGTTTGTCCAAGCCTAGGATTGTGATTTTTCTCGTCGGAGAGATTTCCACGTCCATTTTTCCTCATCCTTTGAAGGGACTGTTGAGCACCTCTTTTGCCTTGTTGCTTATGATTGGACCGAGACCATAGACGGTTTCATGCCAATCGTCGATGCTCATCAGGGCGTTTATAGGAGTTTGGTAGGATTTGAGTATTGCTATTGCTTTTTCTCTTCCGATGTTAGGCAAGCTTGCCATGAAGTACACTTGGGCGTCAAATATGCTGTCCACTTTCTTGAATGCATGAACCATGGGTGAGCGTTTCTCGACGATTTGCTCCTGATGTGCGGCAACGTAGAGGAAGTCTACAGTTTCCTTGTACGAGATCGTGTTTACTATAGCTATGCCGTTTCTTGCCAAGCTGAACATGGCTCCCCACACCGAGGCAGGTTGGATCCTGCTGTACTTGTAGATTACTGGCAGATAACCTTCTAGTAGGATCAGGGATTTCGGGTAGACCTCCTTCAATTTGAAGAGTTGCTCGAAGAGGAACCGTCGTGTAAGCGTGTAGACGAAGTCTTGAACGGTTTTTCGTTCGACGGCACAGACATCTGATAGGATGTAGTCACCCTTTTCAAGCCGCTCGGTCTTGATGTTGACGCCGCGTTCCCTGAGACCCTTGCAAATCTTCGGGGCTGAGTTAGCCTCTCGACTGTCGATAATTATAGTAGGTTGCTCCTGCGCGTTTCCCTTTTTTTCCTTCAGATAAGGAATTAGAGTTTCAATTCCTGACAAACTTTCAGCTCCATACTTCAGAGTCGCGTCTTCTGGATCTATGCTGTTCGCTCATAGAAATAAGTGTTGAAAACACAAATATCGAGAATTTGGTGGTGACGGCGAAAATGATAGATGGGAGTCTATGGTTCTTTCTTTGTGATCTCCTTTACGATGCCAGCTGCCACTGTGGTTCCCATGTCTCGGACCGCGAATCGTCCAAGCTCTTCAAACTCCGCGAATGTTTCGAGTGCAATCGGGTGCAATGGCTCCATCTTCACTATTGCCGCGTCTCCGGTCTTCAGGAAGGTTGGTTTCTCTTCAACAACCTGTCCTGATCGTGGGTCGATTTTTCGAATCAGCTCTGTGAACTTGCATGCCACTTGCCCTGTGTGGTAGTGAAGTACAGGCGTGTACCCTGCCGCAACGGCTGTTGGGTGATAGATCACGATTATTTGTCCGACGAACTCTTTGACGACGGTCGGAGGGTTTGTAACGTGGCCCGCAACATCTCCTCTGTGAATGTCGGTTTTGGCCACGCCTCTGATGTTGAAGCCGATGTTGTCTCCAGGTTCGGCTTTCGCGATTCTCTCGTGGTGCATCTCCAACGATTTTACTTCACCCTGCTTGTTGGATGGCATGAAAACGAGAATGTCATTCTCCTTGACTATTCCAGTTTCGACTCTGCCGACCGGAACTGTGCCGACGCCTGTGATGCTGTAAATGTCTTGTATGGGAATTCGCAGCGGTTTGTTCGTGGGTTTTGAAGGCACCTCGAACACGTCAAGAGCTTCTAGCAGTGGCGGTCCAGTGTACCATGGCATGTGTTCGCTTTTCTTTACTAAGTTGTCGCCTGTCCATCCGGAAGTTGGGACAAACGGGATCTTTTCGACTTTGTAGCCGACCATTTTCAGCATCCGGCCGACTTCGTTCTTGATCTCGTTGTATCTGTCCTGGCTCCAGTTGACCGAAACATCGTCCATCTTGTTTACTGCAACGATCAGCTGGCGTACTCCTAGTGTGAAGGCCAGGAAGGCATGCTCCCTTGTTTGACCGCCGGGGCCGATGCCTGCTTCGAATTCTCCTCTCCTAGCCGAGACGAACAGTATGGCGCCGTCAGCTTGGCTTGCTCCAGTGATCATGTTTTTGACGAAGTCCCTGTGGCCAGGCGCGTCTATAACCGTATAATAGTACTTCTTAGTCTCAAACTTTAGGAATCGAAGGTCTATGGTTACTCCTCTTTCACGCTCTTCCTTTAGGTTGTCGAGAACCCATGCGAACTTGAAACTTTCTTTTCCAGCCTTCTTCGCTTCTTCCTCATAGCCCTTGATCGTCCTCTCATCAACTGCTCCAGCGAGGTACAGCAAGTGTCCAGTAGTCGTCGATTTTCCATGGTCTACGTGTCCCATTATCACTAGATTCAGGTGTGGCTTGGCGCTTTTACTCATCCATTTTCCTCCTTCTTTTTCCAAATGTTCTCCGAATTTTAGTGATTTCGCTTACACAACTGTTGATTCAGTTATTTTAAGTTTATCATCATTATGACGACCATTGTTCTGCGTTTATGATAAATACGAAGAAAACCTTTTAGGCCTTCGACAGTAGCTGAAGCACACTTCACCTAGCGCGCGCTACGGGTCAGCGACGATTCTCAGCTGTCGCGGAGACTTTGCATGAGATTGTCTTCGGGATCTTCTTCAAGCGGTTGCTCAGAACTTCAAGATTAAAAGAAAAAAGGGAATTGCTCGGGAGAAATCGCCATTGCTCTAGCGTTCTAAGTTTATGATGACCACAACTCGACGAAGATTTGTTAGAGTGGAAACAGATATTAGAAGAGAATTTCGAATTCACAGGTTGGACGCGTTTGGGTTATGCCGGCAAATCTGCCTCCTGATGCCAGAAAGAAGTGGGCCGAAGTTGAGGCGACTAGAAACCCTAGGGAAAGACTTCAACGAATGGAGGAATTTCTTAGTGTTGTGCCCAAGCATAAGGGCACTTTGAAACTCAGGGGACAAGTCAAGAAGCAAATGTCCGTCATTCGCCGGGAGCTGGAAGAAAAGAAGAGGAAGAAAGCTGGAAGAAGTGGGCCGAAGCTTTTCATTCAGAAAGAAGGTGCCGCCCAAGTGGCATTACTAGGCGTGACTGGCGTTGGGAAAAGCAGTTTGTTGACAGCTCTGACAAATGCGAAGGTTGAGGTCTCGCCAAATCCCTATACCACAAAGAAGCTCGTTCCTGGCATATTGATCTTTGAGGATCTTCAGTTTCAGATCGTAGAGGCACCCGCAATTATGGAAGGGTCAGCCGACGGAAGGGCGTGGGGACCTCAGATTCTGGCAACGGCCCGCAACGCTGACGGGTTGATCTTAATGTTAGACCTTTCGAAGGATGCTGTTCAGCAGCTTTCGCTGATCTTGAGCGAGCTTGAGAAGGCCAGAATCTTGGTGAGCAAGCCTCGGGGACGTGTAGAAATCGAGCGGAAGTTCATGGGTGCTGGGTTGCGAACAATCTTGGTCGGAGTGCTCGTCGACTGCACAATGAAGGACGTTGAGCAGCTCCTTAGGAGTTATCGAATTGTAGATGCAGTCGTGAAGATTTCGGGCGAAGTTACGCTTGACGACGTTGAGGATGCGATCTTCGAGATCACGATATACAAGCCTGCCACCGTCGTGGCGAACAAAGCTGATTTGGCGCTTTCCAAACTATCGTTGAGCCAACTGGAGGCCTACGTGGGCAACAGACTGCCCATTATCGCTGTATCATGCGAAAAAAGCGTCGGACTACAGAACATCGGTCCTGCTCTTTTCCAATCGTTGTCGATTATGAGGATTTACACGAAGGAGCCCGGTCAGAGAGAGTACTCTAAAAAGCCTTTCATCCTGAAAAGCGGCGCCACAGTCTACGATTTAGCCAAGGACATTCACAGCGACTTCAAGCGGAGGTTCGGCTTCGCGAAGGTTTGGTCTGATCGTCTTGTCTTCAGCCCGCAGAAAGTTGGACCAACATTTGCCTTGGCAGACGGCGACATAGTGGAGATCCATTTGAAATAAACTTGGACACAGTTCTTATCTTGATGCTTGGGCGATTCTTTCTATTTCATGGCGTTTTGCGACGGCATAGCTTTTCATGTCGTGACTTCCAGCCAGGACGAGTTCGTCTGCTAAGCATTCTTCTATCGAACGAGGGTTGTTTACGGCCGCTTGTCTCGCTCCTTCGCATATGTTTCTGATGGCTAGATCGACTCTTCTCTGAGGGGCCACGTCGACTGACAGATGGTAGACTATTCCTCCGTAGCTGATTCTCGTCGTATCCTCACATGGTGAGCAGTTTTCGACTGCTTTCACGAGAACCTCAACGGGATTTTTCCCAGTTCGCAGGTTGACGATTTCAAAGGCCTGCTTGACTATGTTCGTGGCCTTGGCTTTCTTGCCAGCGTTTTTTCCCGGTCGCATGAGGTTGTTGACCACCCTTTCAACTATGCTGACGTTTGCCTTGCGGAAACGCTTGTGTTCATGTCTGCCCATGCTGTGCGGCGCCACGACTGGTCTCAGTGAAATGTACCTTTCGAGACCTATGTCTTGGACTTTGATGTCTTTGAAGCCCCATTTTCCGAAAAGTTTTACGTCCGGTTTTTCTTCTTGTTTCTGACTCAAAGTTCTCACCGTGCTGGCTTCTGCTTTCTTCCGTAGACCAGCTCGTTTAATGATACGCCGTTGACGGTCACGACTTTCCATCTCACTCCTGGAATGTCGCCCATGCTTCTTCCACGTGAACCTCCAATTCCCTCAACGAGCACTTCGTCATGCTCATCCACAACGTTCAGTGCTCCGTCTCCTGGGAGAAAAGCCGTTATGGACCTGCCGTTCTTGATCAGTTGTATTCTAACACATTTTCTGATTGCGCTATTCGGCTGCTTGCTCTCCACGCCTACTTTTTCCAAGACTATTCCTCTGCCCATGGGGGCTCCCTGAAGCGGGTCAGCCTTAACATCTAACCCCAAAATGCGGCGGTTATAGTACCTGTTGCTCCAGCGAAACTTTTTTCTTCTATTCAGCAGTTTTCTAGCCGCGAATTCGCCTCTTGACGATTTTGAACCCATGGACCAGTTTCCTCTCGCTACGTCTAATCACAAATCCAATATTTAAACTGAGCACCACGGTCTCAAGGTGTTTTTCTCATCATTCAGACGCCATTTTCTTGCCATTTGACAATTTCAAAAAGTAAAAGCCACAGCATACTAGTGTATTGCACTGCATGAATTTAGCCTGTGCCTGTCTTGGGCACTGAACCGGTTAAAATCTCCCTCATTTCTTGCAATATCAAAGCGATCAGATGTCTCGCATCTGTGTCTATGGCCAAGAGAAGAACAGAATAGAGTGCCAACCCACCCACTGACATGATAAAAGTCGGAATCAGCGTGGTTGGATGTGGAGCAAAATATAGTACAATCGCAGGTGCTGCTGAAGCCAGCAAGTATCTTGCTACGCTTCTCCACTGGATCGGCATCTTCACCGACTCTCGCAACATCGCATATAGCCCGAGAAAAGTGCCTAAGTGAACAACTAAATTTATACCTATCACCCATACCGCAGCTTGAACAGACTGACCTGTCGCCAACCTGGTCAAAACATAATATACTGTGGGGAGCGCAATAGCTGCCTGAACGTAGGGCAACGTGAAAACGCCAAATATTTTGCTTCTGACCAACTTTCTAAGTGGTATCTTTGCATTCTCGTCCAATTTTTCGATTCCAAAAACAAGTGAATTGTAGAATTGAGACAGCAAAACTACAAATATGTCCAGAGTGAGCAAGATAAGCACAGGTGTGGCCGTACTGTAGGCCACTTTTAAGACGGTCAGGAGCGATTGCGCCATGCTCATGACAACTGTTACGATGGGTATAGAAAACATCAGCACTGTCTTTAACGACATGGCCACATCATCAAGATTGTGCCGGGCCAAGAGCCGCGGATATAGGGCAAAAGCTAGGAACGATGAGTACCCAACGACGTTTGCAAACGTTGCTGCCGCCTGGTACTCTCCTCTGGCAGTTTGCCCCCCATAGATGAAGAGCAGAATGATCGTAAAGCTAGCTGTTTGGGTCCCGACTGCGTTGTAGAGGATTGCCGTCGAGCCTTTTAGCCACTCTTTCAGGTAATTCCACTGAATTCTCTGCCGCAGAGTCCAGCTTAGAAGGCGTAAGTAATACAATGTTTGAGCGAGTCCTGCTATTATGACGCTGAGCATCGCTCCGAGGATGACTTGATGCATTATGCCGATGAACACGAAGGCCAACATAACCTTGCAGACCTCCTCCAACAAAAAGCCATACCCTATTACCTGAGGTCTTATTGCCCGCAAACAACTTTCAAATAAGCTTATTAAGTACACGTTGATCACCTGCACGGACCCAACTAGGTAAACAAGCACGTAGATTCCACTGAGGGAAAACGTTCTTGTAATTACCGAGATCAAAGGAAAATAGAACGCTACAGAAATTAGACCCACGGTCAGGTTGGCTAATAGCCCAGTCCTGACGACCCCTCCTTCTCCACGGGCAATGAAGCGGGTCACCCAAAAGGGGAACATACCGCTCAGAAACGCGAAGTACCCCATCCAGTCAAAAATGTTCGACCATATGCCGTACTCTGTAGTCGGCATATTCCTGGTTAGCAACAACGTGAAAATGAGGCCTGTTACGACACCGATAATCTGAGCCCCAAATATGATTAGACCAGAATAGTGAATTCTTATCTCGTCTCTGGACAAGCGCCCTCACTCTTGCTTTGTAGAACTTACCAAAGCCTTTGGGTTTGAAAACCTTTGCGTCTCAGGAGCACTCAAGGAAAAGTGCCCCTGGACAAGATTCGAAGACCAACATAATCAGCCATTGATAATGGCACGCACAAATACAGCCCGAAAGGAAAAATGAAATAAAGTTTATGAAAAATCGTTCTAAACGGGGAGAAGCTCCTATGGAGGTGAAGATCAAGAGGGAGAGACTTCGAATTTCCACAACAAGTGGAATATTCTCGCCTATATTAGAGCGTGAGTTTTTGTTATCTGAAGAATAAGTCTTTCCCCATTATGATCGTATGCGGCTATGTTATTCTCGTTTTGGTATGGATAGCCTGTGATGATCAATATCCGTCCGAATGAATGGTTCAAGTCCGCTGAAGAAGGCGTCGTGTTACCAGAGGGATGAGAATGAAGTGTTCCAACGATGGAGAAATCCATAGGTAGCATGTGGGTTCGGATTCCAGCAAAGCCGTGGCCATATGTGGCAAGGGGTGGGATAAGAAGGTCGGAAATGAAAATCGTGTTCTTCATCTTTTTACCTCTAAGAAGCAAGACAGTCTCCTTCGGATGAAGCCTCCTTGCTCCTTCGAAAACCGACTGCAACAAGTCTTCACTGATTGAGACAGTTATGCCCGCTTTCATATAGTCAATAGAATCATCAATCTATTATTTACTCTTAACCAATCACGACGATGTTACTGACTTGCGCAAAAGAATGAAAATCAGACATGAGAGCCAAAAGGTTCAAGAAACAATTGGAGAAATACAGCACTCACGGAGGGACTGTGCGTACTCTCGGGTATAGAATCATCTTCTATAAGCCTTTTTATACTATTTCTCACAGGGTTATTCTAGATCTGCCAAACAGAGAGCATGGTGAACAGGATGGAACCGATAATACCGACCCAGCCGGTCATTCTGCAGACACCGTCGATCGTGTTGATCGGTCTGCTCGTCGGCATTGCGATACTAACGGGCGCAACTGTGCTAGTGTTCTTGTTAGTCTGGGAAAAGAAGAGAAGACAGACGATCTGCTGAACTGATAAGGGAATCTGCAATTTCTGGATACGGTTCCCTTTTGCACACGAAAAGCGTCACTCTCCGCAGATATAAGAGAAACCCAGTCCATCGGCTTGGAGTGAGACTGTCGGCGAAAAGTCTGTGCCAGCGTTCACAAAAGCACGAGAAGGCCGATTGACGACAAAGAATAGTTGTTGGCCAAGTCTTTTAAGCCACCTGACGTAACGACCAGAATCTTGGAGCGTTGACGGGAATGAAATACTTAGACTTTGTAAACCTCAAGTATGAGCCTCGGAAGTCGGATCTTGTTTGCCTTTTTCGGGTTGAACCGCAGGGCATAAGTTTAGAGGAAGCCGCAGGTGCAGTTGCGGCTGAAAGCTCGGTAGGAACATGGACAGAACTGACCACGTCGAAGTCATATGTTGAAAAGCTTGCGGCACATGTCTTCAGCATTGACGGAAACAACGTGAAAGTAGCCTACCCAATTGAGCTTTTTGAGCCAGGAAACATGGCCAATATACTCAGTAGCATTTCAGGAAACGTCTTTGGTCTCAAAGCCTTAAAGAACCTTAGACTTGAAGACGTTGACTATCCCCAAAGAATAGTGAGCAGCTTCAAAGGTCCAAGATTCGGGGTTGAAGGTGTCCGCAGAATTTTGAAAGTGTATGATCGTCCGCTGGTAGGAACGATAATCAAGCCCAAGCTTGGCTTGAAGACGACTGACCATGCTCAGGTGGCCTATGAGGCTTGGGTCGGAGGATGTGACATAGTCAAGGATGACGAGAATTTGAGCAGCCAAACGTTCAACCCCTTCCAAGACCGTATAGTGAGGACTCTGGAGAAACGCGACAAGGCACAGTATGAAACATCCGAAAAGAAGGTCTACATGGCCAACATAACCGCTGAGACAGAGGAGATGCTAAAAAGGGCAGAGTTCGTCGTTGACCAGGGTGGTGAGTACGTCATGATTGACATTCTAACTTGCGGTTTTGCCTCTCTACAGACTCTTCGAGAACGGGATTTCAACATTGTAATCCACGCACACAGGGCTGGCCACGCGGCATTCACGAAGAACGTCGAACATGGGGTGTCCATGAAGGTAATAGCCAAGACAGCCAGAATCATAGGCGTTGATCAGCTTCATGTCGGCACGGTCGTAGGAAAGATGTCCGAGACGTATGCCGAAGTCATTCAAAACTGCGAGGCACTGAAGATGAAGATGGGTAAACTGAAACCTGTCCTGCCTGTGGCATCAGGCGGATTACATCCTGGACTGGTTCCAGCCTTGATCAAGCTTTTCGGGAAAGACTTCGTCATACAGGCGGGCGGCGGCATTCACGGGCACCCTGATGGAACTCGGGCAGGGGCAAAGGCCATGAGGCAAGCAGTAGACGCCACCTTGAGGGGAGCAACTTTAGAAGAGTACGCACGTGATCACGAAGAGCTGAGACGGGCCTTACAGACTTGGACCTAGGCCGCTACGAATTCTGCTCGAAGACCCAAGGGTATTTCCTGCGAACGACTTCCATGATCGAGTGAGGAGAGACTATTCCCTCTTCACATATTACTCCATGAATATAGTCCCGCCTAGTCACATCGAAAGCCGGGTTGCGAATCGCAAGCTTTGCTGGTGCGTCTTTCCAGACTTCAGCAGGGCTTCTTTCCTCTATCTTTTCGTAATCGCCCATCGCGGTTGCCGGGTCAAACTTCAAAAGCTCCGAAACAACATAAAACGGTGTACGAGCTTCATGAGCGACCAACGCCATCATACTCGTTCCAATTTTGTTTATCACGTTTCCTTCAGAGGTTATTGCGTCGGCACCAGTGATAGCCAAGTCAACCCGATTCATCACGTACCGAGCAGCCGAATCCACGATCATCATCGTTTTTATTCCAGATTCCAGCATTTCTTTCGCCGTCCTCCTTCCTTGGAAAAGAGGCCTCGTTTCGGTACAGATGACCTCAAAGGTTTTCCCATCTTGGGCAGCTTTCTTAAGTAGACAGGTCACAGTTGAAGAATGACAGTGGGTAAAAACTATAGAATCAGACTTTATTCTCTTGGCGCCGATTTCAGCTATTCTCTCCTTTGAAGCCTGAAGGCTATCGAGAAATTGTCGCGAAGACAGAGAGACGATCTCGGCGAGTTTTTCGACGCTAGAACTCTTGCTTCCCTTGACTTGACTAGTTATCCAACGAACGGCGTTCCTCATAAGTGGTTCCGTTTCTCGGGTATCAAAAAGAATCTTCTTGGCTTCTGAAATCTCTGTGATGAACTTACTCCTGTTCTTCGCCCTTGTCTGTGCGGCTACATTTTCAATGGCCTTAATCGCACCTATGGCTACGTTTCTTGCACCTTGAATTTCCATGTCTCTGATTTTCTTGGCGGTTCGTTGAATTGTTTCCACCGATCAGCACGCGCCCCGATTTGATGCTTGTCTCACCGACTTTAGTCCTCCGTTTAACTTTAAGACGCTTCTGGTGTGAAAGGCCATCAAGCAGTTTGCTCATCTTGAGAATCGATCGCCTTCCCACACGTCTGCCGTGTCGCTATAACCTCTTTTTTCCCAATAGCCCTTCTCTTTCATAGAAGTGAATTTTATTCTAGTAACCCAAAGAGCGCTCTTGTATCCATACTTGTCAGGAACGACCAGTCGCAATGGAAATCCATAGCCTTCTTCAAGGGGTTTCCCATTAAGTCTATAGGCCAATAAGACATCGTCATGCAAGAGATCGTCGAGCGTCAGCGCAGTTGTGTATCCATCCGCGCATTGGAAAGTGGCAGATGTAACCGTTTTCTTAGGCTTCACCAAATCGGCCAATTCCTTGAATTTGAGTCCCTCCCATTTGCAGTCTAGGACACTCCAGCCTTCGACGCAGTGAAAATCGCTTGTGGACTCGGTTCTTGGAAGTTTCTCGATCTCCTCCCATGTGAGTTTAAGGGGTCTCTCAACCTCTCCTTCTATCGTTAACGCATACGTTTTCAGGTCAATCTTCGGGTTGGACCTTGCAATGCCCGGATGATCTATCCCCCACCTAAGCAGCTTTTTGATGGGAGTCTGCCCAGGAGGCAGCTTCTTGCTCTTCAGATTTTCTTTTTCCGAAGACATGCGCATCAGAAAGAGAAATCAAGTCAACAAGGGAAATAAGGATTGCTGGCGGCTGATTTCTTTTTGCTTTAGTCCTTTTCAATGAAACTTGTTAATTGCTGCTGGCTTTTTTCATCTCTCGCAAAGCCTGAGACCTTTACGCCGACCCTGCGAATCTCGAGGTCAGACTGCTCCAAGAATTTCTCAAAGAGTTCATAAACTGTCTTTATAAGAACGTCCACGCTGCTCGTTTTGTTTTCAAGGCTTTTGGACCGACTGCGAACGCTCATATTCTTCATGATTGCGATTATTGTTACTGTTTTGAATGTTAAACAACCCTGTTTCAGTTCCGCCTCGATCTCCTTGCATTGTCGGTCCGTCTTCTCTATTATCAACCTCAATTCGCGCGTGTCTTCTTTCAGAGTTGAAATTCTGCTTACAGACTCGGCTTCTGCCCTCTCCTGAACCGGGTCATTATCCACTCCAGAGGAGGCATTATGAAAATAGAGCCCCACCTTTTTTCCAAAAACGTCGATCAACCGTTGCACGTCGTGCTTCGCCAGGTCGCCGATAGTATTTATTCCTAATGCACGCATTTTTTCTGTTGTTTTCACGCCAACTCCAATAAGTCTATCGACGGATAGAGGTGAGAAGAACTCTGTGACTTGCTGAGGCTTGACAACTGTCAGGCCGTCTGGCTTGTGGATGTCAGAGGCGATCTTCGCTACGATCTTGTTGGGGCCGACGCCAATCGAACACGTCAGGCCATCGCTTGTGACGATCTCGATCTTTATTCTGCGGGCCAGTTCTGCTGCTTCTTCGTAACTTCCCTTGATTCTTCGGCTCACATCCAAATAGGCTTCATCTATTCCCACTTGTTCGAAGCTGTCAGCGTAGCCTCTCAGGAAGCTCATTATTCTCTTAGAGATGTCCTCATAAAAGGCGTCATCGACCGGAAGAAATACAGCATCAGCGTTCTCCAGTTTTTGTTTGGCCAAACCGATTGGCATTCCAGACCTCACGCCGAATTTTCTGGCTGCGTAGTTGGCTGTGCTCACTGCTCCACTGTCCTCGCTGCGTCCAGAGTATACGCAAACGACGACTGGCTTGTCTCTTATCGAGGGATTTCGTGTCTCCTCGGCTTGCGCGAAGAAATAGTCCAGATCGACCAGCATCACGATTCTGTCTTGCAAGTGTGAGCGCACAAGAACCAAAAGTTGCGGATGATGATTTACGTTTTTCTCAAGCCTAAAGAGGACAAAAGACACAAATCAGACTGCAGATGAACTAGAACATGTGTATCCAAGGCGATTTGATGGTCAAGTGGCGCCTGTTGAAGCTTGAGACTTTCAACGCATACAGAAACATGGCCATCGATGAGAGTACGCTCATTGCGCGAATGAAGGGTATTGTTCCGGACACGTTGAGGTTCTATAGATGGAGACCTTCCGCGGTTTCCATCGGGAAATTTCAAGACCCTGAAAAAGAGGTTCAGCTGGCAAACTGTAAGAAGCAGGGTGTTGACGTCGTGAGAAGGATCACTGGTGGAGGAACTGTCTATCATGACTTTACAGGTGAGGTTACCTACAGTGCAGTGGTCCGCAAACAGGACTTGGGCACTTCAGACATAGGCGTGATATACGCAAAACTGTACAGTGGACTTGCTGAAGCCTTGAGAATCTTGGGGATAACCGCAGACTTCAACGAGGGCAACGCCAAGGCTTGCCCGAACCTGACTGTCAAGGGTAGAAAGATCTCTGGAAGCGCTCAAACTCACAGGGCTGGAGTCGTGCTTCAGCATGGTACTCTGCTTTTGGATGTTGATCTTGAGAGAATGTTTGCCTTGCTTCGTGTTCCGTGGGCAAGAACATGCATGGAAGTTGTCAACGTTGCGAAAGGCAAGATTACGTCGATCAATAGTGAACTTGGAAAGAAAGTTTCAGCCGGAGAAGTAACTGGAGCGTTAGCAGAAGGTTTCAGTCGGGCACTTAACGTTGAGCTCGTCGAAGGTGAGATGACAAGATATGAATTGGACCTTGCAGCAAAACTGCAGGAACAAAAGTATGCAAATGATGATTGGAACTTCCGCGGCAGAAGCTCGTCCTTTTAGGATTTTTTCATTCGCCACTTGACACCTTGAGCCGTGTCTTCGAGTATTACTCCCATGGTCTTGAGCTGCTCACGTATTTCATCGGCAGTCTTCCAATTTTTAGCCTTTCTGGCTTCTTCCCGCCTCAAGACGAGTTCTTCGATTTCTTTGGGCAATTTTCCCTCAGTCTTGATCGGGCCGATGATGCCTAGGACTTTGTCGAACCCCATCATGATATCATAGACTTGCTTTGCTTCCAGTTTGCTAAGTCTGCCAGCACCAATAAGGTTGTTGACTTCTCTTACAAACTCAAACAGCTCTGCCAACGCTGGGCCTATGTTTAGATCGTCATCCATAGCATCGGCGAAACCTTTTTTGACTCGGTTAATCAGCTGCTCGATCTCCTTGCTTGAACCCTCACCATCGACGTCCAACAGTCTATATGTGAAGTTGGTCAATCGGTCAACAGCATTCTTTGCAGCTTCCAATCCCTCAAAGGTAAAGTTTAACTGCTGCCTGTAGTGACCTGACAGAAGCAGGTACCGCAGGGCCTTTGGGTCATAGCCTTTCGCCATCAGATCACTCAACGTGTAATAGTTGCGGAGGCTTCTGCCCATCCGCTGACCATCGACGAGTAGGTGCTCACAATGAAGCCAAAAGTTGACAAACTTCTTGTCCGTGGCTGCTTCGCTTTGTGCGATCTCATTCTCATGATGCGGAAAGAGGTTGTCTACCCCGCCGGTGTGGATGTCTATGGTTTCTCCCAAATACTTCATGACCATGGTTGAGCATTCGATGTGCCAGCCTGGATACCCCTTCTCGCACCATGGAGATTTCCAGTTCATGATGTGATTTGGATCGTTTATCCACAGTGCAAAGTCGTACTGGTTCCTCTTTTCAGCGTTGGGTTTCACTCTTCCACCTGCGCCTGTCTTCAGTTTTTCAATCGTGTTGCCTGAGAGCTTCCCATAATCCCTGAATTTCGTCACGTCGAAGTAGACATCACCATTCACAATGTACGCGTAGCCCTTGTCTATGATCCTCTGAATCAGGACTATCATCTCATTGATGTGGTCCGTGGCTCTCGGCCTGGCCATCGGCTCCTCAAAATTCATCTTTCGAGCGTCCTCTAAGAAAACTTTGATATAGAAGTCGGCGATCGCCCATGGATCCTTCTTTTCTCTTTCCGCTGCTGCAACCATTTTGTCTTCGCCTATGTCAACATCCTCAACCATGTGACCAACGTCCGTGAAGTTCATTACTTGCTTAACTGTGTAGCCACTGTACTCTAGGTACCTTCTCAGGACATCGGCAAAAGTGAAAGATCTTAAGTTTCCTATGGTAGTATAATCATAGACAGTCAGACCACAGTTGTACATGCTAACAATGTTAGCCTTAAGCGGCTTGAACGGCTGTTTAATTCTTGTAAGAGAATTGTACAATGTGAGCATGCACAGTCGGGCTCCAACAAATTTGTCCGGTGTTACATCGAATGTTAACGTTGCTAGTTATACTTTGCTTTCAGAACGCCATTTTGCAGAGTAATATATCAGCCGTCTTCTGCTGCTCGAAAAAAGGCTCAGAAGTGTATGAGTGAGTTAAACTAGTCGTATCTTTTCAGCCTAATCATTCTTCCATAGTTCTTCAAATCGTTGGCCACGCATCTTAGAAGGTGCAGTTCCTGCATCGTAGATTCGAGTTTGGCGAATTCCTCATTTAGTTTCTGAATGGGCGCTTCGTTTCCCTTCAAGGTGTCCATCTTCATTGCTGTTTGCAGAGGAGAGCTTCATCGTTTGTTGGCGAGCCAACCAGCCATTTCCGTCATCGAGGAGAAAGGAGAAGGCTTCGAAAACGGAGAAAACCGTTAACGGCTGCTTGGAATCTAGCCTTCAACCTTGGCCCTCCAGTGCTTCGTAAGACTTAAGATACCATTGTACTATAAAAGGTTTACTAAGCACCCGCGCCTACAGACGCAAAAAAAAGTTAGCCTATGGCCAATATGCCTTCAAGAACATTTTTCTCTTCGACGCTTAACTGTTTGGCCAGCCAAGCTTTCAGCAATGAGGTTGATTTTGGAAGTTCACCGCTGTAGGTTACTATCTGATTGTTCTTCAACGCATCCACCTGAAAGGTCTTCTCTGGCTCCCTGAACAGAAAGGACACGGATTGAGCGTGCGAGGCCATATTCTGAAAGTCCTCCCATTGCTTGCAGCGAATAATGACCGGAGGCCCTCGAATTTCTTTCCCCTGCGTGACATCCTCTTTTCGGTTGGGGGGTTGCCCCGCTGACAATGTGATCGTTTCATGTGGACCAGACAAGTAGGTGATCAAGTTTGTTATCTCATTCTGTAATGTGCTTAATCTCTCTTCGACTTTCTCTACCTTTCCGGTTAGCTCCCCCGTGTCTCCCATTCTTTCCGTTACTGTGCCAAGTTCATTTATGAGTCTGTCTAAGTCCTTTTCATGCTCCTTCAGCACGTTGACAATGAAATCTATCGCTTCCAATGCTTCGTCTCTGGATGGGGGCTTCTTAGACATCACTATTCGACCGTTCCGCTAACATATCAAACACCACTTTTGTAGATAAACGTAGCGAATCCTCAAATCGTATCCATACGAAGACATATCCATACTTATTCATAATAAGGTATGGGATTTTACGGTAAGGTGCAGTGTCCATGAAAGGGGACATCTCAGTATTGTTTCTTTTTTCATCTTCTCAATAACTCTTTGCCGTAAGTATCGACAACAAGCGCACAAGATGGCGCACATTCTTCCACGTAAGCTCAAAAAAAGCTGGACCGGGCTTGAATGACTACCACGAGCAATTTGTGGCCAAACCTTTGTTTAAGCTTGTATCATCGAAGTTTTATGAAAGACTTAAAATATCGGGTTTCTGGAATGGTCAGGATGCTGAATCGAAAGCAGGGATCTCATGTCAGGACCTTTGAGTTTCTCTGAAAATGAGGACGTTGTGAAGTTCGTCTTAGAAAAAGGTATCAAGATTGTTAATTTGTGCCATGTCCCAGAGGATGGGCGGTTGAAGACCCTGAGCTTTTCAGCTCCAGACAAAGTGCGACTCTTGGAAATACTGGATATGGGTGAGAGAGTCGACGGGTCAAGTTTGTTCTCGTTCATCGATCCATGTCAAAGTGACTTGTACATATCGCCGAGGTTTGACAAGGCATTCATCAATCCTTTCGCATCAACTCCTACGTTGAACATGTTGTGTGATTATTTAGACGAAGATGGAAAGCCGCTGAGTGTTGCTCCAATGAACATTTTGAGGCGGGCTGTGGAGAAGCTCCGTTCCTCTACCAGCATCACAATGAAGGCTTTGGCCGAGCTTGAGTTTTACGTCATATCTAGGCTGGAAGATGAAACCCTCTTGCCGAAAGAGCAGGACAAAAACTATCATGAATCTGCGCCCTTCGCTAGGTTCGAGACCATCAGGAATGAGGCTCTTGCTACCCTTGCTGAGCAGGGCATCGCCACAAAATACGGACATTGCGAAGTAGGTCGTATACTGACTAAGGACAAATTGGTTATGGAGCAGCATGAGATTGAATTCATGGCCAAGGATCTGGAAGAGATGGCTGACACGGTTACGATTGCAAAATGGATCGTTCGGAACGTTTGTTTGAATCACGGAGTTACAGCCTCCTTTTCGCCGAAGATCTCGATGGAACACGCTGGAAGCGGAATGCACGCCCACCTGTGCGCAACAAGAAATAATGAGAACATTGTTGCAGCCTCTGATGGAACGCTGAGTGATGAAGCTATGATGATGATTGGTGGAATCTTGAGGTTCGCGCCTAGCCTTGCGGCGTTTGCAAACACGACTCCAGTTTCTTATCTGCGATTCATCGCGCGTAAGGAATCGCCGATGCATATTTGTTGGAGTTCAAGAAATCGCCTAGCGCTGATACGAATTCCCCTGTGGTGGAACCACAGAAAGAAGAATGAAAGAGGGCGGAGCTGCTTGGAAACTTTCGAGTACAGGGCACCAGATGCCTTTGCAAACACGTACTTTCTTCTTGCCGCGTTGGCCATAGCGATAGACTATGGCTTGCAGAATCCTGAAGAGACAAGAAAACTTGCTGAAAACTTGCACGTTGACCGCGGAAGCGATAAACATGGAAAACTCAAGACTCTACCCACTTCCTGCAATGAAGCAGCAGACAATCTTGAGAAAGATAGGCGAGTCTATGAGGCGGAGGACATTTTTCCCAAGAGACTCATTGATAAGACCATCGAGAAGCTAAAGGCCTACGATGACCATGACTTATGGAGAAAACTCACTGGAAAACCAGATGAAATAGACACCCTGTTGAGAGAGTATCTGCACTATGGCTGATTAGCGAGAAATGCTTATAGTTGTCTGCAATCGCTTAGGTTCATAAGCTACCCCAAGTGGGCGGGTAGATCAGTCTGGTACGATCGCCACGTTGGCATCGTGGAGGCCGCGGGTTCAAATCCCGCCCCGTCCATATTATTTATCTTCTGGCGTTAAGAAACCAAACAGGTTGCGCCCTGTATTCGACTATTAATCCTTCTAGAATGCCACGCAGATGTGGAATTATCATCAAGAAACTATTTAACATTCAGAATTCAAAGGATACGACGAATGCTGAACCCAAAAGACATCGATTTCAAAAAACTTGGCTTCCAAGCTGGAATAGAAGTTCACCATCAAATCCGTTCAGAACGAAAGCTTTTCTGCCATTGCCCACCGAATTTGGAGAAAAATCCTGAAAATCTGGACTACAGCTTCTACAGATATTTCCGTCCTGTATTAGGGGAGATGGGAGATTTTGACCCAGGAATGCTTGTGGAGTTCGAAAAGGGTTACAAAGTAATATACTACGCCTGTGAAGGCAGCACGTGCACATACGAGATGGATGAGACACCGCCTTTTCAGCCAGACATAGAAGCAATAAAGAAAGGATTTGTCCTAGCGCTATGTTTCAACTGCTCAGCGCTGGCCGAAGAAATAGTTGTCAACAGAAAGCAATACCTTGATGGTTCAATAACTACTGGATTTCAAAGAACCTTCATAGTTGGGAGAGACGGCTGGGTACCGGTCAACGGCAAGAAGGTGAGAATCAGCAACGTTCACGTTGAAGAGGATGCCGCACGTCGAGTAAACTGGTATGACACATCCAGCAGGATTGTGTATTTCAATCTAGACCGCCTCGGTATCCCCTTAACTGAGATCATAAGCGATCATAGAGACGTGGGATCGCCTGAAGAGCTTGTCGAGCTCGCCAAGCAGATAGGGCGTGTTCTTAGGTTGAGTCGTATTGGGAAAAGAGGCATCGGCGTTGCACGACAAGATGTGAATCTTTCCATAGATGGAGGCAACAGGGTTGAAATAAAAGGCGTTCAAGATCTTGGCATGTTTGGCTTGATGTGCCAGCGCGAGGTAATGAGGCAGCATGCCTTGATCGAGATTAGCAGAACAATGAAGGAACGCGCAATAGAAAAAGGAGACTTTGAGCACATGTACGTAGACGTTACGCACTTGTTTGAACTGGAAGATGACAAGGCTTTCGGCACGTTGTTTCCCAACATGAAGGGGATATTCGGCCTAGAAGTGCAGCCTAACAAGGACTTCGGCCTTGAGATCTTTGAAAAAAGTATGTTAATCACAGGCATTTCTCGCGAAAACCAGTTTCACAGCGATGAAACAGAAGAAAACGCGATCCGGAAACGTTCCAATCACCCGTGCAGACTGCTGATTAATGAAAAAACAGTTGCAGACATACGTTCTATATTGAACTCAAAACCTGAAGATGCTTTTGTTGTCGTTGTTGGCTCAGAAAGGAGAGCTATGCATGCCATGAAGAAAATCGTTGAAAGAGTAAAAATCGCACTAGACGGTGTGCCACAGGAGACTAGAAAGCTATTGCCAACAGGTAATACGGAATTCCTGAGAGTGATCCATGGCAAGGAGCGAATCTACCCTGATACGGATACGCCTCCGATAGTCATATCTGAAGAAATTGCTGCCGAATTCAGAAAAGGAGTCGGCAAGCGCCCATGGGAAGTATTTGAAGACCTTCACAGCAAATACAAGTTCAGCCAAAGCCAGGTGGACTTGCTCATCAGAGAAGAGAAGGTGGACAAGTTCTACGATTACACGGACAAGCTTGGCTTGAAAGGTTCTGTTGCATACCACTTGCTGATTGAACTACCACGAAGCGCCCGAAGAAGAAACCTTAAGATTAGTAGTCGGAACTTCGACGAAATCGCTGAAGCATTATCGAGAAAACTCATAATGTATCAGCAGATTAACTCTGTTATGGAAACCTTGAGCAAAGAAGGGAAGCCGAGAGCTACTAGGGCCATTAAGGAGATCGCCGCTCGGCCTCCTACTGAAGCGGATCTGAACCAGCTTATCTCGCAGCAACTAAGTCATTATGACTTTTCGAGAGTTCTTACTGACGAGACTTACCGAAATCACGTGGTTCCTAAGGCAGTTGGTAACGTGTTGAAGATCGTCAACTACAGCGTCGAAGGAGAGAAAGTCGCCGAGAGAATCTACATGCAGATGCGGGAGAGGATGAGAGGAAATGACAAATGACAGCGAAAACCTAGATGAGGGTCCTGAGGGATACCGAGGATCTCTTCGCGAAAGGTTGATCAGAGAGGGAATTCAAACGTGGAACAAAGTGAGAATAACGAAGGGAAAGGCCAAATATGAAGGCTTGCTGCTTCCAAGGAGTCAGCACACCGCTAACAATTATCTGACTCTAAAAGTAGACACAGGTTATAATCTTGGGGTTTTGGTAGATGATGCCGCAAGGATTGAACAGCTTGGCCGTCAGAAGGGGCATTACCAACTTCCCCACATCGATGTTGAACCTAGGAAGGATCTGCCGAGTGTCACTCTTCTCGGAACAGGGGGCACCGTAGCTTCTCGCCTCGACTACAGAACAGGTGCAGTCTTACCTGCTTTCACACCTGAAGAACTATTCTCGGCGGTTCCGGAGTTGATCTCTACCGTTAATCTGACTCCGAAGACTCTGTATCAGATACTGAGTGAGAATTTCAGGCCTGAATACTGGGTAAAAACGGCAGAGGCAATTGCTAAGGAGATTGAGAGTGGAGTTGAAGGCATCATAATTGGTCATGGAACAGACACAATGTGCACGACCGGAGCAGCGCTTTCATATTTCCTGCGCAACCAGCCTATTCCTGTTGTTCTGGTTGGCAGTCAGCGAAGCTCCGACAGGCCTTCTTCAGACGGCCCCAGGAACATACTTTACGCTGCAACACTGGCTGGGCGAGAGAATTTCGCCGAAACCGTTGTATGCATGCATGGCAGCACAAGTGATAGTTACAATTTGATCCATCGGGCCACGAGGTGCCGAAAAATGCACTCATCCCGTCGGGATACGTTCCGTACGTTGGATGATGTTCCACTCGGCAAGATTGATGAATCTGGCGTTACATGGTTCAAGGATGATATTCGACATCGAAGTCCTGTTGAGGACTTCTATTTGGATACGAAGATCGACACGCGGGTGGGCATGCTTTATTCTTATCCTGGAATGAACCCTGACATTTTGGACTCTATGGTTGACAAAGGCTATCATGGCATTGTGATAATAGGCACTGGGCTTGGGCATGTTGGAACCGACATCTTTCCTCCGCTGGAACGCTGCCAAGAGCAGGAGATTCCTGTAGTGATTGTTGCCGAACCACTTTTTGGATACGTCCATCTTCGCGTTTATGAGACTGGCAGAGATATGCTGGCAAGAGGAGTAATAGAGGGCGGCAACATGCTGCCTTCCGCTGCTTACACGAAGCTCATATGGGTTCTTGGCCACACTCGCGAAATCAAAGAAGTAGAAAAACTCATGCAAACCCCGATAGCAGGCGAAATAAATCCAAGAGAAGGCCCTAGAGGCTTCATGCTTCTTCAGGGTGTAGAACAGGTAATTGATGAGATCCTTAAGAATCTTTAGCAGCTTCTGACCTAGCATAGCGCGCGCACGTGTGTCCACTGAATCGTGAAAAGGCTTAATTGTGGTCCGTGTTCGATCAGGTTTCCATCATTCATAAATACCGCGCTTCAATTCATTCTGCATCGACGGTGTCGCAAAATGAGTGGAAACGTAACGATTTTGCGGCAGAAAGTGCTGATTCCGGCCTCTCCCGAGGAGGTTTACGACGCATTTGTTGACGCCAAGAAACATTCTGCGTTTACAGGCAGCAAAGCGACGTGCGATTCGAAGGTCGGCGGAGAATTTACCGCTTGGGACGGATACATCTGGGGCAAAAACCTTGAGCTCCAAAAGGGAAAGAAGATAGTCCAAGAATGGTCTACGACAGACTGGCCTGATCATTTTCCACCATCTAAGCTGGAATTGATTTTCAAGAAGACAAAAGGCGGCACGGAAATATCGATGATTCATTCAAACGTGCCCGCTGAGCAGGCTGATGAGCTCGCTGAAGGATGGGTTGAGTTTTACTGGGAGCCACTGAAAAAATACTTTACAAAACACGGAGAAAAATCAAAGACAAAATGATGCTCGTTCGACGCGCCAAGGCCAGCTATTCTATGATTTGGGCTTGTATTATCGTCACGTCGTGAATTGGTTTGCCATCATTCGCAGGATTTGTGGCAACACTGCCAATATCATCTACGATCTTCATGCCTGCGATTACATGACCGAAAACTGAGTAATGACTGTCCAAGTTGTCGGAGTTATCCTTCAGGTTTATGTAGAACTGGCTCGTCGCAGAGTTGGGGTCGTTCGTTTTTGCCATGGCTACTGAGTATTGCACGTTGCTGTGTTTGTTTGGGAGTTCATCCAGGATAGGCGGTACAGTTATTCCCTTGGTGGTTAAAGCGTCTCCGCCCTGAATGACAAAGCCCTGAGCAACCCTGTTGAAAGTGGTTCCATCGTAGATACCGTGCTCCGTCAGGTTCCTGAAGTTTACAGCGGTTATCGGCATGTCATCATACAACTCGATCGTGATGTTGCCCATGCTTGTCACCAGAAGAACTCTGGTCGCACTAGAAGACTGACTTGAGGAATTGCTCGGCTTGCCACCATTCATCTGAAAGGCCACCACGACTATGCTTATGACAAGTATCAAGACTACTATGGCGATTAACGCATTTCTGACGCTGTGAGATTTCCTACGCCTGTGCGGCATGATAGAAACTTGGACAAAAGAACATATAAACATTAAATCTCAAAAACGATGAATCTCGAATATTCGCACACGCGCACTTATGAGTCGACATTTTGGATAAAGCCCTGGTCCAGTTACCCGCGGATAAGTTTGTCAAATTGCGTTGGTGAATTAGCGGGCATTCATTGCGCCGTTCAGCGTGTCCTCCATATGTTTTTGATGGTTTCCTCGGAGTATGGCGGGCATTTTAGCTTGGTTAAACGACGTTCTGCGGGTTTCCTGATATGAAAGCAGCCACGTCTTGTAGCGTCGTTTCGAGAATTCTTTCGAGTGCTTCTTGGCTGTAAAAGGCTATGTGTGGAGTGAAGACGACATTGTCTTTACTTAGAAGAATGTGGTCCTTGACGAGATTGCCTAAGACTTCTAGGTTCTTTGGGTCGTACAAGAGTTGTTTTTCTTCTTTTATGAGCTCCTCGCCTTCAATGACGTCGAGTCCAACGCCTGCCAAGATCTTCTTGTCAAGAGCCTCAATCAAAGCCTCAGTATCGACGACGCTTCCCCTTGAAGTGTTTATGAGGACGGCCCCTTTTTTGATAAGCTTAATCGTATCCTTATTGATGAGATGACGCGTAGACTCATTATAGGGGACATGTAGTGTGATTACGTCTGATCTCGCCAAGAGGTCTTCCAGCGAAACGTACGAGAACCCCAACACTTCAGATAGAATCTTGTTTTGATAGGCATCGTAGGCCAAAATGTTCATGCCAAAACCATTCGCAATCCTCATCACATGTAGACCAATTCGCCCAGCGCCGATTACGCCAATAGTTTTTCCTTTCAGGTCAAACCCCTTTAAACCCTCTATTGAGAAATCATACCCGAACCGCCTCACGCAAGTCTTGCAGATGTTCCTAGACAAGGACAGAATCAGAGCAAAAGTGTGCTCGGCAACCGTATTCTCTCCATAAGAGGGAACATTGCAAACGGTGATCCCCGCTTCTTTGCATGCTCCTAAATCTATGTGATCGAACCCAGTGGATCTCGTTACTATCAATTTCAAGGAGGGAATTTGCTGAATGATTTGTCTATCGATTTTGGAATAGATGAAAACAGAAACTATGTCAAAATCCTTGACTTGCTGAGCATTTTCCAAACTAAGTACTTCGTTTGAGAATTTCAAGAAATGACCCTTCAGCCCCTTTTTCAGGTATTTTTCTTCCCAATCTTTGATTTCAAAAAAGGCTATTCTCACGATTCCACTCGCCTCACGGTCAAAACGATACTCTGTGGGCATGCAACCATAAAGACTTTTCATTAGACCAGATCAAATGATCAGCAACGGGAGAGTCACCGTAACGTCCTACGTCACGTCCTATAAGTCTCAACATGCGCGTTGATAGCATCGGGCATAGACAAAAGATATTTAACGTGACCATTCATCACTGATGTATTACGCGAGAGAACTGAAAATGTCTATGTTTACGATATGTACAGCTATCGTGTGCCAGGGTGAGCTCGAACAACAGATCAGTGGTTTTGTTGATTCTGAGAAGACGTTCACGCGGGAAATCGGTGTCCTGGAAAGAGAGTTTTATCAGTGCATTCAACAGCCACACATCATTTGGAGCAACACAAGATGGAAGAGCGAAAAAGCCCACAATGATGCAGCCGAGAGGATCATGAAAGTGAGAAAGGACGACAGAATTGCTTCTGCCTATTTCCAACCTGGGCTGTACTTCGAGATCTTCTGCAAGGAAATCAAAGAAGTCCAATATGACGTGCCCGAGAAAAACCCGGCCAACTTGATCGTAATCTCACATGGACTAATAGCACTCAAGAAACTAGAACAATGGAACCAAATCATACGCGAGACGTCTAAGGATTTGCGCGCCATCGAAGGACTCGCGTTTTGCCGAGCCTTCTACAACTACTACAATCCCACGGAATTTGTTGGGTTCATGGGATGGAAAAGCCAAGAAGACTACCAAAAACACCGCATGATCGAAGATTTAACCATCGAAGAACACATGTACACCGGCCTCAAGAAAAGTTCCAAAACACTTGCTGCATACAACCAATTCTATTGCAGACCCCTTAAAGTAAAATGAACGCGGTCTGTCAGCTAGCACGGACTGACTTGGCATCACAGCGAGGCGATTTTGCTTAAGCAGGCTATATGAATAAGGCGCATTCGACGGTTCACAAATGCAATCCAAAAACTATATCTCCAACACCGCACACCCTCATGCAGAACGATTGCGTGCAATGGACTCTGTTAATTTCACGTAATTAGTAAACGGGATGATTGAGTGAGGTTGAGCTTCGAATGATGCCGGTTGAGATCTCTTCCGTCAAGAAATCGTATGGCGATCTGAAAGCGGTTGACGGAGTTTCTTTTTCGGTAGACGAGGGGGAAGTTTTTGCTCTTGTTGGCCCGAACGGTGCGGGCAAGACGACGCTGATTGAGATCATGGAGGGTCTGCGGAAACGCGACGGAGGTACTGTGAAGGTGCTTGGTCTTGATCCTTGGGGCAACAGCTACTTGCTTCACAGGAGAATCGGGGTGATACCTCAGGACTTCACTTTCTTTGACAAGGCAACGCCGAGGGAAGCAGTGAAATATTATGCAGATCTTTTCGGCGTGAGTGTCGACCCAGATGAGATCCTAAAACAAGTATTGCTGAGTGATTCAGCCAAGGTCCTTTTTGAGGATCTTTCTGGAGGGCAGAAGCAGAAGATGGGCCTTGCGCTCTCACTCGTAAATTCTGCTGAGCTTCTTTTCCTTGACGAACCGACCACGGGACTTGATCCGAACGCGAGAAGGGTGATCTGGGACGTTATAAGAGGGTTAAAGAGTAAGGGCAGAACGGTGATTCTCACGACTCATTACCTTGATGAGGCTGAGCAGCTTTCCGACAGGGTCGCCATCATGAACCATGGACATATAGTTGCCATAGGAACCACTGAAGAAATCATTGAATCCTACGGTTCAGGAGAAAGGTTAGAAATCCATGGAACGGAGAAATTGGCTGCCTACATCATTGGGCACACGAATCTGAAGGCCGAGTACAACGGCAAGGGCTTAGTTAGCATACCTGTCAGTCAAAAACATGATGCGTTGGCAGCCTTGACGGCTGTCGAACAGTCAGGACTTGAATGGGGCGATCTTCACACACGGCGTGATAGTTTGGATGACGTTTTTGTGAAACTTGTGAGTGGAACCATGGATGAGAAGGGCGAGATTAGAGTTGAGAACAATCGTAGTAAGTCTGGCGATCATCGGAGGCGCTAGGACGAATGACCAGCGTAAGAAGAATCACGTCTGACCTCCGCCTTTTTGGTCGTGGATATCTGAGAAATTCGGCAGGATTGTTTTTCGGTCTAATATTCCCTGTGATTCTGATACTTATTTTCGGCGCCATCTTCTCGTCAGGCTCCTCGGGGACCATAACGGTTTACGTTCAGAACCATGACATCCTAGACATCGGTCTTGTGACTACAAACTTCACACGCGCGCTCAACACATCGGGCACGCTTAGCTTGATAATGGTAAATCCATCGGAGAACTTCTCTCAATATCTCTCGGCTCATTCCGCTTCGGACGGGATAGTCATCCCCGTAGATTTCTCGGCGAACTATACCCAGGGCAAGAATGTCACCGTAACAGTCTACGGCAACCCCTCCCTGAGCTCAAGCGCTGTCATGAGTGGGACGCTCACTGGAGTGATAAACGGGTTCAATCTAGCGCGCGCGGGGGGCTCCCCGATCATCGGCCTAGCCCAGACGACGGCCAATTCTAAGGTGAACAAATACATCGATTTTCTGGTTCCGGGACTCATCGGTTTTTCAATTCTCATCAGCCCGATGTTTTCTCTCGTAAACATATCGTCTGAGTACAAGAGAATAAAGCTGTTCAAGCAACTATCGTTGACCCCTCTCACCAAGATGGAATGGCTATTCTCCAAAGTTATATTTTACGTTCTCCTGTCAACGGCCTCATTTCTGTTGATGGTTGCCGTGGGAGTCATTGCCTTTGGCGCACACGTCGTGCTTTCACTTTGGCTTATCCCGTTCCTCGTTCTTGGACCGATGTTCTTTGCTTCCTTAGGCATGCTGGTGGGAACCATATCAAAAAGCACCGAGACTGCAAGCGTCGTCGGAAACGTGATAACATTCCCAATGATGTTTCTCGCAGGCACGTTCTTCCCAATCTCCCTCATGCCTACGTATCTGCAATACTTCGCGCATGTTCTGCCGCTGTTCTACATAATAGAAGGACTCAACGGGGTTATGGTATACAGCAATTATGCACAGGCAACGATAGACTTGGTGGTAGTAGCAGTAATCACTATTGTCGCCTTCGTGGCAGCAGCGAGGCTATTCAAGTGGAGAGAAGACTAGCTTCAGAAGCAAGCACGACTAGCGATTTGATGAGGTTGACTCCAAAGCAAAACTCCTCTAGCATGTGTCAATGAAATCCCAGGTGTTTTTCTGTCAGTCCTGCTCCTGTCACTCCATCCAGCCATCTTGTTATTCTTTCTTTTCTGAAGACAAGGATTGCGGGCATGAGTTCGACGGAGCATTTCTCGCAGAGACTTGCCTTTTCATCAGTCGAGACACGTGTGCATGTGCGGGTCTTGTCTGGAGCAAACTTGTCGAATATGTGCAAGAACCTCTCGAAGAAGGGCACTATCTAAAGCGTAGAAAAGAACGAAAACGTTGTCTTTAGACGCCAGCATGTCCTTGAAGACTGTACTCAACTTCAACTTTGCTCATCAGACAACTCCAGGCTCATGTTCTTCAGGGTAGTGACTGCTGTTTCAGAAGGGTCTGTTGGAAGACTTACCACATCGCGCGCTTTTCAACCGCCACTTGTTAGGCACCAAAAGTGCGGGGGGTGGGACCCCCACACGACTTTACCGGTAAAAATACCATAATATGGCAGGTCCGCCGGGTTGCATACCCAAACGGGTTCAAAACCAGACCAAAATTAGGCTGGTCCGTGCAGCCTTTTGTATAGATAGCCAACAACTATTCCAAGAGCTAGAATCCTTAGTACGTTAAACAATGCGCCGATGAGGAAGTAACGCATCGGATCACTATTTGGCGTGAGAAAATGTGAGGGAACTTCGAGTAGGATTGTGGCAATGATTAGGGCGATGAGGCTTAGTATTACGGATTTTAGAATTGGATTTTTTGTTGGAATCTTGTCAAAGAAACGAAGCAAGAAATAGCTGACAAATAATCCGATAATCAGGCCGCCAATTAAAGATTCAACAATCATTGGAAGATAAGAAATTGAAAGAGCAGCTCTATACTCGGCAGCGATGGGAGTCCGGGAAATTGCGAAGTTAGTTACCCAGAAGGCTAATCCGCCCACGATAGCCAGTACTAACGCCTTTCTCCAGATTTCTTTTGATTGGGTCATCTTTTTGTCTCCTTCCTTTGTACTCTTTTTATTTCTGGTTCTTAACACCCATAATCAAAAGCCACAAAGTAAGAGAAATTTCCGCAATAAAACTAATCGCATTTCCTGGATAAGATAATATTCCGTAGTCGGGGAGAAGGAAAAACTGTAAAAACCAACTCAGATTGCCGAAGAAATCAAGGATCAGCAATATGCCTAAAAATCTAGGAAGAGAGCGCGATTTGTAAACTAAGTAACCAAGGGGAAGTAACCAAGCGCTAAAAAATATCTGGGCGATTATAAACCCACTTGTGTATGAATTGAGAAATGACATTGCCATAGCTTGCAGTTGACCTGTTTGAAATACGTTTAAGTAATTAGCGCCGCTCAAAAACTGAAGGGCAGCAAATAGATTTAGCGCATTAAGACACTCTACAGCAACACCGCCCAAGTTTAATAACAAGAACAGCAAAGCCAGGTTTTTGTTAACCGGTTTTAACAACACGTATAGCGCCCATGCCGCTAGAAGAAAAAACACTGCAGATACTAGCTCAGTTACAAAACCGATACGGAAAAACAATTCAGAACCCATAATATTATTAGCTGTGGCCGCTGCATCTCCGGATACAATAAGTCTTGAGCGAACATACGTGGCTAAGACAGTAGTTAATATAAAAATGAGATAAAAAAGCCCCGCCATTCTTGCGGTCTTCCGTGGCGATTGATCTGCGATCCAGTTTGCCTTCTGGCTGATAGAATTTTCTCCGTCAACGGGCATTATAATACACGATTCTTTTGTGTATCGCTACTTAAGGCTAATAAGTTTTTTCTCAAGCCTGGCAATCGCAAGACAGATGAACCTGGCAGGCCCGCTTTCTTCCAAGGTTGCTTTGTCAGGTTCTGTTATTATGTCCCACAGTTATAACGACATTTCCCTTTTTGTGTCCTGTTTCAACATATCGGTGAGCCTCGACAATCTGTTCCAGCGCGCGCGAAAATCAACAATCCTCTATTCCCACTTACCGCGTGCGCTGGGGGTTCCATGGTTGTTTAACTATTCCACCTGAGGAGACTTGGAAGCAATTACGGATGGATTGTATCCTTTGACTATCAGCCATCCCGCAAGAACCATTTCTTGCACGAGTATTATAAGATTAAACAAAATGAAAACCGCCGAAAGAGGAGTTAACAGGCCAGCTATTGCTAACAAGGCGGATGCAAGCGATAATGCAGCTCCCAGAAAACCCCAACCTGATAGCCATCGAGGAACGAGTTTTGATTGATAAAATACATAATAATACATCATACCCCCTATGGTAAAAGCGATCACTCCCAACTGGCCGGCCCATGTTTTTACCGCCTGTAATAAAGTGCCTGAAATTTGATATAAGGAAGTATTCGAGGCTCCTGCTGTTACATATTCCTGACTCAATGTGAGCAGTGATAGCAGGGCAACCACGCCAATAATATAGAGCATACCCTCCATAACCCTGAACCCAACAGAACCCAGGGCTAAAGCTTGATGATGCTTCTTTAGGATTGGATACAGACAAATCGCTATACTGGCAGATGCAAAGGCCGAGATTAACACAAGAAGCGATGCTGTTATCATCAGGTTTTCATTTGCAGAAATTTGGATAAGATAATCCGTGGCATCCAGGATAGGTTTTATAGAAAGATTACCCAGCATGTTCGTAACCGTTGCAACGATAAATAATACTCCCACAATTATTGCGTTATTTCTGTATGAATTCATTTTGACCCCTTTTTTTAAGTTATGTAGCGCGCTGGCTATATAAAATAACACCATAGGGTTGAAAGGTTGAGTTGCCGTGAAGTCTTTGATAGTTGTATTTTCTTATCATCACAAGAACACCCAAAAAGTAGCAGAAGTCATGGCAAAGGTGCTTGATGCACAGGTGAAGTCTCCGCAACAGACTGTCCCTGACGAGCTTGGGCAATATGAGCTTGTGGGCTTTGGCTCAGGGATAGATAGCGGAAGACACTACAAAGAACTACTTGACTTTGCCAATAATTTACCCCAAGTCACCAACAAGAAGGCATTCGTATTCTCAACCTCTGGAATGCCAATCGGCAGTTCAGGTCAACAACGATTGGAAGAGTACACACGCAAATGTCACACGACTCTTAAAGAAACTCTTCAATCGAAAGGCTACCGGATTGTTGATGAGTTTGGTTGTGCTGGATTCAACACTAACAAATTCTTAAAGTGGTTTGGTGGAATCAATAAAGGCAGACCTAACGCTGAAGACCTCAAGCATGCTGAGGAGTTTGCTTTGAAATTGAAGGGGTAAACTGCAAATAGCCATATCCTCTGAACTTATTGCTCCTTGCGGGATAAACTGTGGAATATGCGTAGCTTACTTTGGGTATACGTTAAGTGGTAAGAAAAGAAAACAAAGATGCATAACGCGCGCGCTTGGCTGGATAACAATTGCCTCCATCGCCAATGTAGCTGTAACTCTATACCTTTCAATTGGGACGACACGCGAACGGTTTACGCTCTTAGAACACAAAGATATTATAGTGTGCGCTAATTGTCGTTGTTTTGTGAGCCTTATGTCGTCAATAGACAATATTCTCACTCGCAGAAGCATTAGACGCTATGAAACTAAGGACATACCTGAAGAGGTTCTGCGGCAGATTCTTGAGGCTGGCAGACAGGCTCCCTCTGCTGCTAATAGACAGCCTATTCGGTTCGTCATCGTTAAGGACCATGATTTGCTAAGAATCCTTTGCGATACTTTGATCACCCGTTTTGTCAAATATGCCCCTGTCGCTATTGTTGGGTGTGCTGATGTAAAGTCTCTTTTGACTGGAAAATGGGCTGTTGTTGACGCTGCGATTGCGATGGAGAACATGGTTATTGCCGCGTGGACTCTAGGGGTTGGTTCGTGTTGGATAGGAGCTTGCAACGAAGAAAAAGTCAAGGAACTGCTGAAAATCCCTGATAAATGGAAAGTTGTTGCGTTGGTAACCCTTGGTTATCCTGCTGAACAGCCAAAACCAAGAAAGAAGAAATCGTTCGAAGAAATGTTCAGTTTCAACAGTTTCTAGGTAACTTGTTGAGTTCTTAGCTTGCGCGCTAAACGTTTCAAAATCTGAACTGCAGAAAAACTCAGAGAGCAAATTGAATATCGACATCTTGTTTTGCGAGTTTCATTTATCGACGATCGATGCAAGCGTGTGGTTTTGCCGGTAAACACGTGTCGAAAGTGCAGCCCCCAATCCTAAGTGCTTCAATTGAGTCTATTTTGAGGATATAAGCTCAAATCATGCCTGATTTCTGGTGCGGGGGGTGGGATTTGAACCCACGAACCCCTGCGGGATAGGCTCCTGAAGCGTCCGCGCACTCTTGCAGTGCTCTACGCCTTTGGCCATGCTGGGCGACCCCCGCGCATTAGTTGAGTGTTATGCGGAAATGTTTAAGAGTTACTGTACGTTCCTACATGAAAACGGTGAAACTAAGTGCCAACACACGGTTCACTTTCGAAAGCAGGGAAAGTCAGAGGCCAGACTCCAAAGATACAGGCTGGCGAAAAGAAAAGCCCAGGTCCTAGGTACAGGAACAAACGAAACTACGAGAAAAGGATAATGCTCCAGAGAAAGGCTGGGCAGAACTGGGTCTAGAATAGGCTAAGTGTTTGTCTTTTCGAAATCTAGAGTAAAAGGATATGCTAGAAGCAACAATTACCATTCTGAATGCGCATGTTTCAACTCTGAACCCGAAGCAACCAAAGGCAGAAGCCGTCGCAATCTACGGTAACAAGATAGTTGCAGTTGGCTCTAACGAACAAATCCGAAAATACTCAGGCAAAACAACGCATATAATCGACGCGAAAGACAAGACCGTCGTCCCAGGACTCAACGATTGCCATGTGCACATGATCAGTTTTGGGCAGGCTCTTCAAACCCTAGATCTCAGAGATACCCAGTCGATAGCCGAGCTTCAGACTAATCTCCGCAAATATGCTGAGAAGAATCTTGAAAAGAAATGGATCCTAGGCGGACGCTGGGATCAAGAAAAATTCGGAGAAAGGCGCTATCCCACACGCCATGACTTGGATGTTGCGGTTTCGGACAGGCCAGTATTTTTGATTCGCGTCTGTGGCCACATAGGAGTAGCCAACAGCAAGGCGCTGCAGAAAGTTGGAATAACGGGGAAAACCACAGTTAAAGGCGGAAAAGCGCACGTTGACGTTAAGACTGGAGAGCCCAACGGGCTGTTAGACGAGAACGCATTGGGACTAGTCTGGAAAGCCATCCCAAGACCAAGCCCAATGGAGCTTGAGCAGACGTGCACTCTCGCATGCAAAAAAGCAGTTGAGGCTGGACTCACATGCGTACACTGGATAACAGGATCTCCTAAGGAAATAGGCATCATCCGCGGGCTTTATTCCAAGAAGAGAATACCCTTGAGAGTTTGTCTAGGGATCCCCGTTGGATCGCTTTACCTGTTAAAAGGGCTGGGGCTGCAAACCGGTTTCAAAAATGACTTTGTTAAGATAAGCTTTGTCAAGATTCTAGCCGACGGCTCGCTTGGAGCGCGCACTGCAGCTCTGAACGAGCCCTATTCTGACAGGCCTGACACGTGTGGCATGATGCTTTACAAGGAAAGAGAGCTTGACGAGCTTGTGCTGAAGTCTCACAAGGCAGGTCGGCAACTGGCTATTCACGCCATAGGAGATCATGCCGTGGAAATCGTCTTGAACGCATTCGAGAAAGCGTTAAAGGAATACCCGATGAAGAATCACAGGCACAGGGTTGAGCATGCCTCAGTTCTTAATCCCCAGTTGATTCGAAGAATGAAACGGCTCGGGCTCATAGTATCTGTGCAGCCGCACTTCGTCGCCTCCGACTTCTGGCTAGTCGACCGCCTAGGCAACACTCGTGCGCGTTGGGCATACCCGTTCAAAACGCTCATGGACAAGGGCTTGAATGTCATCTCCGGTTCAGACTGTCCCGTGGAGCCGATTAGTCCCATTCTGGGCATATGGGCAGCTGTTGCAAGAAAAAACTTCGTCCGGGAAGCCTTGACGGTTGAGGAAGCTCTGAAGACCTACACTTCAAATGCTTCTTATGCATCCTTCGATGAAGATAGGAGGGGAACGATTGAACCTGGCAAACTCGCCGACCTCACAATTCTTTCAGGGGACCTTTTCAGCGTCCCGCCTGATGATATCAAGTTGATCAAGGCGGAAATGACTATCGTTGATGGCAGAATAGTCTATGCTAGGAGTCGCGCAGCGAAGGTTTAGCTGGCTTGGCCTCGGCGTTTCTGAAAAATACGAAGTAGAATGTGCTCGCTATGAAATAGGCAACGGTCATGTAAAGAAAAGGTGAAAAGTAGTCGCTGTTCGTCATCATCGCCCCTGAAATTGAGGCTGTCACGGCCCTGGGGATGTTGTCAGACATGATCATCAAACCGCTCGTCGTCGCACGTTCTACCGGTGTCACAGACTCCATCTGAAACGTAGTTCCTATAGGACCCGCCATGTTCATCAAGGCAGTTCGTACGATATACGAACCACTGGCCCACGTCAGGTTTGGAGAAAAAGAGGTAAGCATGATGAAAGGCATGGAAAGATATTCGCACAGCACGACGATCCTAGCCTTTGACAGCCTTTTCGACATTACTGGCGTCACCAGAATGGCTAGACCTAACGTTATGTTGCCGAGAGAAGAGATGATGCCGACCTGTTCTTGTGTGGCCCCGTGCCTGTTCTTGAAAAAAGGGTTAACGAGCGGTATAACAAAACCAGCGCCGAGGCCTATCAAGGCAGTTGGTATCATGAATTTGATTATCGTCTTTGAGCTCTTTATGTTCCTGAGATTCAGAAGGTCGGTCATTCTCTGTCCTTCCAACCTCTTGCTCTGCTTCACAAAAAGGATAGGAAACACAGCTGCCAAAGACAGAGCGATAGAAATCGCCAAAGATATTCTGTACCCTACTGGCGAACCATTCAGCCCAGTCGGTAATCCCAGCTTAGCGTCGAATAAGTCAGGCATGAAACCGCCGATTATGCTGCCTGCGACCGCCATGGCTATCCCCAACGCGGATTGAAAGCTAAACAGGTACGTGCGTTCCTCTGGGCTGCTGTTTTCCACCATGAATGGTGCGGAAGCAACGGACGATATTGTCCCAATTAAGCCTGAACCAAGACTTGCAATCAGTAGGCTGGCCGGCTGCAAAACGAGGATTTGACCCAGATTAACCAAATTGGCCGTCAGCCCTATCAATATAGCCCTCTTAGGCCCAATACGTTCACAGAGCAGACCAGCCAGTAGTGCGATTAGACCAGTCGCAATTGCACTTGCCGTGAACATATTGCCTACAAAGCTCGTTTGGAAACCCACTTGAAGCAAGTAATAGTAGAATATTACCGCCCATATTCCGGAGCCTAGCCCCTGAAAAACCGTAGCTACCAGAAAAAGCTGGGAACTGCGGCTAAACATACGAAAATGCTGAAAATACCGATTGAGCCCAGAGCCAAGCTGCAACGCTTTCTCACCGCAGAGATTTCCTAGCATAAGCCGCTTTCACATAAATATCTTCTGAGGACCAAACGAGTTTATTTCTACGTCCGTGCAACTGTTATCGATGGTCGAGTTCTGCTTGAGCACGAAGGCTGCACTGAGAGAAATCGTTGAAGCACTGCTTTGCTTGTCTGAACCTACAAGCGATGATCTCAGTCGCGTCAAGATCCACGTCGCAGGAAAATACCAGCTTGCAAAAACGCCTTCGAACTCTGAGATAATAGGCACGCTTCAAGCCAAAGAAGAGGCGAAACTTCTCCCACTTCTGCGAAGAAAAGCCACGCGCACGATCTCAGGAGTCACCGTAGTAGCCGTGATGACGAAGCCTTATCAATGTCCGCAGGCTGAACCATGCGCCTATTGTCCGGGCGGTCCGTCCATAGGCGTTCCTCAGAGCTACACCGGCTTTGAACCCGCTGCAATGCGAGGGCTACAGAACAAATTTGATCCGTACGATCAGGTGAAGAAGCGCATCGAACAGCTCACGGCTATCGGGCACAAGGTCGACAAGGTTGAACTCATCATCATGGGCGGCACTTTTCCAGCCACTCCCATCGACTATCAAGAGTGGTTCATCCAACGGTGTCTGGATGCGATCACAGGCAAGGAATCTGAAAGCCTTGAAGAAGCACAGAAGACTGCAGAAACATCAAGGACCCGAAACGTTGGCATAACTGTTGAAACGCGACCCGACTGGGCCAAAGAGTCTCACGTCGATCAGATGCTCAGCATGGGCGTCACACGCGTCGAACTCGGGGTGCAGAACCCCAACGACAGGATCTATGGTCTAGTAGGCAGAAAGCATACGGTTCAAGATGTGGTCGAAGCCACGCGTATAATGAAAGACGCCGGATTGAAGATAGCCTACCATCTGATGCCTGGAATGCCCGGGTCAGACAGAAAACAGGACCTCGAAGCTTTTAACATGATTTTCTCGAACCCGGACTTCAAGCCGGACATGATCAAGATCTATCCATGCCTAGTATTGAAAGGCACTAAAACATACGAATGGTACTCTCAGGGCAGGTACAAGCCATACACGACCGAGGAAGCCGCCAGCCTGATCGCGGAAATAAAAAAGACTGTCCCCAGATGGATTCGTATAATGCGTGTCCAACGAGATATTCCTGCAAGGCTCATCGTCGCAGGAGTCAAACGAAGCGATCTACGCGAAGTCATCCGTCAGGAACTAACGGAGCAAGGCCTCCGATGCAAGTGTATACGCTGCAGAGAAGTTGGACACAACATGGCAGCTGGTGGACCCACGGTAAATCCGAAAGACATCAAGCTTCTAACCACGAGATACCAAGCGTCGAAGGGAGAAGAAATCTTCATCTCAGCAGAAGACCATCGTAGCGACCTGCTAATTGGTTATCTGAGACTCCGCGTACCATCGCAAGAAGCTCATAGATCAGAGGTAAGGGCAGAACCATGTTCGATAGTGCGAGAGCTTCATGTTTACGGACCCTTAGTCCCGGTGGGCAAGCACGTCGGGGAGGCTTGGCAGCATAAGGGATACGGCGGTATGCTATTGATCGAGGCAGAACGCATCACGAGGGAAGATTATAACTTAAAAAAGACCCTTGTCATAAGTGCACTGGGCACCAAGCAGTATTACATGCGGTTTGGCTATCGGTATGATGGCGCGTACATGTCAAAAACGTTGGAGAATTGAACGTGAGCGAGAAAGATGAGACTTCCGGTTACAGTGGAGAAGCACGGGATATCCTGAAAAAGGCCGCGGTTGAGATAGGCGACAGGGTGCGCGTTTCAAGGAAGGACAGAGTTTGTGAGGGAATACTGATTCCCAGGTCTGAATACGGCGACGAAAAGCATGTTGTTATAAAACTGAAAAGCGGCTACAACATCGGCGTACATGTTGTAGCAGACACAAAGATTGAAAAAATAGGCGAAGGATCCAAACCGACTTTCAGTACGCCTCCAACCCCTGAACAGAACCTAGAGTTGCCGCAAGTAACGATTATGAGCACGGGCGGAACCATAGCCAGCCGTGTGGACTACAGAACTGGAGCCGTTCGGCCGGCCCTTTCGGCCAGCGACCTCTACAGTGTCGTGCCGGAACTGGCTGAAATAGCCCGCATAGATACACAGATACTTTTCAGTCTCTTCAGCGAAAACATAACCCCAAAGCACTGGACAGAAATCTCTAGGGCAGTTGCGGAACGAATAAACAAAGGCGTCGACGGGGTCGTGATCCCGCATGGGACGGACACTATGGGCTACACGGCTGCTGCGTTGAGCTTCGCCCTACAGAACCTGCCGGTGCCAGTAGTGCTTGTGGGTGCGCAACGCTCAGCAGACAGGCCTAGCTCGGATGCTGCAACGAACCTGATAGGCGCTGTTACTGCGGCCACGAAGGCCCCATTCGCCGAGGTGACACTTGCCTTCCACGAAACCCCCTCGGACAAGACAATAGTGCTTCATAGAGGAACGAAAGTCAGAAAATGCCACACCAGCAGAAGAGACACGTTCAAGTCTGTGAACGCATCGCCCCTGGCCAAGGTTACGGACCGAAAAATCACCATGTTGACCCATGACCACAGGAAGCGTGACCACGCCAGAAAGCTCATTTTGAAACCAGAATTCGACGAAAAGGTCGCGTTGTTGAAATTCCACCCGGGCATGAACCCAGCCATGCTTGACTGGCATATTGACAAAGGATACAGAGGCATAATCCTGGAGGGAACAGGACTAGGCCATGTCAGCAAGTACCTCTTCGAGCCCATACGAAAAGCCGTAGAACACGACATCGTAGTTGCTATGACGTCCCAGTGCATCTGGGGTCGCATAAACATGAATGTCTACGCGACCGGTCGCGACCTGCTCGCCTTCGGCGTTATCCCCCTGGAAGACATGATTCCCGAAACAGCCCTCGTCAAGCTCATGTGGGTGCTCGGACAGACACACGACATTGAGGAGGCGAAGAAGCTCCTCAGAACGAACATTGCAGACGAGTTTTCGCCCAGAACTCTTCTCGACAAGACAGGAGATCAGTAGGAGGTTATGACCATGTCTAAAGTTGATTACGATGAAATAGGATTGAAAGTGGGACTTGAAATTCACCAGCAACTGGATACGGGAGCCAAACTCTTCTGCCAATGTAGACCGGAACTCTTCAAAGAAGAACCAGAGATAACCTTCCTTCGAGGGCTCAGACCCACGCAGAGCGAATTGGGCCAGATAGACTCAGCAGCCTATTTTGAGTTTCAGAAGGGAGTGAGAATCAAATACGAGGCAAACTCTGAAACGTCGTGCCTCGTCGAAATGGACGAGGAACCCCCTCATCCACTCAACATAGACGCAGTTGAGACTGTCTTGACGGCGGCTCTCATGATGGGAGCAGAGCCCGTAGACGAAATCCACGTAATGCGTAAGACAGTTATTGATGGCTCGAACACAACCGGCTTCCAAAGAACCTGCGTGGTCGCCCTGAACGGCAAAATACAGGTGGGGCAAAAAACCGTCCTGATCCAACATACAAGTCTTGAGGAAGATGCAGCAAGGAAGACGGGGGACGAACAGGGTTGCATCATGCACTACCGCATAGACCGACTGGGCGTGCCGCTGATAGAAATCGCAACTGCACCGGTAATAAAATCCCCTGAAGAGGCAGGAGAGGTTGCGTTTGCCATCGGAAGAATCCTGCGCGCTACGGGAAAAGTCAAGCGCGGACTAGGCACAATACGCCAGGACCTGAACATATCAATCCCCAAGGGCATGCTGATAGAGATCAAAGGAGTTCAGGAACTCGAGCTTGTTCCATTGGCCGTTGAGTATGAAGTTCAACGCCAACTGAACCTAATCAAGATAAGCGAAGAGCTGAAGAAGAGCGCCATCAAAAAGGATGATGTAAAAGAAGAGTTCTTCGATATCACAGACGTTTTCAAACAAACGAATTGTAAGGTCATTCGAAAGGCGCTTGACAAGAAACAAAAAGTATTAGCTGTCAAGCTCCCCAAATTCAATGGATTCCTGAAATGGGAGCTGCTTCCAAACTTTCGACTCGGAACCGAAATGGCTGATAGGGCCAGGTTCTGGGGAAGAGTCGGCGGAATATTCCACACTGATGAGATGCCAGCGTACGGCGTGACGGCGAAAGAGGTCGAAGAAATCAGGAGCATCGTCAAGGCGGAAGAGCATGATGCAGTGGTGTTCGTAGCAGATAGCTCTGACAATGCCAGAGATGCGTTGAAGGCTGTTGTCGACAGAGCACGAGAGACATTGGAGGGTGTGCCAGCAGAGACCAGGGCGGCTAACCCGGATGGAACGACGAGATACATGAGACCCCGACCCGGAGCGGCGAGAATGTACCCAGAAACTGACATTCCGCCCATGCAGATAACGGAAGAATGGTTGAAAGAGATTGGTTCTCACCTGCCGAAGCTGCCTGAACAACAGCTTGAAAGGCTGGCGAAGACCTATGAACTAAATCAGAAGCTGGCCAAGCAGATCCTAGATTCTGAGCATGGCGAACTTTTTGAAACAATAGTCGGGGAAAGCAGTGCTTCACCGACAATGGTTGCCGTATTCGTGACCGAGACGATGAAGGCTCTGAAGCGTGACGGTGTCCACGTGAACAAGGTCTCAGAAGAGCAAATTCGAGAAATCTTCAGATGCATAAGTTCCGGGAGTCTGATGAAAGAGTCGATTCCCGACGTTACCATCTGGCTCTCAAAGAATGAAGGAAAAAACGTCAAGGAAGCAATCAGCAGCCTTGGGTTGAAGACAGTCTCTGAAGAGGAGTTGGAAACTACGATCGAGAAGGTCATTGCAGACAACGAGAAGCTGATTCAACAGCGGGGTGAAGCGAGCCTCGGGATCCTCATGGGAATCATAATGAAGCAACTAAGGGGCAAAACAGACGCCACACAAGCCGGCAACGTGTTGAAAGAGAAGCTGAAGAGTAGGCAAAAGTAATTCGTGGCTCTCATCTGAAACTCTTGACAGTGAGCACTGGGGACTCTTTCGACCTAATGCCTTCGCCACAATATGGACACATGTTGAACTCAGGCATCAAAGGCTTCCCGCATACATGGCAGACGTCAGGCAACGTCACATCTTCTCGAATTCTCCTGAACTCCTTCTTCAAACTGCTCATATCCGCCTTCATAGTATCGACACTTTCCCTCAAGGGCTGAATCCCCCTAGCCTCTGTCCTCACGTTACACACTAAATCCTTGAGCTGCGCAAGGGTCTCATTACCAGCCTCCATTGTTTCAAACATCGCGTCAAGGACCTCGCTCTTGCTTTCCAATAACTGATTCTCAACAGTAGAATGTGCCCTGGCATCCGAGAGCATCTTGTTCAGAAAAGTTTCCACAGGGTTTTCCAAGGCCAATCCGCAAGTGATCCCCCAAAGAATCAAGGTCACAACCGTACTTATCCAAAAGTACGTTGAAGGTGCCATATTCACCAATTGCTCGC
>Ga0315277_10000953_pt1 | contig 43292 bp, 23 predicted proteins | sample YL17G05_15_MG_FD_203695 | JGI IMG/M metagenome (GOLD analysis project Ga0315277, IMG submission 203695) | Sediment microbial communities from Yellowstone Lake, YNP, Wyoming, USA - YL17G05_15 | ecosystem: Environmental > Aquatic > Freshwater > Lake > Sediment | place: USA: Wyoming | collected... | reverse complement strand
TCAGCGGCGGCAGCGTGATCTTCCGCGTCGTTGTGGACGATGAACCGCGCTTCGACACCGGCGTTTTGCGCAGCGGCGACGCGCCGAAACCGGTTCACGTCCTGATTGCGGGCGCTCAGGAAGTCCGGCTTGAAGTCAGGGATGCGGGCGATGGCGTCAGTTGTGACATGGCGAATTGGGCGGAAGCCCGGTTGACGCCGGCGCCTAACGCCACCCAGAGCCGGTCTGCGGAGACGGCAGTGGACATGGCGCGGTTCGCGCGCGTCGTGATCTGGGACCCGAATCGCACGAACGGCGCGCGAGCCAGCCGCATCGAGGAATTCCGCGCGGACGATCTCTTCACCGAAACCGACCTGAAGCCTAGCCGAGGCGGCGACTACGTCGTACCTGCGTGGACAAATGGCGTGGGTTGCATCGGCCTGCAATGGCTGAACCGCCGCGCGCTCCGCGAACTGGTGCTGACGTTCGCGCGGGAAGCGCAGATCCCGCCACTGGATTCCGTACGCATTGAAGGCTGGTTTGGCGAGTCCGCGTGGCAAGGAAATTGGAAACTGCTGACCGGTGAATTTCGCCGGGAAGGCAATCGCTTGACTTTGCGACTCGCTCCCAAGGCTGGGGTGGTGCAGACGCAGAGAATTCGGTGGATTTTGCCGGAGGCCTCGAAGCAACCGATGGTGCGCCTCTCTGCCTTCACGCGTTCTAGTTGGGCCACGACGAATCTCATCATGCAGATCGAGAAGCCAAATGCGGGAGCGCGCGGAGAAGTGACTGTTTGGAACGGCGAATACATCAACCGATGCTCAATCACGAATCCGAAATCCGAAATTTCATGGCATGTATCGCAGCCGCTCAGCTTGAGCATTCGCTACAGCCGTCCGTCGTCGTTCAAGTCCGATCCCACGGTGCTCCAGTTCCGGCTTCCGACCGGCAATGTCAGCGTGGCGGTGGAAGACGTGCTGGCGAATGACTGCGTTTACCTCCCCGACCACGGTCTATTCGTCGCTCGTGAACCGCTGCCGGTCACGCTCACCGATTACAAGCAGCGCATCGCCGGCCAGAAGACCATCCTCGAACAAGTCCGGGCCTTGCCCGATCAAACACTCGCGCAGGCGATGGCCAAGACGCATCATGAAGCCCAGCGCGAAGGGCCGGTGCTGCTTTCGCTCGCCTGCGACAACACCAAGTTCATCGTCGAGCGTGACGGCACTGTGCGTTGCGTGGTCACGACGAACGCGGCGTTGGCGAACCACGAAACGCGGCTGGAAGTGAAGCCGCGGTTTGGCGATGGAAAGCTCGGCAACCTTTCGCGCACACTCGACGGCGATTGGTTGCCAATTCCGGTCATTACCGTCCCGCAGGCCGGCGTGGTCTATCGCCAGCGCAGTTTCATTGCACCGTGCGATGAACCAGGCAGTAACCCGAGCCGGTTCAGCCGGTGCTCCGTTTGCGTCGTGGAATTCACCGTCACGAACACGCTGCCGAGGCCGGCGGAAGCGACGATGTCATTGGCCTTCGCGGATCGCCGCAAAGGCAAGGTGAAGCTCACGTCAGAGCCTAAAGGCTGGCTCGTCGGCAGCGAACACGGAAGGCTTGCCCTGGCCGTGATGACAGCCGCGACGCCGCTGGCAGCCACGGTTGAGAGCGCGGTGCTTAACATTTCCGGCACGCTGCCGCCGAACGGCGCGGCCCAGTTCACGGTCTTTGCGCCGGGGCAAGGCGACCCAGCACTGAACAAACTCGAGATCGCGCCGCTGCGCACTGCAACCGAAGCGTACTGGACCGCTGCGCTTGCGCCGGCGATGCAGACCGAGACACCCGATCCGCTGCTGAACAACGCGATCCGTTCCTCGCAAGTGCGCTGCTTGATTGATGCGCGAAGCGAGGCAAATGGCGCGCGCGTCGCGGCGTGGATTGCCGCGATGAGTTACGGCCCGCTGGAAAGCGAATCGCACTCGGTCATCCGCGGGATGGATTTCTTGGGGCACAACGATTTCGCCCGCCGCTCGCTGGAGTTCTTCATCCACCGCTACAACACGAACGGTTTTCTCACGACCGGTTACACAACGTTTGGCACGGCGTGGCATTTGTGGACGCTGAGCGAGCATTACGAACTCACGCGCGACGAAGAGTGGCTGCGGCAAGCTGCACCGGAAATCGCACGGGTCGGCCACTGGATTGTCCGAGAAACGGAGAAAACGAAAAAGCGCGACGCGCGCGGTCAGCCTGTGCCGGAGTTTGGCCTGATGCCGCCGGGCGTTTTGGCGGATTGGAATTCGTTCGCCTTTCACTTCGCGATGAACGCTTACTACGCCGCCGCGTTGCGTGAACTCGGCAACGTGCTTGGCGACATCGGTCATCCGGACGCAGCCTTTTTCAAACGCCAGGCGGCCGAGTTGAAGGCGAACACGCTGCGCGCCTACGCCTGGACCCAGGCGCGCGCGCCGGCGCTGGCGCTACGCGACGGCACGTGGATTCCGCATTTCCCGTCGCAAGTCCACAGCCCCGGCAAGCTTGGCGATTTCTTTCCCGGCCAGGACGCGGGCCGGAGTTGGTGTTACGACGTGGAGATCGGCGCGCATCAACTCGTGCCCACCGGCGTGCTCGAGCCCTGCAGCCGCGAGGTCGAGCGCATGATGGATCACATGGAAGACATGCAGTTCCTCGCGGACGGCTGGTTCGATTATCCGGCGGCGACGAATCATGCCGACTGGTTCAACCTCGGCGGCTTCTCGAAGGTCCAGCCCTACTACACGCGCAATTGCGAGGTCTATGCGCTGCGCGACGACGTGAAACCGTTCGTGCGCTCCTACTTCAACACGCTCGCGGCGATGTTGAATCCGGAGGTGCTCACACTCTGGGAGCATTTCCATCACAGTGGCGCTTGGGACAAGACGCACGAAACCGGCTACTTCCTGCACCAGACGCGCACGATGTTGGTGCAGGAGCGCGGCAACGAACTTTGGCTCGCGCCGTTCGTGACGAGCAACTGGTTGCGCGATGGACAGCGCGTTTCCGTGAAGCAAGCTCCGACCCGCTTCGGACCGGTCAGCTACGAGTTCAACTCGCACGTCACGCAGGGCTTTATCCATGCGAGCATCGAACCGCCGAAGCGAAATCCGGTCGCGCGAATCGTCCTTCGGTTGCGGCATCCGGACGGAAAGCGGCTTCAATCCGTGACAATCAACGGCAAGCGGCATCGCGCATTTGACACAGCGAGCGAAACGATCACCATCAAACTCGGCGCGGCGCCGATCACGGTGCGCGCCGAATTTTGAGAAGCACCATGAAACTACGCGCCGCTTTGTTCATCGTCTGTGTGCCGTTGCTCTCAAGTTGGCATCGCGCCGGCGCCGCCGAACCCTCCGCCGGCAACCAAGCCGCCGAAGGGATTGTCTCGGCAAGATCCGCCGGCGCGAAAGGCGATGGCATGACCGATGACACCGCCGCCATTCAGAGGGCCCTCGATGAAGCCGGCCAGACCGGTGGGCGTGTCTCGATCGTACCCGCGCGCTACCTGGTCAAGGGCAGCTTGCGAATCCCGGCCGGCGTTACGCTGCAAGGCGTCGCGGAGGCGCCGGTGTGGACCGAGCCGTTGAAGGGCTCGATCATCCTCGCCACCGGAGGACGCGATAACGAGGACGGCCCGGCGTTGTTCGAGTTGAGCCATTCCTCCGCGGTGCGCGGTTTGACGGTTTTTTATCCCGAGCAAATCGCGACAAACATCCATCCCTACGCCTGGACCTTCCACCTTCAAGGCCACGACAACACCGTTGAGAACGTCACACTCATCAACAGCTACAATGGCATTCGTATCGGCCCGGAGGGCAACGTGCGTCATCGCATCCGGAGCGTTTACGGCTGCGTGTTGCGGCGCGGCATTTCCGTGGACGCCTGCTCGGACATCGGGCGCATCGAGAACGTGCAGTTCCATTGCCACTGGTGGTCGGCGGCGAGCGTGGGCGGCAACTGGGATGCGGCACACAGCTTCATGCGGACGAATTGCGAGGCCTTCATCTTCGGCCGCACGGATTGGGAATACGTCAACAACACCTTCGTGTATCCCGTGAACATCGGCTACCGGTTCATCCAGACGAAGACCGGCGCGGCCAACGGCCAGTTCTCCGGGATCGGGGCTGACGAGGCTCAGGTGTGCGTGAAAGTCGAGGCGATCCAGCCGATGGGCTTGCTGATTTCCAACGGCCAGTTCGTGTGCATGCACGGCGACACGCGCATCCCGGTGGTGATCGAAAACACCTGTCGAGGTTCGGTGCGGCTGGTGAACTGCGCGTTTTGGGGGCCGAACCGCCAGTGTGTGGTGTCGCACAGCAAAAGCTTCGTGTCGCTTTCGGATTGTTACCTGAGCACGACTTTCGGCGGGAAGAACAAGGCCCGCCTGCCGTTGGTAGAGGCCGATGGCGGCAGGTTGCAGGTGCGGGGCTGCAGCTTCGGCACGGACGAACCGGCCATCGCGTTGCGCAAGGGGTTGCATCACGCCATCATCAGCGAAAACAACGGCGTGAACGGTGTTGAAATCACCAACGAGATTGGCGAGCGGGCGATTCTCAGCAACAACGAACCGTTCGCGCCGCCATCGAAACCCGGCTCAGAGCGTTGAAGCCACAAACCTGGGCACAACAGGACCCCATGAAAACAAATCGGTCGTTCAAACGCCGGGACTTCCTCCGAGCGACGACCACCGCCGGCGCGCTCGGCATGCTAGTCAGTCTCGGGGCCATGCATGCAGTTGGTGGCGTGCGCCCCGCCTTGGCTTCCAAACTGCCGCCCACGGAGAAGCTCATGGCCCAGTTGGAGGCCCTCGCCCGCGAGTTCGTCACCGTGCCGAAGGAGGAAGGCCGGTTTCTCAATCTGCTGGTCAGGCTCACGCGCGCGAGGCGGGTTTTGGAGTTGGGCACGGGTTTCGGCTACACGACGATCTGGCTGGCGCTTGGCTTGGAGGAAACCGGCGGCAGGCTCACGACGATTGAAATCCTGCCTGACCGCGCCGAACTCGCGAAGAAGCATGTCTCCCAAGCGGGGCTTTCCCGCCGCGTCACTTTCAAACAAGGCGACGCCCACGCCATCGTCCCAACGCTGGCCGGTCCGTTTGACATTGCCTACCTAGACGCCGACAAGGCCGGGCAAGTGGATTACTTCAATAAACTGTTCCCCAAAAAACTCCCGCCCGGCAGCCTGCTCATCGCGCACAACGCCATCCTCCGCGCCGACGCCATGAAGGATTACCTCGACCTCGTCCGCAAGCACCCGGCGTTTGACACCCTCCTCGTCAGCGCCACTCCCGACGACGCCTTCGCGCTAAGCTATCGCATGCGGGCAAGTTGAGGAAACCCGCCAGCGGACATGAGATTCAACTCGCGCAACATTCAGGTCGGCAGTGCGGTCGCAGCCGTCGTGGCCATGCTTGGCTGGCAGACGTCAGGCGAGGCGGACGCGACCAACCGCGTGCTGGCGAACTGGAACTTCGGGCGCGCTGGCGATTTGCAGGGCTGGCAGCAAAACGCGGATCTCACCGATATCGTCGTGACGAATGGCGCGTTGCGCTGTCGCGCAGCCGGCCCTGATCCAATTCTCGAACTGCGGCCTTTGCTCGACTTTGCCGCTTCACCCTGGCAGGTCGTCGAAGTCCGGCTCAAGGCGGACCGGGACGGCGTCGCGGAATTGTTTTGGAGCAACACCTCCACGGGTCGTTACGGCGGATTCAGCCAGGAGAAGTCCACGCGGTTCAACGTGAAGGGCGATGGCCACGTGCGCACCTACCGGCTGCTGCCCGGCTGGCAGTCGGAAGGCAGGATTGTGCGGCTGCGCTTCGACGTGTATGACGGTGCGCGGTTCGAGCTGGACAGTCTGCGGGTCGTTGAACTGGCCATGCCTCCGGCGGTTGCCAACGCCGACTTCGATTTCAGCAAAGGCGCGCAAGGATGGCGATGGTTCGACACAACCGACGTTCAATCTTCCGTTCCTTGGAATGGCAGGGAACTTCGGTTCACTCCGAACGGCCTGTTGCTCGGTCCACCGGTTGAGGTTGACACCTCTGATCGAAACTTCGCCAGCGTGCGGATGGCGGTGGATCGCGGGCAACACGCCACGCTGTTCTTCCTCACGGAGCAGGGACTCGGCCTGCACAGCTTCACGTTCGCAATCGAGGCCGATGGTCGCGAGCGCACCTACAATGTTGATTTGCTCGCGGCGAACGATTGGCGGGGGCGAGTGATCGGCCTCGGTCTGCGCCCCAGTGATGCAACGAACGCGACGGTCGAACTTCGCTCGCTCGCCGTCAGCGATGCACCGCAAGGGCCGCCGCAACTCAAAGTGCATTCGTTTGCCGTGGAAGACGCACTGCCGCGCGTCGGTGCGCCGGCCAAACTCGTTGCCGTGGTTGAGAACACTGGTGGCCAGATTGCCACGAACGCCAGCGCCAAGTTGAATTTGCCCGGCGGGGTGAAGTTGCTCGCCAACTCGCCGCCGGAGGCGCGCGCCGCCAGCCTCGGTTTCGGCGAGGAAACCAAGTTCACTTGGACCGTTCAGGCTGGGCGTCCGCAGGAAGGCAGGATCCAACTTCGGCTTACCGCAGCCAACGCGGAAACAGTTTCCGCCTCCGCCCCGGTTCGCTTCACGCCGCGGCTGACAATCACCGATACCGGTTACGTGCCGGAGCCAAAACCCGTGCGCGGACCGTTCGAGGTCGGCGTCTATTATTTCCCGGGCTGGAAATCCGCGAGCCAATGGGCGCCGATTCAGCGCTTTCCCGAGCGCACGCCGGTGCTGGGCTGGTATCGCGAGGGTGAGCCGGAGATCGCCGACTGGCACATCAGGTGGGCGGTCGAGCACGGCATCACGTTTTTCGCCTACGACTGGTATTGGTCGCAAGGCGCGCGGCAACTTGAACACGCGTTGCACGATGGCTACTTCAAGGCGCGCTACCGGCACTTGCTGAAGTTTTGCCTGCTCTGGGCAAATCACAATCCGCCGCACACGTCGTCGCAGGAGGACTGTCTCGCTGTCACGCGCTACTGGATTGAAAACTACTTCCGGCGACCCGAGCACTTGACCTTCGACGGCAAACCCGTCGTCATCATTTTCAGCGTGGACCGGCTGCGAGCCGACCTCGGCGACGCCGGGGTTAAACGCGCGTTCGACGCGATGCGCGAGGAATGCCTGCGCGCTGGCTTGAAGGGGTTATATCTCATCGCGTGCATTGGCGACACCGGCGGCGCGCGCCAGGCAGCGACCGAGGGTTACGACGCGATCACCGCTTACAACTGGCCGCACCTCGGCATGACGGGCGAAGGGATGTTCGCGCCGTTCGAGACGCTCGTGCCCGCCTACCGCCGGCAATGGGAACACCTGCTCACCGAAAGCCCGATTCCTCTGGCGCCATTGCCCGTGTGCGGCGGCTGGGACAGCCGTCCGTGGCATGGCGAGAACAACCTGGTGCGCTTCGGGCGCACGCCGGAGTTGTTCAAGCGCCATCTGCTCGACGCGAAGCAGGTTATTGAAACTCGAAAGGCCGTGCTGGTCGAGGCTTGGAACGAGTGGGGCGAAGGATCGTACATCGAGCCGCACAGCGAGTTCGGTTTCGGCTACCTCGACGCCATCCGTGAAGTCTTCACCGATGCGCCGAAAGCACACGACGACGTGACGCCGGTTGACGTTGGGCTTGGCCCTTACGACGTGACGCCGGCCCCTCCGGCAAAGACGAGTTGGGATTTCAATTCCGGAGACGACGGGTGGAGCAACACGATGCAGCTTTCGGAACTCAAAGTTGCAAGCGGCGTGTTGAGCGCGTGGACCACCGGCAATGACCCGGCGCTCTTCGGGCCGCCCATGCAAGCACGCGCTAGCGAATTCAGCACTGTCGTAGTCCGAATGCGGCTGCTGCGTGCTGACGGCGCCACGTTCGCCGACTCAGCCCAACTCTTCTGGCGCACGAGCCGCCTGGCGGAAAGCGAGAGCAGCAGCGTGGGCTTTCCGGTTCAAGGCGACGGCCAGTGGCACGAGTGCCGTGTGCCGGTTTCGCAAAATCCGCGCTGGCGCGGCGTCATCACGCACCTGCGCCTCGATCCGTGCAATCAACCTAACGTCCGTGTGGACTTGGATTCCATCCGGCTGGCGGAGTAATGCGTCACGCGTTTATGAAACACACCTTGCGGCTCATCGTTTCTCTTCTCTGTGGAGCGTTCGTCACGCCCGCTTCCGCTGCTACGAACCTGTCCCGCTACTACGCCCACGACACCGTGCTCGACCGACACGGTGTCATCGCCCCGTGGTATCGAGGCCTGAACGGCCAGTGCGACTACCGCGTGCGCATCGCCGCCGAAACGCTCAAGCGCTATCCATGGAGCGCGCGCACCAGCGCCATCGCCGAATATCCAGCCTACGTCTTCAGCGGCTTCTGGCGAATCTCCTCGAACGGCGGCATCACGCCGCGCGACCCGAAGGACTGGGGCAATGGCGACTTGAGCCAGCGCGCGACCAGCCTGTTCAACGGCCTCGTGGATTACTACCGCTACACCGGCGACGCGGCGGCGATTGCGCACATCACTTACATGGCCGATTTCCTCGTGGATCACTGCCAGACGCCGTTGGATCATCCGTGGCCCGACTTGTTCGTCAGCGTGCCGGTCAAGGGCAAGGCGTTCTTCAAGACGGATACGAACGGCATGATTCAACTCGACCTCTGCGCTTCCACCGGCCAGGGCTTGTTACGCGCCTATCAACTCACCGGTAACACGCGCTGGTTCGACGCCGCGAAACACTGGGGTGATCTCCTCGCCGAGCGGTGCAACCTAGACCCCAACGCCGATCCCTGGCCGCGCTACGCCAATCCGGAAAGTGCGCCGTGGAAGAACAACAAACAAACCGGCGGCGTGACGATGATCTTGGCGTTCCTCGACGACCTGATTCGCCTCGGCCACGTGGGCCAAGACAGCCGCATCGTTACCGCGCGCGACGCGGGCCGGCGTTACGTGCGTGAGAGACTGCTTCCCGCCTGGGTGGTCAACGACACGTGGGGCCGCTACTTTTGGGACTGGGTCAACGATTGCCAAAACTGCCTCACCACGCCCGACGCCGCGGCCTATTTGCTCAATCACCCGGACGCATTTCCCAACTGGCGACACGACGCGCGGAACATTCTCACGCTCTTTCTGAATCGCACGAGCGTCGCCCCAAACTCCGGCGGCGACGTTTACAGCGGCGCGTGGGCGTATCCGGAATCCAGCGGCTGCTGCGGGCGTTCACTGTGGTACGCACCGTTCTGCGTCGCGCCGACGTTCGCGCAATACGCCGTGCTGGCGGACGAGGCCTGGATGCGCGAACTGGCTTACCGGCAGATGGTGCTCCAGACCTACGACGCACACGAGAACGGCCGCAGCGAGGACAACATTGACGGCGGCATCATCGTCAACGGCGACTGGTTCAACATCGCGCATCCGCTGGCGTTGCGCTTCATCCTCGCGGCCATTGGCTGGCTGCCGGAAGAACTCGGCGCGAACCGCGAGAACCACATTGTGCGCTCCACGGCCGTGGTGAACTCCGTCGTCTATGGCGATGGCCGAATCGAATGCTCGACTTTCGACGCCCCGGCGCAAACCGTCGAGGTGCTGCGGCTCGCGTTCGTGCCGAAACAAATCACCGCCGACGGCCACGAACTCAAGCGCCGCCGCGATCTGCAAGCAAACGGCTACACGGTGAAACGCCTGTCGAACGGCGATGCCGTCGTGGCCATCCGCCACGATGGAGCAAAGCAATTGGTCGTGGCGGGTGATGATCCGCAGCGAGTGCTGCCTGCGGAACGATTGAAATTCACTGGCGCATGGCAACCTGAGGAGACTTCCCTTGACTCGGGCCGCTTTGTGGAAACCACCGGCGCATCCGTTGCCGCACAGTTCACCGGCAACCAGGTTCGCCTCATCGGCAGCGTCGGCCCGGCCCGCGGACTTGCCGATGTTTGTCTGGATGGCGAGAAGCAGCTTGTCCCGGTGGATTGCTGGAATCCGTCGCCACGGCACGGGCAGGTGCTTTACTACCGGAACGGCCTGGCGTCGGGAGCACACACGCTGAAGCTCGTCGCGCGCGGTGCTGGCAACCCGCTCGCGCGCGGCAAGCGCATCGGCGTGCAAGCCGTGCAATACTCCGCGGCGAGTGGCGTTGCGAATTTCCCTTCCGGCACTGGCCCACACGAACCCCAGCGGATGATTTTCGGCTACACGGGTCGAACCGACTACCGCGATTCCTCCGGCCAGCTTTGGCGGCCCGCAACCGAACTGGTCACGCGCGCCGCGCCGAACGTGGACACCGTGGCCGCGTTCTGGTGGACCAACGCCGTGCCCGGAGAAATCACCGGCACGAGCGACCCGGAGTTGTATCGCTACGGCGTCCACGGGACCAACTTCTGGGTCAACGTCACCGTCGGCTCGGGCCGCTATCATGTGCGCCTCAAGTTCGCCGCTACACGCGGTCTGGACACACGAACGAACCTCTTCGACATCCGCATCAATGGCCGGCGCGTCGTAGAAAGTCTCGATGCCGCCGCCACCGCCGGCGGCCTCAACCGCGCGGTGGACCTCGTGTTCAACGACATCACACCCACGAACGGCGTCATCGAAATCCGCTTTACCGCCGCACGCATGAGCGACGGTGACAAGGCTGTGCGCGGCGAAGCGTTTGTGCAGGCGCTGGAAATCGGGCCGGGCCACGGCGGCAGCGGGGCGAGACCGGTTTCCGTTCCTGCTGCAGGCCGCCGCGCCGCCATTGACATCGGAAGGCCGGCCTTGTAGAAGCGTTGGGACAACTGAAGGAACGGGATATGAAGACGCGACGCCTTAACTGGAGCTGCCTTGCCTCGACTCTCTCAATGGCGTTCAGCTTGGGCTTGTCTCTCAGCCAGGCGCAACCGGCGAACGATTTGTTTGCCAACCGCATTGTGATCACCGGCACCAATGTCGTCACCACCGGGAGCAGTGTCGGAGCGACACGGGAAACGAGCGAGCCGTACCATGCGGGCAATACTGGCGGCGCATCCGTCTGGTGGTCGTGGACAGCTCCGTTCAGCGGTTTTGTGGCCATCAGCACGGCCGGAAGCAGCTTCGACACGGTTCTCGGAGTCTATCGGGGCACCTCAGTGTCCGCCTTGACCTGGGTTGCGTATAACGACGATGAGAACTACAGCGGAGGAATCTACACGAGCAAGGTCTTCGTTGATGTCGTGGGGGGGCAGACCTATCAGATCGCGGTGGATGGCTATGGTGGAGCGTCGGGCAGCGTGCGGCTTGAGGTGCAGCTCGGGCCTTTTCCCGGGGCGGTGGCCTGGACGTTGCCGGACCCTTACGGCGTCATCGTGCCTTCGACCAACTACGCCGGCAAGGTGGTAATTTTCGATTTCTGGGCCACTTGGTGCGGCCCCTGCAAGGCGGAGATTCCCGACTACGTTTTCCTGCAGGACAAATACCGGGCCGACGGATTGGTGATTGTCGGCCCCTCGGTGGACAGCACTTCGTCGGCAGTCGTCACGTTCCTGGCCACAAACTCCACACCGCTCAATTACCAGGTGGTGATGGCTGATTACGCGACCCAACAGGCCTACGGTGGCATCCAGTACATCCCCACGACCTTCATCATTGACCGGCAGAACATCATTCGGAAGAAGTACGTCGGGACGCAATCGCGAAGCACTTTTGAGCGGGCTATCATTCCGTTACTCTACGGCAACACCTCCTTGACTTGCAGCCGAGGCGGAAACCAGATGACTTTCTGCTGGCCGACCAATGCCCAGACGTTCACGCTCGAATCAGCTCCCAGTCCGGCCGGCTCCTGGACCACCTGGCCCACCACCCCGACGGTGATCAACGGCACAAACACGTTGCAAGTGCCCATGACCAATGCCTCGCGATTCTTCCGCCTCCGAATGCCGTACTGACCGCGCCGAACGAGCATCAGCCCAAACGCCAATGCGTCAGCCACCACCCGCCCGATTGAGGAAAGTCCAAGCCGGCTTCACGCTGATTGAACTGTTGGTGGTCATCGCGATCATCGCCATCCTGGCGGCGCTGTTGCTGCCGGCGTTGAGCCGGGCCAAAGGCTCGGCGCAGCGGGTCGCCTGCGTCAACAACTTGCGGCAGTTGCGGCTGGCCTTGGGGCTTTACGCCAACGACCATGAAGGCCAATTGCCGCCACGGGCGTTCTTCACCAATCGGTGGCCGGCTCAACTCCAGCCTCATTACACGGACGTGAGCCTGCTCCGCTGCCCCGCCGATTCCGAGGCGATCAAGGCCGGCTCGGCCACCAACGCTTTGGCGGACATCGCGCCTCGAAGCTACCTGATGAACGGGTGCCAGGACGCGGTGCTCGAGATGTTCGGCGGCGTCCTGCCGCCCAAGGGAATGCTCTGGCCGGCACTGCGCGAATCGGTCCTCACGCGTTCCGCCGACACGATTGTGTTTGGAGAGAAGGCCTCTGTTTCTTCCCAGTTCTATGTTGTGCTGGGAAAGGAGTTCAGCAGCTATTTGATGGACCTGGAAGAGAGCCGGCATGGGGGCATGGCTGGACTGCTGAACAAGTCCGGCAGCTCCAATTACGCATTCGGCGATGGGAGCGTGCGATCTGTGCGCTCTGGGAAGGCCGTCTGCCCCATGAACCTCTGGGCGGTAACCGAAAAGGGACGGACTGATTACGCGGTGTGCCACCCGTATTGAGCGTGGACCTTCCCGCGCGGCGGTGCGCTCGTTGAACTCGTTTCGTTTACTGTGGCGCTTTGCGCTGGCGGTGCTGGCGGCGCGCTGAAAGACTCACGGCATGAAATGGACCGAAGGACTCTCCAAGCGTGGAACGAAGTTTCAAGCAGCAGCAATGCTCTTGATGACTTGTGTTCCCCTGTTCGGCGCGGCTGAACCGTTCGATTACTTCGAGAACTCGTGGAGTGTCATTGGGCTGAAGGATTACGACCGCGCCACGCGCCTGACGCCACAGAATGAACTCCAGTTGGCGAACAAAGAGAAGATCCGGCTCGTCGTCGGCCCGGGCCAGACGCAGCTCAGCCGCAAGCAAACCAAGACGTTGCTCGAGGGCTGGCTGCCGGTCGTGCTGCTGAACACGGAGGAAGCGGGCGTGCGCTACGAGTTCACGCTTTGGGCTACACCGCTGCCGTCGGTGAGGAACTGGAAAGCGGCGTTCGACTGGCCGACGGAGGGCGACAATTTCCTGAACTGGATTCAGGTCAAAGCACGGAACGTTGGAGCGAAAACCAGCGAAGCCAGCGTCCAGCTCGAACGCTTCGGAACGAACGCGGCAACGCTGCCGGAGTGGCGGGTGGCGCTCAAGCCGCGGCAAAGCGCGACGACCTGTTTCCGCATTCCGTTCTCACGTCTGGCAGGAGCGCGGACAGCTTTGTCCGCCGCTTCCGATTCGCGCGCGGACATGGCTGTCCGCGCTCCGAACGCCGAGGCGCAACGCTGGCTCAAGCGGACGGTTGATTACTGGCGCGGCCTGCTCGCCTCCGGCGCACGCATCGAAGTGCCGTGCGAGAAAGCCACGCTGGCTTTCAAGGCGGCGCACGTCCAGCAGTTCATTGACAACGACCACGGCGTGCTCAAGGGCGGCGAAGGTTTCTACGACGAGTTCTACATTCGGGACGGCGCGTACCAGATTCTTCAGTTCGAGGAAGGCGGTTTTGCCGACGCGGCGCGCAAGGCGATTGAGCCTTACCTGAAATCGCAGCGGCCCGATGGCCGCTTCGAGACGCAGAAGAATCAGTTCGACGCCAACGGGCAGGCGCTCTGGACGCTGTGGCAATATTGGAAGATCACCGGCGACCGCGAGTTCCTGAAGCGCGCATATCCGCAGATGCGCCGTGCGGTCGAATGGATCCAGCAGGCACGCCGGCAGGCGCCGCCCGATTCACCGTATGCGGGCGTGCTGCCGAACGCGGTGGCCGACGGCGAATACCTCTGGGACGGCAAGCATCACATCGTCGGCTACGATCTCTGGAACTTGCGCGGCGTGCTTTGCACGGAGGACGCAGCCGAGGCGCTGGGTGAAACCGCCGCCGCGCAGGAGTTCCGGCGGGAGGCCGACGATTACCGCAAAGCGATTGACGCCGCGTTGCAGCGCACCGGCCTGCCGCACTTCCCGCCGAGCTGGGAAAAGGTCGGCACGCACTGGGGCAACACGGAGACACTCTGGCCGACGGAGTTGTTCGCACCGGACGATCCGAGGGTGACCGCGCTCATTCGCGAGGTGCGCGAGCGACACGCGGGAGGTTTCCTGGAAGGCACGATTCGCTGGGCCGGCCTTCCGGACGCGATCCATCCGTACATGTCGTCGTACACGACGATGGGGACGCTGGCGCGCGGCGAGCACGAGCAGTTTGTCCAGGACTTCTACTGGTACCTGCTGCACTCGACGGCGACGCACGCGTTTGCCGAGGGAATTTACTTCAAGAAGCGCACGGCGTGGAGCGATACGATCCCGCACGCCACCGGCGCCGCGAACTACGCCTTCTTGCTCCGACACGCGCTGGTCCACGAGCGCGGCAACGAACTTCATCTGCTGCGCGGTGCGCCGGATTGGTGGCTGGAGGCGGGTCGCGAGATCCGCGTGGAGAACGCTCCGACGCATTTCGGCCCGTTGAGCTTCCGAGTCCGCGGCACGGCGAAGGGCATCGAAGTGAAGCTCGTTCCGCCGCGGCGTTCGCCGCCAACCCGCATCATGCTGCATCTGCCGCAATCGCGCTCGCTTGCAAGGTCACCGCGAGGCTTCGAGGTCGCAGTGCGTGCCGATGACAACAAGCGCTGGGATTTCGCGGCGGTCGTGGATCTCTACCAGCGGTGAAGCGGTGAATGGCAGGCGAGGCACTCCGTGCGCGCCGCCGCCGCCTCGATCAAAGCCCGGCCCGCACGGGGTGACGCGCCCTACCTGGCACTACGGCCCACCGACGATGGCCTTGAACTCGGGATTCTGGCGGAGCGCATCGAAGCGTTGGTCGGTGGCAACTTGGACGCGCAGATCGCCCTTGCCTGGGTCGGTTTTCAGCCGCGCGGTGCTCAGTTGGATGGCCTTGCGCAAGGCGGGGAGGGCTTCATTGTTCTTGGCGAGCGCGGCTTTCACGGCGGCGAAGTCGTACCACGCCTCCGGGTGCGTGGGCGAAACTTTCACCAGCTTCTCCAGCGTGGCTTCAAGTTTCGGATAGCTCCCCAAGCCAACGTAGGCCTGGGCAAGGATGAGAATTGCATTGGCATCCACCTGCGGGTCGTTCAAGACCTGGTCGAGCAGAGGAGCGGCGCGGTCGTTTTGTTTGAGTTGCAAATAGATTTGCGCCAAAGCAAGTGCGGCATTGAAGTCGTGCGGATCGGCGCGCACGCGGGCCTCGAGCTTCGTGGCGAGTTCCTGGATCTTGGCGGTCTGTCCGAAGCTGCTGAACGCCTGGAGCAGCGCGCGGAAAGCGTTGGCGTCGGCCTTGGGGTGGTTGGCGACGCGGTCCAGGATTTCCAATGCGCGGTTCGTCAGCCCGATGTTGAGGTAGTTCATCGCGAGGTTGAAGGCCGCCTGGAAATTCTCCGGATGCGCCGCCACGTCTCTTTCCATGGCCGCGAGGTCCGACGTTGGCGGGGGCGCGGACGCATTGCCGGCGGCGCGCGCATCGCGGAACTGCTTGGCCTGGGCCACGACGGCGGCATTGTAGGGGTCGAGCTTGCGGCAGGTTTCCATGATTTGGTAGGCGTCCTCGAATCGTTGGAGCGTCATCAGAAGCTGGCAGTAGCGGAAGACGGCCTCCGGGCTGTACGGGCAGAATGCGAAGGCTTGCCGGAAGGCGAAGTCGGTTTCCTTGATCATCCGGTCCTTCAGGGCTGTCAACCGGGCAATCTCGCCCCGGAGCGCCGCTTGCTCCTGTGGCGGACGACCCAGCAGCATCGCCAGCTGGGATGAAACCTCGCCAATGCGCCAGGCATAGACGCCGGCGATGGAGCTGCGCAGTTTGGAAAACGCCTTTTGCGCCTGGTCGTCGCGCGCAAACTTCAGGTCGCCTTTGAAGTTGGCAAAATTGTGGCGCAGGTAGGTTTCCTCGGCGAACTTGACAATGTCCTTGACCGGCGTGTCGTAGGTGATCCAGTTGCCGATGAGCCGCTCGGAGAAGTCGGACCAGAACTGGTGGTCGCGCTGAAGGATGTCCTCGGTGAGATACGGCAGCGGTTTGCGCTCGATCTTCATGATGATGCCAAACGGCGTGAGATGCGGATACATCCACTCGAGCGGAAAGCTTTCCTCGACGTAGAACTCGTTCTCCGGATTTTTGTCGAACATGACCTTGGTGATGAGACCGTTGATAGACATGACGGCGACCTGGCCGGAAACCTGGACTTTCTGTCCATCGCTGCTGTCCACTAGGTGCACGTCCTCGCCGGGCCTGATCTGCGGCGGATTCATCTTGAGGCGGCGCTGGGCGTCTTGCAGATAATCGTTGAAGCACCGCTGCGAGTCGTCGGGTGTGGCGATGAGAATTTCGCGGTCCGGATAGACACCGCCGGGACTTTTCGCAATCAAGCCGGGATACGCTTCTTCGAGCAACAGGCGGTTGAGCCGGATGCGCGTGTGGCTTTGCGGGTTCTGCCGGATGAAGGCCAGGAGGTAATCGGAGAACTTCACGTGCGCAAACCGCGCCGGGTTGTAGAGCGTGCCTTGCTTTGCCAGTTCATCCATCTCCTTTTTGAGCGCCTCGACCTTGCGGGCCTGGCTGTCGCTGGGCTGGGTGCCGACGAATTCTTCCTCGATCGCAAGCTTGCGGGCGCGAACCGCCTCGAACTGGCGGGCGTTGTCGAGTTCGCGCTCGAGCAGGACGTTCAGGTCCTTGGCCAGCGCTCCGTTCACCCGGGCGGAGTCGGATTTGCTGGTCACCAGCTCCCGGGTTTCCGGGCGGAGGTTTTCGACGAGGTATTTGGACAGCGGATCGTTCGCCTCACGGAGTTTGCCGGCGAAGTCGCCGATGAAATCCTTCGCGGTGAAATAGGACGAGCCGGCGCGGCGGCGCTTCTCGATGTAGTCTCCGAGCGCGGTGAAGGGCCGGTCCAGCAGCGTGCCGGCGAGGCGGGCGAGGAGGTTGGTCGTGTAACCCTCCTTCTGTTCCTTCGCGCTGCGCAGCAATTCCTGGAAGAAGGGCGAGTCGTATTTGACCTGGTCGCTCTTGTTGTAGTGGGCGCGGATGTACATCAGGTAGGTGCCGTCGGCGAGGGCGTTCTGGGTGATGATGTACACGTCGCGCCGGTCGTAATTCGGGTCCATCGGCTTGCATCGCGGCGGGATGAAACTCTCGCAGAAGATCGTGTAGGTCGGGCAGAACCGGCCGGGATCGGTGCCGCCGTAAAGCACGGCGTTCCGGGCCATCTCGGGATAGATGAGCTTGCCCTTCACCGGGTCCTTCATCATCTGCTCGCGCCGCTTGGGATCGTAGGAGAACTTCCCGTCCGGCCCCTTGAACGGCGGCGTGAACATGTCGTGCCCGAACCAGTAGCCGAAGAGGTGACCGCGCTGCTCGTTCTCAAACCAGTTCTTCATGGCCGAGTAGCCGGGCATGAGGGCGAACATGCCAATGAGAATCATCAGCGGCGCGCGTTGCCGGTAGAGCAGCAGGCCCGCGACGTAACCGAGCGTCATGAAGAGCAGCAGCAACGCGGCGAAGATGGGCAGGGCGTACTGCTTCGGCGCAAACGCTTGCGCGAGGCCGCCAAAAAATCCGTACTGCCCGCTGAACATGTCTTCCACCGCCGTGGCCAGTCCGAACACCGCCAGCGCCGCCGCCACGCCGCCGCCTATCAATCCCCATCGCCGGAATACCGCGTAATGCGTCGCCATGTAGGCGCCAATGAGCGCGATGCCGTAGCTGACCAGCAGCGCCACGCACACATGCGACGCCGTGAAAAACACGCGCACCAGCTCGCGGGCCGCGCGGTCCGGCGGCGGGTTGATCAGGATCATCAACAGCACGCCCAGGCAGAGGTAAATCGCCGTCAGCCCGATGATCCACGCCCGCTCGCGCAGTTTCATCCGGCGCAGGAAGAAGAACGGTACCAGCGCGAGGAACACGAATACCCAGGAGAATTCATCCGCCACGCCTTGCATCAGCATCCCCAGTTGCGTCACGAACCGCTTAGGATCGGTGAGGAAATTCGTCGGGTTGGCCTTTTCGTACTGGCCGCGCGTGAGGGCGTGCACGAAGCCTTCGACCGTGCGCGGGTAGCCCCATTGCATCGGCGGATTGCTCATGCCGGCGATGGGCATGTAGAGATAAAACGCCGCACCCGCAATCCACAGCACGCCGCACAGGAAAACCCGCAGGAACAGCCGCCAGTTGAAAAACTCCGCCGTCTGGATCGCCAGCCACACATAGCTCGCAATCGAGCCGAGGCCGACGAAGTTGAAAATCACGAACATCATGTTGAACCCTCCCCCCGGCGGGCTTTCCCAGCTCGTGATCATGCCCGAGCCTTTCATGATCAAGCCCACCAGGTAGAGGATGCTATTCCCCAGGAAAATCTCCCGTCCCATCCGCGGTTGCGCCGCCGCGATGGCCACCTCGATGCCCATCGCCGCCACGATCAGCGTCTGGTGGTTCGTGAAGCAAATGCCGAACACGAACATGGACCAGTAGAGATATCGGTACTGGTGCGGCGCGTGAATCCAGCGCAGCAACATCGTCAGCGTGATCATCAACGAAAGCACCCCGAACGAATACACCTCCACGATGACCGACTGGCTCCACATGTAGCCGTTGAAACCCAGCAGTCCGCCGGCGACGATGCCCGCCACCACGCAGATCGCGTTCTCCCACTTCCCCGCCAGCCCGCGCAATTCCTCGATGCCCTCCACCAACATGCTGCTCCCGCGCGACGCCAGCAGCCCTAGCAACCCACAGGCAAACGCCGCCGCTGTCGCCTCACCCAGCGCCACGCGCCACGCCACGTTGCCAAACGGCAGCAGGCCCCAGAAGTACGTGTAAATCGTCCACACCGGATAGCCCGGCGGATGCGGAATGCCCGCGTAAAACGAACCCACGGCCAGTTCACCCGAATCCTCCAGCGTCAGGTCCGGCGCCAGCGTCAGGTAATACCCCGCCAGCATCATCAGCGTCACGATGCCGAACGTCAGCCAGTCCACCGTCCGGAAGAGCGGCGGCGTGGGCTGCGACGGCGGAGGCGGTGGCACGGCTTTCTGCCCGCCGGGCGGGGTACCGGCGGCGGGCGCGTTCTTCGGGTTTGCCGATTTAGTCTTGTCCATGCCGTGTTCTAAGGCTGCGTTCCGCGTTTGCCGTTCCGCGTTCCACGTTCAAAAGGCCCATCACTAGAGGGGAAACCACCCGTGTTTGTCCAATCAAAAGTGTCCCACCGATTCACGTTGCGCTGGAAACTGCCGGGCAGATAGGCCGCGTAACTCTGGTTGCTCAGGATCATGGCCACGAGCGGCCCCTGGCGGAGTTCCGCCGCCACCGGTCCGTCGGCCCGGAAGCCCGAGCTGACCAGCACCGTCAACAGGCACGCCGCCACCGGCGATAGCCACAGCCACGACAGCGCCGGGCGCGCAGGGCGCAGAGGCTGCGAGGCAGCCGAGAATCCTCCGTCTCGTTCGCGAACCTCTCGCGACGTGCGGAACAGCCGGCGTTCAAGGCCCGACGACGGGCGGCGCGGCGTCCAGCCATGCAAACACGTTTCTGCTTCGTTCATCGTATTCATGCGTTTCTCCTTTCAGTTCGAAAACGGACGTCTCTCGGAGCGCCAGCCTCCGGCCCGGCGCACATTCGGTCTTGGGTTTCAAACACAACCGGAGCTTTTCCAAGCCGTAACGATAGCGGCCCGCCACGGTGTTCGGCGACACGTCCATCAGCTTCGCAATCTCGGCGAACGTGTGATCGTGCCAGAGCTTCAGCACGATGACTTCACGCTGGAGCGGCGGCAATTCCGCCAGGCAGCGCATCGCCGCGCGTTCCAGTTCGGATTCATCCGGCGACCGCTCGAACCAGCGCTGCGACTCGAATTCGCGCGCGAGCCGGCGCCAGAGCGAGCGGCGGTGGTTCAAGGCCCGGTTGCGGAAACTGCGCACGCAATAATGCGCCGGATCGTCCGGCGGCGACGCCAGTTCCAGCAGGGCGCGGAAGGTTTCGTGCAACACGTCCTCCGCCTCGCCGTGGGAAAGGCCCAGCGCCCGGCCGTAGAGGATCAACTCCGCGGCGCGGGCGTGATACAGCCGTTCGCACCAATCCGGTGCCTGCCGAGGTTCTGCCATTCACCGGATAGACACCACCGGGCCGGTTTTTGTATGAAAATTTTAGAGGGAAGTGCGCCAAACGAAGGGACAGGTCGTCTAACCACCGTCGTGTGCAGTCCATCCCACACAGTCGGCGAGGGCAAGTGTTTCTCTGCAAACGGCATGGCCGCAAGGCCGACTTCCCATTGCCGTGTTCTCGTAACCCTCCCCGTCTCGGGCTCCGACGAATGGTGGCGCTCGATCGAGCTGCCGTGGCAGCGAATTCACAGAGTCCGGCGCGTCACCATGAAAGCACGATAACTGGCCCCGTGGCGGGCCTTGTGGAACCACTGTGAACAACTTTTGAGGGCTTGGCCTTGATTTGCGCCGTCTGGGTGTCAGCTTTCCGTGTCCAAACCAATCGCGGAAGCAACTCGATGCGCGCTTCCCGGTGCCATGCAGACCCAAACAGCCATGCTGGGACAATCAGAGCATAGCGGCGAACCACTTGGGATTCGTTTGCTGGGCTTTCGGCTTCAGGAGCGTCCCTCAAACAACATCCGTCGGCAAAGCGGGATAAACTTCTCAGAGAAATGAAGGCAGGGCATGTTCAGTGGTCGAATTAACATCAAAGCCTAAAAAGACACTCCGCCAGTTATGAAAACAAATATTCTCAGAGCGAGTTTGCATTCTTCGTTCGTCAAATGGCGAAGTGCTGTGGCGATGCTCACCGTGATGTGCGGGCTTGGCACTGCCAATACGACTTGGGCGGGAGTCATTTGGAACAATCCGATCACTGGTACGAATCCAAACACTGATGATCCTTATACGACAGGACAAACCTTTGACGCTAACTTGACCGTATCGGGAATAGGTCGAGGCACGGGAATCACCGGGGAAAATGCGAACAACCGTTACAACGCCAGTAGCTGGAATACCACAAGTCTTGATACCACCGCTTACTTCACATTTACGCTTACGCCAAATTCAGGATTTAAGGTCAATTTCACAGATTTTGTTTACACTGGCCAAACATCACCAACGGGGCCGACCAGTTTTGCTTTCCGTTCAAGTGTCGACAGTTTTGCTAGCGACATTGGTTCGCCAACCGCCACCGGAACAACGATCGACTTATCCGGCGTCACTTATCAAGATGTTTCCAGTGCAATCACTTTTCGTTTATATGGCTGGGGTGCATCGGGTACGGCCGGAACTTTCAGCGTGAATGATTTTACATTTGATGGCACGGTCAGTGCCATTCCCGAACCGGTGAATGTGGCGCTGGCGATCTTCGGCGGGATAGGCGCAGGCGTGTGGGGCGTGCGCCGCTGGCTAGCGCGCCGGGCCTGAGTCTTCCGCCCAGACTCACGAGAGCCACCGGAATGCCCGGCGGCTCTTTTTTCAGTCCGACAGAATTGGTTTCCAACTCTGCGGCTCTTCGTGCTTATGACACGGCGGCGGTGATGGGGGCGGTGGCCTGTCTTTCGCCGCTGGCGTTGTGAGCGCTGACGGTGATCATCACGGGCGGCACACCGCCATTACGTGCGCCTCTTCAGCCTTTCTCCAGGACTGCGCGCCGGGTCTTCTCGGCGCATTCAGGGCAGATGCCGTGCGAGACTGCGCCTCCGATTTTCTCCGCAAAATGTGCCTCCAGCGAAAGCCATCGGTTGTTGTATTGGATTTTGCGGCACCAAGCGCAGACACGAAGAAAATTTTCCAGATAACTGAGCCGCGAAACGACCCGGTACACTTTATAACCCGAGAACATCCAGAGGAGCAGAAGCACCACTGTGGTGATCACCGTTCGGTTCAGGTCCATTGCCCGATTCTGGAAACCCAGGAGAACGTGGGCCAAATCAAACAGCGCGTCGGACCAGGTGAGGACCACGACGGTCAAAAATCCCAGACTCTGCCAAAGGAGGGCTTTCTGCCAGTACAGCAACTGTTTTGGTGGCGGAGGCTGCAAGGGAGGGAGAGGCGGTTGCATTGGTTTCTAGCGGTTTTGCGCAGAACATAATTGCGGCATGTCCAATCGGCAATTGCAGAAATCTGTCATTTCAAACCCGAGGGTGGTCTCCCACAAGGAGCCGAAGAAGCAGGGCCGACCGCGTTTGCCCCGTAGTCGCGTTCGTGAGAACTCGGAAGGGTTGACGTTTCGCTTTCCAACTTCCGCGTTCCGCATTTCGAGTTGAAGCAGGTCCACGCTTTCACAAGCGTGGCTATGGGACCTCGCGCACGGCAAACACCTGTCGGCCATCCGGCAACTGCACTTCCAGCCTGCGTGGCGCAAGTTTGCACTTCCCACGCTCGCCGGGCGGTTCTTAAACTCCGACCGTGTTCATCCTCGGTTACATCGTCACCGCCGTGGTGGCGTATTTACTCGGCTCGATTCCGACGGGCTTTCTCGTCGCCAAGGCGCGTGGCGTGGACATCCGCACGGTGGGCAGCGGCAACATCGGCGCGACGAATGTGTTTCGCATTCTGGGCAAACCGGCTGGCATTTTCGTGCTGCTCATGGATGCCTTGAAGGGATTTGCTGCCGTTGCCCTCGTTGTGAACTTCTACCATGAGCTTAACGATGTCCTGCCCAACCTGTTCGCAGTGGAGGGGATAACCAACCCACAAGTGAGGACGGGATTTGGGATTGTGGCCGGGTTGTTTGCGGTTTTGGGCCACAACTACACCTGCTGGCTGCGGTTCAAAGGCGGCAAAGGCATCGCCACCACCGCAGGCGTGTTTGCTGCGCTCGCGCCGCTGGCGGTCCTCGTCGCGCTGGTTTCCTGGATCGTGATGTTCCTTTTGACCCGCTACGTGTCACTGGGGTCCATCGCGGCGGCGGTGGCGTTGCCGACGGCAGTCTGGCTCACGAAAGACAGCGTGACGCTTGGCGTGATGACCACTGGGATTGGGCTGCTCGCAATCCTGAAACACCGGGCGAACATCCAACGCCTGCTGGCCGGCACGGAGCACCGCATTTCCTTTCAACGCAAACCAACTTCCGCATGAACATTGCCGTGATGGGCGCCGGGGCGTGGGGCACGACGCTGGCCAGAATGCTGGCCGTTCGCCAACACGCCGTGACGTTGTGGGACCACTTTCCCGAAACGCTCGACGCCATCCGCCGCACGGGCCGCAACGAGCGTTACCTACCGAGCGTCGAGTTGCCGAAGAACCTGCGCGTGGCGCCAGACGCAGTGGAGGCGGAAGCCGGCGCGGAACTCATCGTCGTGGCGAGCGTGTCGAAAGGATTCCGCGACGTGACGAAGACGCTGGGCAAGTTTCGCGGCGTGGTGGTCAGCGTGACCAAGGGCATCGAGTACGAAACCGGCCTCACGATGTCCGGTGTGCTGGCGGAAACCGCGCCGGGCGCGCGCGTCGTGGCGATGTCCGGTCCGACGCTGGCGGCGGAAGTGGCGAAGGGCGTGCCGACGGCCATCGTGGCCGCGAGCGCGGACGCCGCCGCGGCGCAACAGGTGCAGGCGCTGTTTCACAGCCCGGCCTTCCGCGTCTACACCAGCGCGGATGTCATCGGCGTCGAGCTGGGCGGCGCGTTGAAGAACGTCATCGCCATCGGCGCGGGCGTGTGCGATGGCCTGGGGTTCGGCGACAACGCGAAGGCAGCGCTGGTCACTCGCGCGATTGCCGAGATGCGGCGGCTGGGCGTGGCCTGCGGCGCGCAGGCGGAGACGTTCGCCGGCCTGAGCGGCATCGGCGATTTAATGGTGACGTGTTTTTCCCGGCTGAGCCGCAACCACGGCTTCGGCGAGCGCATCGGCAAGGGCGAGAAACCGGAAGCCATCGTGGCGAGCATGACGGCGGTGGCGGAGGGTTATCCGACTGCGCGCTCGGCGCACGAACTGGCCCGCAAACGCGGCGTGGTGACGCCGATCATTGACGAGGTCTATGCGATGCTTTACGAGGGCAAGGACGTGCGCCAGGCGCTCCAAGACCTGACGGCCCGCGAGTCGAAGGCGGAAGACTGATCCCAACGCAGAACGCGGAAGGTGGAACGCGGAATCGCCAAACGCGGCGCGGGGGAAGTGGCTTTGCCGTCTATCCTGCTAGGCTGCCGGAAATTCTTCATTGCTGATTCTTCGTCCTGCATACACTGCGAATACGAGTAAACTAGTAGCAATGGCTCTGATTACCGACCAGAAGACACGGAATGTAGTGTAGCCACGCTCGCAGCGTGAGCATCTCCGCCAAGCACATGCACCACGGTGTGGTAAGCAACTGGCCACACGATGAGAACCACCGAAGTAAAGCCGCAAGCTAAAGCTACGCACAGAGAGGATAACGGCGCTTGTCGTCTAAAATGGAACGCTACCACGATAGCGCCCAAACAAACCACAATGGTCGGTAGCTCAGTGAGAATCTGCCGAATCGTAAGAACGATAATGTTTGTGATCATATTGGCGAAAAACGCATAGGCGGCCTACTCTGCGATGACCGGCAGATTTGCAGCCTATCGTCTGGCGTGGCGCCAGTGTGTGCTGGACGTAGGAGCTTGTCCAGTCTGGTTCTGACGCCGCTACGGCAGCGTTCAAGCTGTTTGCGGAGAAGAATGATGGGCGATTGCCCCGTAGCTTGGATGAAGCCGCTCCCTTTCTGCAAGTTGTCGATGCCACGTACCCGAAAGAGGGCGAACGAGTGCGCGTCGCCGCGGTCCAGCATGGCACCCGGGACGACCAATTTGAAATAGTCTGGCAGGGATCATTCAAGGAGTTGAAGCGTTCGCCACAGAACGTCATCGTGATGAGAGAGAGGCAACCATTCCGTCTGGAGCATGGCCACTGGGCACGAACGTATTTGTTTGCCGGTGGGCACTCGGAAATCGCTTCGAGCACGGACGGCGATTTCACAGCTTGGGAGAAGGAGCGCATGTCTCAGTAAAGCCAGCCTCGCACTTCGGAAACAACTGGCATCCTCCGGCTCCTCGCTGCTGCCTCAAGTCCCGCATGAGCGCGACGTGACTCGCCATAGGCGCCAGCCGAGGCGCGCGCGGCTCAGGCAAGGCGGCTCGCTGTCCATTCCCAGCTTGACGTTGCCTGGTCGGGAAATAGTCTCGCCGCCATGGACATGACTCAGAGTCAATTCCGCGTGACCGACGCCGTTTCACTTCACAAACCCACTTGCCCCTCGAGGTACCGGCCCGTCCTTTTCAAGGATTCCCAATGAAAACGCTGAACCGCCGCCAGTTCATGAAGCAGTCCGTGGGCGCTACAGCCGCGTTGATGGCCCTTGCCGGCCCGCGAGTTTTCGGCGCCAACGACCGCATCGTTGTCGGTGTGATGGGCGTCGGCGGGCGCGGGACGTGGCTGGCGCAGAAGTTCGCCGCGCGACCGGACGTGGCCATTGCTTACGTGTGCGATCCCGACTCGCGTCGGCTTGGATCGGCAAAGGAGTCGATCGAGAAGGCGCAGAACCGCGCGCCCAAAATGGTCCAGGATTTCCGGCAGATGCTGGAAGACAAATCGGTGGAGGTGGTGATCAACGCGACGCCCGATCACTGGCACGCGCTGGGCGCCATCATGGCCTGCCAGGCGGGCAAGGACGTTTATGTCGAGAAGCCCATGGCCCACAACGTTTGGGAGGGGCGCAAAATGGTCGAGGCAGCGCGCAAACACAAACGCGTGGTGACCGTCGGCATGCAAAGCCGCAGCGCGCCGTATGTGCGGAAGGCCATCGAGATTTTGCGCTCGGAGCGGCTCGGGGAAATCCACCTGGTCCGCGTCTTCAACCAGATGCAGCACTCGATGAACAAGCCAGCGGTTCGACCACCGCCGCCAGAGGTGGATTACGAATTGTGGTGCGGGCCTGCGGCGAAACCCGCCCACAATGCGACCCCAACCTGGCTGAACTTCTTCGAATACAGTTGCGGCCCGATCCCCGGCGACGCCGTGCATCAACTCGACCTGGCGCGGTTCCTCATGGGCGATCCGCCGCCGCCGAAATCCGTCACGGCCTCGAGCGCCATTCGTGTCCTGCGCGATGGCCGCGACACGCCGGACACGCAACTCGCGGCCTTCGAATACGACGGTTGGACGCTGCAATTCGACGGCGCACTGTGGACGCCGTACCTGAAAAAGACGCCCATGGAACTTCGTGACAAGGACCTGCTTCCGAACTGGCCGTTCAACTCCACGCGCATCGAGGTGTTCGGCACGCGCGGCTTCATGTACGTCGGCCGGCACGGTGATGGGTGGCAGGTCTTTGACGAGAATGCCAAGGTGGTTGAGACGAGCACCGGACGGCAGGGGGACGCGGCGCACATCGAAAACTTCTTGCAATGCGTTCGGTCGCGCGCGTTGCCGGCGGCGGATGTGGAACAAGGCCTCCAGTCCGTGCTACTTTGTCATTTGCCGAACGTTGCGTTTCGTGCGGGGAAGGGCAGCCTCGTGTTCGATGCGCAGACGGAGTCGTTTCCCAACGCGCCCGAAGCGAACCAATTCCTGAAGCGCAAATACCGTGAGCCGTGGGTTGTGCCGGAGCGGGTGTAACGCGAATCCACGTGCAGCACAGCACTGCGAGCTTTCCGAGCCCTGAGCGCTGGATCTGCCCGGGCCGGAATCGAATTACTCCACCCAACTCCAACTCCACGGCCAGCCGGAATCCCAGAGCGGATTCGGATACGGATTGGGCGGCGAGCCGGACCGCAGGAAGCGGCTTTGCGACACCCACTCCGCGCGCCCGTCGCTGAAGGACTGGTTATGGCCATCGGGCGGACCCAGTGTGCCACGCGGTCCGTGATTCGAGCGCCACGTTTTGTCGCTGACGAACACCAACGTGTGATCCGCCGTTAGCGGCCCCACGCGATCCGAGTTTTTGACGGGAGAACTGCGCCCTTTGAATCGGCTGCCGGACAGCGCGGTCATCACGATGTAGTGGTCAATGTGGAACAGGCCCTCATCCAAGAAAAACCGCGGCAGATCGGAACGCGCCGGGCATTTCCACACCGTGAGCGGTTTGTCATCGGAGACGACCGTGCCGGTGGTGAACCTCGCACTGGCCATCCCGTAGGAGATCAACGCCATCGCCTGGTTGCTGCTCATCACGTAGAGCGCGTCCAAATTGAACCGCGTGGTCTTGTCCGCGCTGGGGAAAATGCCCCGGTAGTCGTCCGCGTACATCGAGAAGGCCAGGGCTTGTTGCTTGACGTTGGACAAGCACGCGGTGCGTTTCGCCTTGTCCTTGGCCTTGCTCAGCGCGGGCAGCAGCAAGCCGGCGAGAATGGCGATGATGGCGATGACGACGAGCAATTCGATGAGGGTAAAGGCCGTGTGCGCTCGCGCCTCAGCGGCCTGGGCTCGAGAGGAGAAGCTCGCAGTTACTCTCACACCCCGGAGCATATGCCCTGCAACTGCCATGGCAACATTTGATGGGAGACACGAAGAGCGGCGCGCACGCGTGGCTTTGGCGAGGCCGACGTGAGCCTTGGGAGACGCGGGCTTCTCGCGGGATGCGTTTGAGTTCCTAGCGACGGAGGTGGCTCATGACTTTCGATTTGACCAACAGGTATTCGACCTGCTCCGGGGGCACAATGTACCCAGCTCATCCCATGCGCTGGATACAAAACACTTACCGTTCTCGAGAATAGGTTTGACGTACTTTGGGACGCCATTCACGTGGCATCCCGTTCTTGCCCCCCATTATCGGCCCAATTACTTTGCCCCACATGAAACGGGAACCAGATGTTGTGCCCCGGACGGACTGGCCTGCAAAGCGGAGCCAGTGAACCGTGCCGTGTCTTCCCCCAAGAACAGCCCTGTGAACCTGCTTGTGCAGCCTCGAAAAACCGGTTTCCCATCGAATCGCTGGTCGGCCAAGAGGGGAATGGTGGGACTGATGATCTTGGTCTTCTGCGGTCTGACTCCCTGCGTGCTGGCCCAGCGCAGTGCGCAATGGATGCGTGAAGGCATCGTAGCGGCCTCTGACATGGAAGCTCTGACGTTCATTCTGCGCCGCGGCGGTGAATCCGCCGACGCCGTGCGCGAATGGTATGATCGGCGCAGCGAAAACGCTGTGCGCAAGCTAAAGGACCTAGGCGTCAACTTGGTGATCGTCAACTTCCACAAGGGCGCGGGTCTGAAAGCCGAGGGAGAGGACATTGCGGCCACCCGGGCATTCACCGCACTGGCGCACCGTTATGGCCTGAAGGTCATTGGCTACGTCGGCGCGAGCATGATGTACGAAACATTTTTCAAGGAAGAGCCCAGCGCACGCGACTGGCGCCAGGTGGACGAGTTCGGCCGGCCGATCTACTACACGTCCGAGCAGACTTTCCGTCACATGGCGTGCCGCAACAATCCCCACTACTTGGCGTTCCTCAAGAAGGTGGTGCGCCTCGGCATCCGGCACATCGGCTTGGATGGACTGCATTTCGACCAGATGATGTGGTGGCCCGAGCCGAAGTCTTGCCGCTGCCGCTATTGCCGCGAGCAATTCCGCAAGTTTCTCGCCGCGCGCTATCCGGACCCGGCCCGGGCGCGCCTGCGCTTCGGCTTCGCCGGGTTTGAGAAGGTGATTCCGCCGCCCTACAACCTTGATGCACCGCCAGTGCAGATCGCGGAATTGCGCAATCCGCTGATGCAGGAGTGGAGCCTGTTCCGCGCCGCCAGCCTCGCGCAGCGCTTTGGCGAGATCGAACGATTCATTCGTGGCCTCAACCCCAACGCCGCCATGATCGGCAATCCCACGATGAATCAGGACAGCAATGTCGGCTTCATCTACGGCGTGGACGTGGGGCAGTTGCTCGAACACGGCGACGGCGTTTGGACTGAAGAGGGGAACTTCCCCGACTGGACAGCGGATGGCCGGCTGGTTTCTCAAATTCGCAGTTTCAAAGCCGCGCGCGCCATGGGCCAGACTCTGTTCGTGTGGCAAAACCTGACCGGGTACGAACCCTATCAGCAGCACCCGCAAGTGTTGCGGCTGGCCGAGGCGCTGGCTTACAACGATGCCAACCTCGGCGTGGTCGCCGGGGGCGATGCCCGCAGCAATGACCCGGAAGAAGTGCGCCGCTATGTTCGCTTCTTCTGGTCGCACATCGCCGACCTGCGCCACACCACGCCAGTGACCGATGTCGGCGTGCTGCGCTCCTTCGCCTCGATCCAGTTCAATCCCGCGCAGAGCCTTTTCTCCACCGTCTTGTTCGAGCAGACACTGATTCAATCCCGTGTGCCGTTTGGCCTCGTCTTTGACCGGCACCTCCGCGACTTAGGCCGTTACAAGGTGCTGGTCCTGCCCGAGCAGGACGCCCTGAGCGACGAGCAGGTGGCGCAGATTCGCCAATTCGTCGCCAACGGTGGCGGGGTGGTCGCCACTGGAAACACGTCACGATTCACCGATTGGCGCACGCGCCGCAACGAACCGGCGCTGGCGGACCTTTACGGCAAGGGCCGGGTAGTCCATGTGCCGCAGATCGAAGCCGCCGCGCCGGCGCCGACAGCCCAAATGAATTATCACATTCCCAATGCGCTGTGGAAATTGCCGCGCAATGCAGAGGCGCTGCTTGCCGCGGTGAAGCAGGCCGCCGGAGGAAAGTTCTCCGCAGAGGTGGACGCGCCGGCTTGGGTCACCTCGGAGTTGGCCGACCAGCCAGTGACGGGGACGCGGCTGCTGCACCTGATTAATTTCAAGTACCAGGAGCCGCTCCGAGATATTTCCGTGAAGGTGCGCCTGCCGCAGGGAACGCAGCTTCGCGAAGCTGTGGTGGAGACACCCGATGGCCCGACCCAAGTACTGCGTGTTACAACTGAGGGTGATGCGGTGTCGTTTCGTGTGCCGGAGTTAAAGGTTTACGACCTTGTCCTGCTGAGAACGGAGCGCGGAACCGGGCGCTAACGCGCCGTTTGCTTGGCGCGCTCGCCCCCAGTCGGATTGCCCAACACTTTACGGGCTAAGGCGGCCACATCCTCATTGTGATGGCGCAGCAACACTTGGCGCTCGGCGTTGTCGGCTTCTGTCAGAGACACTTCGCCTCGTTCGGCCGCTCGCAACCAGGCCAGCGTCCGATCTTCATATCGGAGCACGGCTTGGAACGCTTCGCCTCGCACGGCGGGCGCGTACTGGCACCAGTGGCGCAGGAGAATCTGCGTTGCCAGAGGATCGGTAAAGTCGGCCAGCGCGCGTGTCGCCGCGATTTCCACCACGGTCGGCTGGCCGCCGTTTAGCAGGCGCGACAGCGGCTCATGCACACGTTCCAACGTGAGGCAACCAAGGCTTTCAATTGCCTTCACGCGCGCCGGTTCGGAGGACTGGTCGTCGAGTGCCACGCGGCGGACGGACTGCCTGAACTCGTCGAGGAGTTGTGCGACCTCGGGACCAAACTGGTCTTGTGCACTGAGCCGTGCCCCAGCCCGTTTGAGCCCGCGCCCCAGAGCGAACAACTGGTGGAAGCGTGCGTCAGGAGTTTCTCGCAGCGCGGACGCGGTCACCAAGGCGGTCAGAGCCTGTTTCAATTCAGCAGGAACGTTGCGTTGGCCGAGTGACTCAGCCAGACGTTCATCCAGATGAAAATCCGGGAGTTTCTCAATGGTCTTCGCGGCTTCTGCCGGCGATTTCGGCGGCGCCGGCTGAGGAAATCTTCCAGGTTCACTTTCCTTGGTTGAAGGAAGCGCGGCCCTGCCGTCGGGCCGGACCTCTGTTGTGGCCGCATACTGAACGGGATGGCCCGGACGCTCATCCGCGCCCAGCCCACCACGCTCGCGAATTCGCAGGAGCATGTCGCGGGCCTGCTCGAAATAGTCCAGCACTTGGGCCTTCTCAGCGAACTCGCGCTGCCGATGCACGGCAAGCTGGCCTGCGATCCTGGCGAGCCAGGTTTCGAGTGATGCCCGGCGATAAGGCGCGCGACCATCGAGATAGACGTAAATCGGATTCGCGTGCGCCTCGGCGTCGGGCTGGCCGCTGGGCGTCGTGGAACGGGCCCGCGCCGCAATCCAGGACGACTCACGCAACTCCAGTGGCCGCTCCACCTCCCACCATGCGCCTTGCTGCTGACTGGCTGGCACGGACCAAGTCTGCACGACTTGGCCATTGACTACCAGTTGGACTTGTGTGACGGGCGTGACTTCGCAGCGTAGCCGGACGCGGGCAATTGGGGCGTGCGGGCCGGGACCGGCCTTGTCGAAGCGCGCACCGGGCCCTTGGCCGTCAACCTCGAGCAACAGCAACGGACCTGTGCTGACGAAACTGCGTCCCTCGGCTGCGCCGCGCAACCAGTCAGCGAACGAGGGCTGGCGCTTGGCATGGACGAAAGTGCGGCAGTCTCCCAGGAACCGGCAGGCCGGCCAGTCGCTGGCAGCGGTGATGGGGAAGCGATAGCCCGTGTTCAGCATGTCGTACCAATCGGCGAGGCCGATGCCGCGATAGATGCCGAACTGCAACAGTTCCACGGCATTGACCGCGCCGAGCGCGGCGTCAGCGTAGATTTCCTGGGCGTAGCCGCCGTGGGCCTGAATGGCCAACCCGCCTGCGCGCTGAACTTCCCGCGCCACTTCGCCGTAAACCGGCCAGTCGTCGGCGTTGAAGCTCTTTTCCGGAAACACCAGTGCGTCGCGCAGATAAATCAGCAAGTGACCGTAGGTCGTGCTGCGATATTCCTGGCCGGAGATGAGCGCGCAACCGTCGCGCTCGCGCACGGAGGTCAGGCCGAGGCCGCGAAGTTGGGGCGAGTCCAGCTTGTCCATGAATCCTGCGTAAGGGCCCATCGGTTCGTTGTAGGCGAGCGACGCGCCGAAACGCAGGTCCTCGGCCGCTAGGAGATCAAGCATCGTGTTGTCATCCTTGTCATTCCTGCGCGGGAAGTGAAAGTGCGGGTCGCCGCCGAAATAGCCGAACGGGGAAACATCAGCGGTTTTGGTGAGCAGCAGCTCGACGGACTTGGCTTGGCCGACGGCAATTTCGACCGTCTGCGTCGCGGGCGCGAACTCAAATCCTCTCGACGCCTCGACGCGTGACTTGCCCGGTGGCACGGCGACGGTCACGGCGCCGGTGGTGTAGAAGAACCGGCCGAGGTAGCGATACGGCGCCTTCCCCGGGCGATTGCCCCACGCCCCAGGTTTCGGCCATTCGCTGGTCAGGGCGTACGGGGTCAGGGAATTCGTCTCGGGTTGATAGAAGTCGCCATCCGGCCCAACGACGTTGAGGCGGCACGCCGTGAGTCGGCCGGTGGCGGCTTCGCGGATGCGGATTTCCAGACGGCCGGATTTCTCCCCGGACGCTCGCATCGGCTGCCCCTCGTGCGTGAAGCCTGGCGCGGTAAATGGCAGCGACTCGTTGGCGGGGCTCACCACCGCAAGACTCAGCGCTCCCAGCATCACCCACGCTCGCGGCCTGGCCGCGTTGGCAGTCCCGCCGGCAACAAGCTCAGTTCTCATAGCATCTGTCCTGGGTGCGATACTGCTGTGCAGGTCCGGCGGCGGGCAAGCGGATTGATGCGCACCCGAGCTTGGTCTTGTCCTCTTGGTCCGCCGAAGGCACTCTGGGCCGCATGATCCGAAACGGATTTCCTGGCGCGCCCAAACCACGGACCGGCCATGCGCCTTGAATTCTCATCGGCGGGTGACTGGCTGGTTGCGCTGTGCTTTCGGTGGGAATGGGTCGCCGCTGTAGCGGTGCTCTGGGCCGCATGTACTTGGGGCGACGAAGCGCGCCAACCGCCGCTGACTGGCGTTGAGCTTTCGATTCTCGACCACGATGCCATCGCCTACGGCACTTTTCAGAGCCACAACCAGAAAGTCGTCAGCACGCGGCAGGGAATCTTCGCCACGCACATCCGCAAATCGAACACCAACTACACGGCTCAGCAATGGCGGCTGTCGCGCAGCGTGGATGGGGGCAAGTCGTTCACAACCGTCTTGGAAGAGACGCACGCCACCAGCGCGCCGGCACTCGAAGCGGACCGCGCCGGGAACTTGTTTTTCTGCCGGCCGGACTTTCTCGACGGCAATGCTTATCTCTACCGGCTGGATCCATTACGCTTTGACGCGAAACCGCAGGTTTTCAAGCTGCCCGGCGGCGCGGCGGGCAAGTATTGTCTCCTGCTGGATGAACCCCGCCAGCAGCTTTACTGGTTCGCACACAACAATACCTTCCACGTGCTCGCTCTCGACGGCAACGTGCGCACGAACATCACCCTGCTCGCCCCCGGCAATCGAGCGGTTCTGCAATATCCCCACCTGACACTCGGCGCGGACGGAACGCTCTTCGCCGCGTGGACAACCGCGCTGCCCACGGGCTATCTCTACCGTTCTGTGCATGCCATCAAGTCCCCGGACGGCGGCCAGACGTGGCAAGCGCTCGGTGGCCGGCAGCTTAATTTACCGATTGTGGCCGACGACAGCGGGCCATCCACGCAGATTTCCAAGGACAGCGAGTTCGACGTGCACACGTGGTTGTCGGCGTTCATGGCCAAAGACGACAAGCTCCATCTCGTTTACTGGGCCGAAACGAAACCGCAGCGACAGTGGTACGTCCGTTACGATCAAGTCACCGGCAAACGAGAGATTGAGACCGAAACGATCTTCGCGAGCCGGCAGCAGGAGAAACTGAACGACAACGGGGCCTTCGCCGCCCGCCGGACGGTTCCCGGCTCGACGCTGTATTTCGTTTCCACGATTGATGAGCGGAAACGGTTGGCCTGTCTGGCTTCGGATGACAACGGTCGCACCTGGTATGGGTACGCTGTTTCCGAGAAGCTGTTTCCGTTCCGCGTTTATTCCATCGGTACTGCCCGCGAACTGACGGACGACGGAAGGATCATTGGCACGTTCACCGACGTGGTGGAGAAAGCCAAGACGTATTACGAAGATCATTCCGGCCACGTTTATTTCTTCCGCATCCAGGCCGGCCTTTGCCGTGCCAGCCTCCGGCGATTCAGCTACGGTTCGGGGCGGGCGCATCTTTCCTTCGACAAGATCCGCGGCCAGCCAGACCAAATCCGCCTGGGCTTCGCGGACGGTTCGTCGAGCGATTGGCATCATTTCAGTTTGCAGCTTGACCTCGCCGCGAAACGCAAACCGCAACAATACCAACTCAGGAGCCGACTGGATGTATTGTCACCACCACAAAGAATTCCGAATTAGCCAGGCCGCGCTGCATCATACGCCTGTCTGTGCCGTTGGTTCGCTGGCCGCGCTCCTCGCATTCGCATTGTTCTCCAACAAGGCGTTGGCGGCGCAATCCGCTGCCACGAATCCGCCGCCGATTTACCAGGTCCTGGACCAGAAACCGGCGGACATGATGTTAAACTTCTTCAAGGCCCAGGCGGAGAGGATGCCGACAAACCACGCGGCGTCCATGTCGCTCGCGCAATGGGAGCGTCGCCGCGTCGAGTTGCGGCGGCAACTTTGGCGCTCGATGGGTAACTTCCCGCTGGAGAATCGCCCGCCGCTGAACGCCCGCATCACCGGCCGCATTGACCACGGCGATCACGTCGTGGAAAAGGTCCTCTACGAGAGCATGCCAGGGCTTTACGTGACGGCGCTCGCTTACGTGCCGAAAAACATCCAGGGCCGCGCCCCCGCGGTGATTTGCGTCAACGGCCACTGGCCCGAGGCGAAAGCCACGGACCTCATTCAGCGGCGCTGCATCATGCTGGCGCGGATGGGCGTGATCGCGTTCTCCCAGGACGTGATCGGGACGGGCGAACGCCAGGCTTACGACGGCGCTCCGCCGCAGTGGTATCACGGCTTCTTCCGCGGCGCGACGCCTTCCATCGTGGACCGTTCGCTGCTCGGTTACGTGATGTTCGAGTGCATCCGCGCGCTCGATTACGTGAGCAGCCGCGACGACGTTGACCCGAAGCGAATCATGTGCACTGGCGCTTCCGGTGGCGGCAAGCAAAGCATGTTCTTCGCGGCGTTGGACGACTGGCTCGCCGGCGCCGTGCCCGTGTGTTACGTCAGTTCCTATCAGGCCCACATGGGCGCGACGGCGTGCGTCGGCGAGGTCCCCGTCAACATCCTTCGCTACGCCAATCAATGGGAGATCCTGGGGTTGCACGCCCCGCGCCCGCTGCTGTGCATCGGCGCTTCGCGCGACACACCGGTTTTTCTCCCGAAGGAGATGTTTGCGACGCTGGAGCGGACGAAGCAAATCTATCGCCTCTACGGCGCGGAGGAGCAGGTGCGCGGCGCGGAAGTGGACGCCCCGCACGATTACAATCGTGAGATGCGCGAGATTCTTTACCGGCACGTCGCCGAACACTTGCTGGGGAAGAGAGATGCAGCCATCAAGGAGCCGGACGATTTGCCTGTTGAACAAATGGAAACCCTGCGCGTGGGGCTGCCTGCGACCAGCAAAACCATGCAGTCGCTCACGTTTCGTCGGGCGAAGGAGCTCGTGGCTGGCTATCAAGTGCCGACCAGCGTGTCGGTGTGGAAAAAGCAGCGCGAGAAAATCTTGTCGCCGTTGAAGAACGAAATCTTCGGCGGATTCCCAGACGCGGCGCAATGCAAACGGACGCTCGTGCGGAAGCTCGCTTACCGTGGTTATTCCGCGGAGCAGTGGAGGCTTGAACCCGAACCCGGCGTGGTTGTGCCCGCAGTGTTGCTGTTTCCGACCGACACTCCGCAAAAGAAGAAATCCCCAGCCGTTGTCGTGGTGGACGAAGACGGCAAGAAGTCTGCGTTCGAGCGCGGACTTGTTGATGCGCTCCTATCGAGCGGTCGAATTGTGCTGGCGATTGACTGCCGCGGCTTGGGCGAGACGGCGGGGACGGTGCCATCCATCGAGTACGGCCCCGGCACACCGGAATACAACCTGTCCAACTACGGCCTCTTCATCGGTCGCCCGATCATGGGCCAATGGGTCTTCGACGTGCGCTGCGCCACGGACTTTCTCGCCACCCGGGCCGAAGTGGATACGAAGCGAATCTCGATTGCAGGCCGGGGCCGCGGCGCACTCGCCGCCGTGCTCGCCGCCGCCGCCGACAAACGCCTCCGCTCCGTGGCAGCGGAGGAAATGCTCGCAACCTGGATCTTCAACGAGGAATTCCGCGACATCGGGTTGGCGTATTTCATTCCGCGAATTCTGACGCTGGCCGACATGCCGCAGTTGGTCGCGTGTCTCGCGCCGCGTCCGGTCCTGCTCGTGAATCCTGTGGACGGACGGCGGCGGAAGCTCTCCGCTGATGTTGCGGTCGGTTTGAGCCAGTTCACCCGCTCGGTGTATGAACGTCACCAAACACCGAACCACTTGCAGCAGGTTGATGCCGAGGCGCCGACCGCATGGACTCAGGAATGGACCCGAATGGGCGATTGATGAAGGGTTTATTGCCCGTTTGGTCAAGAAGCCCATCCGTCGAAAATGGCTGTTTTCGTTCTACGTTTTGTTGGCGCATTACATTGTTAGCCGCCCCCATGTCTCGGAAAAAGCTGCTGGCTCAAGCCACCGGACAAATTGGTGAAACCCTGCGCCAGACGCTGGAGTTCGCGTTCAAGGAAGATCGCTGTGGGTAGTGAGAACCTTGTAACTGGTTCAAGGCCTTGATTTCCCGGGATTCCCAGCGAAAGCTGGAACCGTCATGCCCGGTGTCATTGTGTTGACATTCCGCTCCCTGCTCGCTGGCTTTCAGTCCCATTCCCGGCTTGTGCTCTCGAGAGTTTTGCCCTTCGGCATCAACCGGTGGTGCTCAGATGGCAGTCCCGCAAACGGAGGCTCTGCCCGGGTGGATCGGCTACTTTGGCTTGGCCTGCAGCGGCTCAGGCGAGACTAGCAACCGGCGTTGGTGATTTTTCAGCCCGAGACTTTAATCGCTTGGCCTCGCCCGGGTTTGAGCCGGCCAATGGCAAGCATCCAGACGATGTCACGCAGGCGGTCGTCGCGCGCCAATTTCCCCGGGCGGCCCTGGAGTGGGAACGGTGTCCAGAGAACGCAGTTCCGTCCTTGGGACCACCGGGAAAGGAACTCGAAGTCCTCGGGCATACCCCCACCATCTGATGAGATTCGCCGCTGATCGTGATGGGGCGCCCCACGATGTCCGGCGCCCTCTCGAAGCGCTCCCGCCAGGTGGCGTGACTGAGCACCGCGGGCCGGCTTCCGTCGGTTTCCTCGACCTCGGTGAACAGATGCCCGAGCATGGGCGCCACGCCCAAGGCACGCAACACCCCGCTGCTGCACAACGCACCGGACACGCGCACCGGTTCCGGGCCGCCAAGGTTGAATCCGTAAGGAGAATAGACCCCTATCTCCTCGAAGGAGGTGTTTCGCTCGCGGAAATCGAAGAAATCCGGCGCGGACAGGGGCCTGTGCCAGCGATGGCCGACGGAAGTTCGCCAGGCATGCACGAGGCGGTGCGCCTCAGGATAGGAAAACGGCTCGAGCCCGACTGCTTTGAACACGCTGAACAGGGCAGTCTTGGCGCCAATGCCAACCGCCAGCGTGAGCACGGCCGCAACGGTGAAGCCGGGGTTCCTGCAAAACTGGCGGAAGGCGAGTTTCAGATTGCTCATAGTATGACACCCGCGATCAGTTGCTTGTTTCCACTTGCGTTCTCATTCGTGTCGTAGCGCGACCACGGGATCCACCCTCGCTGCCCGCCGGGCGGGGAAATAGCACGCGGCCAATACCGTCAGCGCCAGGATGGCGGTCGCGCTGAAAAACGTCAGGGGATCCTGAGCGCTCATTTCGTAAAGGAGCCTCTGGACGAGGAAGCTCAGTGCCAGAGCGCCCAGCAAACCGATGCCCAAGCCGCACCCCGCCAGCTTCCAGCCCCGCGCTTGCACTAAGCGCAGAATCTGCCGCGGCTGCGCGCCCAGTGCCATGCGCACCCCGATCTCGTGGGTGCGTTGGCTCACGGCATAGGCCAAGACGCCGTAAAGCCCGATCGAGGAGAGCACCACCGCCACTCCCGCAAAGACCGTCAGGAGCGCGGCAACGAATCGTTGGATGGAAATGGAATTCGCCGCGAGCTCCTCCATGCCACGCACTTTTGAAACCGGTTGAGCGGAATCAATGGCCCAAATCGCCTCTTGCACGGGCTTGGCCACGCCCAGCGGATCGGTGCGCGTGCGGACGACCAGCGACATGGATGCCTGGCTACATTGTGTTAAAGGCAGATACAGGATGGGCGGGCTGGGATTTCCCAATCCGTTGAATTTCTCGTTGCCGACGATACCCACAATCTCGCACGGCTGCGGCGCGCCAGCGGTGGTAAGCCGGTGACGCAACGGGTCGTCGTCGCCGAAATACTGCCGCGCGAACGCTTCATTGATGATGATGACGGGCGGCTTGCCCTGGTCCTGTTCGGTGAACCAACGACCTTCCCGGAGGGGAATGCGCATCGTCTGAAAGTAGCCGGGGCTGACAACCCGCCACTCAGCCACCTGGTAGGTTCCGGCTGGCAACGGCGGAGCGCCCACGATGGTGAAGGTGTTCATGACATTGTCGGTGTCCATGGTCAGCACGTTGACGAGGGCAGCGGACTCCACCGGGCTGAGCGCTTCTACGCGCCGGAGCATTTCGGTGTGGAAGCGACGTTGGGCGGCCTCGTCCGCGTAACGGGACGCCGGCAACTTGATCCGCATCGAGAGCAGGTTGCGCGGTTCGAAGCCCGGGTCCGCGTGGGCCAGCCGGCTGAAGTTTCGGATCATCAAGACCGTCCCCACGAGCAGCATCACCGACAGCGCCGTCTGGCCGATCACCAAGCCTCCGAGCAAACGGTGATGTCGCGGGCTGGTCGTGCCCCGGGCGGCATCCTGCAACGCCTCGGTGAGGTTGAGCTTCGATGCCTGCAACGCCGGAAACAGGCCGGCGCCAAGCGCGGCCGCCACCGCCACTAGGAGCGTGAGGACAAGCACGTGCCGATCCACGCTGATCTCGGCGAAGAACGGGATGCTCATCCCGTGAATCTTGGGGCTGAGCGCCGGCAGCAGGCCAATTCCCCAGGACGCGAGCAAGAGGCCCAATGCAGCCCCGGCCAGACTCAGAAGCAAGCTTTCGGTGAGCAACTGCCGGATGATTTGCGCCCGGCTGCCCCCGAGCGCGGCGCGAATCGCCAGTTCGCGTCGGCGTCCTTGGGCGCGCGCCAGCAGCAGGTTCGCCACGTTGGCGCAAGCAATCAGCAGCACCATGGCCACGGCAGCGTGGAGAATGAAGAAGGCGGGCCGCGCCGCCTCGACCAACCGCGCGTGCAGGGAATAGACGACCGCATCCTCGCTCCCCAGATTTCCCAACTCCTGCGCCCGTCTCCGCGAAATCGTGCTCAACTCCGCCCGCGCTTGCGGCACGGTCACACCCGGCTGGAGGCGACCAAAGACCTGCAGGTTATGTCGCCACCAATCCGCCAGTTGTGCGGTGGTGATCGGCACGTAAGCCTCCACCAGGTCTTCGAGGAAGGACATCCCGGGGGCGAGGACGCCGACGACGACATGCGGGGTGTCATCAATCATCAGCGCCTTGCCCAGGACGTTGGTGTCGCCGCCGAAATGCCGCTGCCAGAACCGGTGGCTGAACACCACCACCTGCTCGTGGCCTGGCCGGTCGTGCTCCTCGGCGAAACCGCTGCCCAGGGTGAAACGGAAACCGAGGGTGGAAAAGAAATTCGCGGTGGCAAGGGCGCCCTTCACGGCGACGGGTTCGCCCTCCCCGCGAAGGTTGAACTCCCGCAGAGCTTCCATGGCGCCTAGTTGCTCGAAGGCCGTGCTGTCCCGCCGCCAAGCCAGGTAATCCGGCCCCGACGCCGAGTTGTCCAAGATGTTGTTCTTGGGGTCCTGCGCCCGCACCCAGACGAGTCGTTCAGGTTCTTTGAAGGGCAGCGGCAACAGCAGCACCCGGTTGATGAGGCTGAAGACTGCCGTGTTCGCCCCGATGCCCAACGCGAGCGTCAGCACGGCCACGGCGGTGAAGCCGGGATTCTTGAGGAGCATTCGGATGGCAAACCGGAGATCGTTCATACGGTCAATTCACTCATTCGCATCTTAGCGCCACCATTGGATCGACCTGCGTGGCGCGCCGGGCTGGCAGATAACAGGCGGCCAGGGCGACGAACCCTAGAAAGATGACGACGACGAGGAACGTCAGCGGATCCTGGGCGCGCATTTCGAAGAGGAGACTCTGCAAGACTACGCTCAGCGCCAGTGCGCCGACGAGTCCGAGTCCCAGACCCATTCCGGCCACCTTCAGGCCTTGGATCAGCACCAGGCGGAGGATCACACTGATCTGCGCACCCATCGCCAGCCGGACCCCAAACTCGTGCGTCCGCTGGCTCACGGCGTAAGCCAGCACACCAAAGAGGCCAACGCCGGCCAGGACCAGGCCGATCAACGCGAACCCCAGGAGCAGTCCCGCCGAAAACCGCTCGACGGAGACTGATTGCCGGATCCACTCCTGCATGGGTTTGACGTTGGTCACGGGCTGCGCGGCATCTATCCGCCAGATTTGCTCCTGCACGGCGCGAGCCAGATGCATGGGTTCGCCCCGGGTCCTGATCACCAGTGACATTTGGGACCAGCACCGTTGGGTGAACGGCTGATAGATGGCCGGCCGAGTCTTGTTCCCCAGCCCGGCGTCTTTCACATCCGCCACGACGCCGACGATCTCAACCCAGTTCGTCTGGCCGGTGTGTTGCCTGATCCGCCGGCCCAGCGGATTCACGCCGGACAGGTAACGGCGCACGAATTCTTCGTTGACCAGCGCGACTTGGTGCTGGCCGTCATCGGCCGACGTCAGGTGCCGGCCTTGCCGCAACGGGATCCGCATCGTCTGGAAACAACCGGGACTGACGATCCCATACTCGGCCATTCGGAAGCGCCCGGGCGGCAGCGGTTCGGCACCCTCCAAGTCAAAAGACATGCCGGCACCGCGGCCGTTCATGGGGAGAATGTTGATGGCCTCGGCTGACTCCACGTTCGGCAGGGCGCGCACTGCCTCCAGCACCGCCTGGTAGAACTGCAGGCACCGGGCCCCGCTCGTGTAGGGTGTGTGCGAAAGTTCGGTTTGCATCGTCAGCAACTGGCTGGGGTCAAAACCCGGATGGACCCGTGTCAGGCGGGCATAGCTCCGCACGAGCAGACCCGCGCCCACCAGCAACACCACGGAGAGCGCCAATTGGGTGACGACGAGCGAGTTCAACAGCCGATGACTCCGCACGGTCCCCGAGCCGCCGCGCGACGCCTCCTTGAGCGTGTCCATCAGATTGACCTTGGCCGCGCTCCAGGCTGGGGCCAGGCCAAAGAGAATTCCGGTCAATACCGCGACCAGCAGGGTGAAGAGCAGCACCCGGCCATCAATCTCGATTTCGTCGAAGAACGGCACGGGTTCGTCGCCGATTCTCGGTGCGTAGTGTCGCAGCAGCTCAAGGCCAAATTGGGCGAGGGCCAATCCCACCACGGCACCGGCCAACGCGAGCAGCACGCTCTCCGTGAGCAGTTGTCGAATGATCCGACCGCGACCCGCGCCCAGGGCGGCGCGGACCGCGATCTCCCGGCGGCGGGCTTCGCCGCGAGCCAACAGGAGGTTGGCGACGTTCGCGCAGGCAATTCCCAACACCAGCAACACCGCGGCATACAGCACCAGGAACGCCGGTCGGACCTCTCTCACTAACCGGTCGCGGAGCGGAACGACCTTGGCGCTGCGGTTCTTGTAGCCCGGATGCTCGAGCCCAATGGCAGCGGTGATCGTGCGGAGTTCGGCCGCCGCCTGTTCCACTGAGACCGTCGGCTTCAGTCGTCCGAAGACGGTCAGAGTCTGGTTGCCGCGGCCGGCCCGCAACTGCGCGTCGGGCAGGGGCGCGTAGATTTCAAGCATTTCTTCGAGGAAACCCGCCACTCGCGCACCAACACCCACTACCAGGTAAGATTCACCATCGAGCGTGACCGTCTGGCCGATGATATTCGTATCGCCGCCAAAGACGCGCTGCCAGAGGCCATGACTCAAAATGACCACCTTCTCCTTTCCGGGCTCGGACTCGTCCTGGCGAAATTTCCGTCCCAGGTGCATGGGGAGCTCGAACACGTCGAAGAAACTCGGCGTGACCAGGATGCCGCGGAGCACCACCGGTTCTCCACGGCCGGAGAGGTTGATTTTGCCGCCAAACTGAACCGCCCCCATGGCGGCAAAGGACCGGGAGCCGTCACGCCAGTCCAGATAGTCGAGTCCTGATACCCCCATCTCCTCAATGTTGTTTGGCAGGTCCGTCGCGCGGAGGAACATCAGGCGCTCCGGGTCCGGAAAGGGCAGTGGGCTCAACAGGACCTTGTTTACCAAGCTGAACAGAGCGCTGTTCGCCCCAATGCCCAGCGCGAGGGTCAGCACGGCCACGGCGGTGAAGCCGGGGTTCTTCACCAGCATGCGACAAGCTAAACGGAGGTCGGTCATGGAATTCTCGAATCGGGCACAGCGATTCTTTGCTGGCAGAGTCTTACCCTTGCGCCACCACAGCCGCGCCCGAGGATGTTTGCGCCCGGTCTGCCCCCATGTCCTCGTCCACGATGCGTCCATCAAACAGGTGCACGTTCCGGTCCGCGTGCCGCGCGAAGCGCGGGTCATGCGTGACCATGCAGATCGTCGCGCCTTCGCGGTGCAGGTCGCGCAGCAACTCCATCACCGCTTCGCCGTTCTTGGAGTCGAGATTGCCGGTCGGCTCGTCGGCGAGCAGAATCGAGGGTTTGCCGGCCAGCGCCCGCGCCACGGCCACCCGCTGCTGCTGGCCGCCCGAGAGTTGCGAAGGGTAATGCTTCATGCGATGCGACATCCCCACCTTCTCCAGCGCTTCCTGCGCCCGCTGCTTGCGCTCCGCAGTGCCCAGGCCGCGATAGGTCAGCGGCAAGTCCACATTCTCGTACACGGTCAAGTCGCCGATGAGATTGAAACTCTGGAAGATGAACCCCACTTCACGGTTGCGGATGCGGGCGCGCGCGGCGTGGCCGAGGGAGGCGACCGGTTGGCCATTCAGGGCATAACGACCTTCCGTGGGCGTGTCGAGCAGCCCGAGAATGGCGAGCAGTGTTGACTTGCCACAGCCGGAGGGACCGGCGATCGAGACGTACTCGCCCTTCCGAATCTCGAGATGGACGCCCGAGAGTGCGTGGGTTTCCACTTCGTCG